>PVMS01073304.1_pt1 | contig 13196 bp, 8 predicted proteins | sample 1853461 | NCBI WGS metagenome assembly PVMS01 (sample SAMN08582032, study PRJNA380276) | Marine sediment metagenome, whole genome shotgun sequencing project. | isolation source: ocean sediment barecode stripped | collected 2017 | reverse complement strand
AGAGACACTCACCAGCCGATTGATCGACCGCCCGATCCGTCCTCTGTTCCCCAAGGGGTTCATGAATGAGGTACAGGTAATCGCGACCGTCATCTCGGCCAACACGGATGTCGACCCGGATATCCCGGCGATGCTGGGAACCTCCGCGGCCCTCGCATTGTCCGGCATGCCGTTCAAGGGTCCCATCGGTGGTGCACGCGTTGGCTACATTGATGGTGAATATGTACTCAATCCGAATCGCTCCCAACTCGAGAATTCCGATCTGGACCTGATCGTTGCGGGTACAGCGCACGCCGTGTTGATGGTCGAATCCGAAGCCTCGATATTGCCGGAAGATGTCATGCTTGGCGCAGTAATGTTCGGCCACGAGCAGATGCAAACGGCTATTCAGGTCATCGGCGAGCTTGCGGCCGAGGCCGGCAAGCCCCAATGGGACTGGCAGGGACCGGGAGAAGCGGACCCCGAATGGGTGGCTGCAGTCGAAGAGCAGCTTGGTGATGCCCTGGGCGAGGCCTATCGGATCACTGAGAAGCAGTCGCGCTACGAGCGTGTCGGCGAATTGAAGGACGCCGTCATCGAGTCGCTGGGTGGCGAAGACGGTAAGTGGTCTCGTGACGAGATCAAGTCGGTATTTTCGAAGCTCGAAAGCGGTATCGTCCGCGGCCGGGTCGTCAGGGGCGAGAATCGTATCGATGGCCGGGATCACACCACCGTCCGCGATATCACCGTCAAGACAGGATTCCTGCCAAGAACGCACGGCTCGGCATTGTTTACGCGTGGCGAGACGCAGGCCATTGTGACCACCACGCTGGGTACCGGCAGGGACGCCCAGATTATCGATGCCCTGGAAGGCGAGCGCAAAGATCCCTTCATGCTGCACTACAACTTTCCTCCGTATTGCGTGGGTGAGACGGGCTTCATGAGCGGCCCGAAACGTCGCGAGATCGGTCATGGCAAACTGGCCCGGCGAGGTATTACGGCGGTACTCCCTGATCAGGAAGAATTCCCATACATTATTCGTGTGGTTTCTGAAATTACCGAATCCAACGGTTCGAGTTCCATGGCCTCGGTCTGCGGCACGAGCCTGAGCCTCATGGATGCCGGCGTACCGCTAAAGGCACCCGTTGCCGGTGTTGCCATGGGTCTGGTCAAAGACGGCGACGAATATGCGGTGCTGACGGATATTCTGGGTGATGAAGATCATCTCGGCGATATGGATTTCAAGGTCGCGGGCACCAGTGAAGGCATCACTGCCTTGCAGATGGACATCAAGATCGATGGCATCACGAAGGAAATCATGGAAGTTGCGCTCGCGCAGGCGAGGGATGCGCGCCTTCATATCCTGGACAAGATGAACGCGGTGCTGGCCAGCTCCCGCCAGGAAATGTCGGACTGGGCGCCAACGATCATGACGATGAAGATCGACCCGGAGAAAATCCGCGAAGTGAGCGGCAAGGGCGGTGCGGTCATCCGCTCGATTACCGAGGAGACCGGTGCAACGATCGATATCGATAACGACGGCACGATCCGCATTGCTTCGGTAGAGGGTGCGGCGGGGCGCGAGGCTCGCAGGCGCATTGAACTCATCACTGCCGAAGTCGAGGTTGGCACCATCTACGACGGCAAGGTTGCACGGTTGATGGATTTTGGCGCTTTCGTCACTATTCTTCCCGGCAAGGATGGATTGGTGCACATCTCTCAAATCTCTGAAGAGCGTGTCGAGCGGGTCAGCGATAAACTCAGCGAGGGCGATACGGTTCGCGTCAAGGTGCTGGAAGTTGATCGCCAGGGCCGGATACGCCTGAGCATGAGGAACGTCGACGCCGCGTAGAGCGCGTAGACAAAAGAGAAAAGGGTCCATCGAGGCCCTTTTTTCTTGCCCTGGTTTTTCGTATTGGCTGCGGCTGTGGAGAAGGACGGTGCTTTACAGGGCAGATAAAGGCCCCCCTGAATAATGGGACCAAGGATGATCGTCAGACGATCAGATGGAGGAGTCATCAAATTGCCGCGCTGCAGCAATAGCGCTGCAAAACCAGACTGTCAATCTCTGTGGAAAGAAAAAAGCCCCCGAAACGAGGGCATTTTTCCAATGACTCCAGCCCCTGCGTTGCAGAAGGGACCAGGCTGCCGGAGGGCTACTTCTTCGCGTTGTCGTCGCGGCCCAGCAGGCTCTTGAAAATCTCGTCCTGGACCGACTTCCAACGCGCGTAGTTCTTGTGCGCTATCCCGCTGACGATCTCGACAGGATCGATTCCAACCACGTTCTTTAAGCGGTCTCGCACCTGTTGCTGCTGGCTTGTGAACATCTTGATGCTCTGTTCCAGGTAGCTACCTACGAATCCCTGCATCGCGCCGCCATAGGATCTGATGACGTGGGACAGGAAGTCGCGGCTCATGACAGGTTCGCCGTGTTGCTCTTGCTCGCTGATCACCTGCAAGAGGATATTGCGCGTGATGTCCTGGCTGCTTTTCTTGTCGATAACAACAAAATCGACCTTGTCATGGACCAGGCGCCGTATGTCGGCAAGGGTGATGTACCTGCTTTCCTCGGTATCGTAAAGTCGCCGATTAGGATATTTTTTTATAGTTCTGGGTTCGCTCATGTGCCCTTCCGCTGGTCGTAATTGTTATTTTGGATTGTGCCAATCCTGTTCGCACCGGATCGGCCCTTGCTGCGTTTCAGGGAACCTCTGATCTATTCATGAACTCGTATCTTGCGTCCAAAATATCCAGCTTCTGCGTTACAAATCTTCCCAATAGCCAGCTATTACGTGCGATTCGTGCCTTGAATCTGAACATTTTGAATCACAATCTACTTCGCTCAGAATAGATCAGAGGTTCCCTAGGCGCAGCATTTATCAAGCCATCTTTTGTCGCTGCGAAGATCATCGGCGACAGCGGATGCTGTAGAGCAACAATAGTACATTATTGCGCTGCAGCCAAAGTTTTCGGTTCCTGCCAGAAAATGCTGCGGATACCGGCGAGCTTGCCGGGGTTCCAGTTCTGAACGCCCCAGTCCAGTAACTCGGGCGAACTTGCGCCGATTAACTCGGCCGGTGGACTATGTCTGAGAAAGCCTAATGCCTCCGTCATCAGCAGTGCGAGTTTGTCGTGATCAAGAGCGCGGGCCCCGGTTTGTTTGGACAGCTTGTCGCCATCAAGACCGACTGCTGTGGGGAGGTGCAAATAGCGGGGTTCGCGACAGCCCAGTACCTGTTGCAAATAGATTTGTCTTGCAGTCGAGTCAAGAAGATCGGTGCCGCGCACGACCTCGGTGATACCCTGCAGATTGTCATCAACAACGACCGCGAGCTGATAGGAGAAAAGACCATCGCTGCGTTTGAGGACAAAATCCCCGATCGCTGTTTGCATTTCCTGGATGCAATGGCCCTGTAGCCCGTCCATGAATTCGATGTCACCCGATGGAACCCGGATACGGATCGCCAGGGGTCCATCAGGCTTTAGCGGACCCTGACGACATGTGCCCGGATAGGGTGTGTGACCCTGTATGCCTGCGGACCTGTTCTGTTGTCTGATATCCCTTCGTGTGCAGGAACAGGGGTAACACAGTTCTTTTTCCACCAGTTCATGGAGCACTTCACCGTAAAGACCATGCTGTTCGCTCTGGTACAAGACCGATTCGTCCCATTCGAGTCCCAGTTCATCCAGCGTCCTGAGGATCATCGCGGCGGCCCCGGCCTGTTCCCTGGGCGGGTCTATGTCTTCGATTCTGACCAGCCAGACACCGGAATTGGCCCTGGCCTGCAGATAGCTGCCGACGGCCGCAACCAAAGAACCAAAGTGCAGCGGACCTGTGGGTGATGGTGCGAATCGTCCGCGATACTGTGGGACAGGCGGGTGCACCTTGTGTCGGGGATGATCGGTCACGGTGTGGCGATCATGCTGGCGTATTTGCTTTCTTTTCCCGCTCGAATCTGGCGGCCGGCTCTCTGCTTGCCGACCAGGCTAGCGGTCGTCCCTATCCCGGTATTGCTTTTCCTGTTGCTCGCGACGCTCCTGCGCTTCCACGCTGAGAGTGGCGACGGGTCGGGCCTCAAGCCGTTTCAGGCCGATTTCGTCGCCAGTCTCCTCGCAGAACCCGTAGCTGCCTTCTTCAACTCTTGCCAGCGCCTGGTCGATCTTGCGCAGCAGTTTTCGCTCACGATCCCGGGTACGGAGTTCAAGGCTGAAATCCGATTCCTGGGTCGCCCTGTCGTTGGGATCCGGGAAATTAGCGGCCTCGTCCTTCATGTGGACGACGGTCCGATCGACTTCCTCCATTAGTTCCTGTTTCCAGGATCCGAGGATACTGTCGAAATGAGCCAGCATTCCGGCACTCATATACGCCTCACGCGCCTTCTGTTTGTAGGGCGCGAAACCATGGAGTCCACCAGCCGCGGCCTTTTTCTTTCGCGCAGTTGCAGTCCGCGCCGCGCTCTTCCTGGTGGCTGGCTTCTTCCTGGCAACGACCTTTCTTGCTGTCACCCTCTTTTTCGCCGCCGGCTTCTTCGCAACCGATTTTTTCACGGCTGGTTTCTTCTTGGCGCTCACTTTCTTCTTTGCCGCGGACTTTTTCACAGCTGGCTTCTTCTTCACGACAGATTTCTTCGCCGCAGGCTTCTTTCTGGGGGTCACTTTCCTGGCCGCGGTCTTGCGCGCCGTTGCTTTCTTTTTTGCCACGGTTTTTCTCTTGGTTGCAGTTTTCTTTCTTACAGGCATCAACGGTCTCCGGGCCGATGCGAAAAAATGATCTTCGGATGCTTCAGAGCAATCCCGGTTGGCCTCAAATCAGCATCTCGAGATTGCATCTGCTGCGGTCCTCAAGCCGGGCTTTGTAGCCGTTTTTTGCTCTGGAGTCCAGTCCCGTGTTTGCGCGGCGTCGGTAGAATAGTGTTTGAGGGTGACGATTAAGGCAGAGTCACCGTTGCCGGCATCTGCCAGCGCGGGTCGCGATGTTCTGCCACGACGGATGTATAGATGCCTCCGCGGACGTTGAAGTCGGCAGTGATGCGCATGAATCGGGGTGAAATATGGCCCACCAGGTCCGCAAGTATCCGGTTTGTCACATCTTCATGGAAGGCGCCTTCATCCCGGAAAGACCACACATAGAGCTTCAGGGATTTGAGTTCTACGCACAGCCTGTCCGGCACGTATTCGATTAACAACGTGGCGAAATCCGGTTGTCCAGTCTTCGGGCACAGGCAGGTAAACTCCGGCACTTTTATACGGATTGTGTAGTCATGTTCCGGGTGGCTGTTACCGAAGGTTTCGAGGACCTTGCCGCGCGCCGCTGCTGTGATCGCTTTCCGGTCCTCGGTCATTGGCGAAAAATCTCCCTTTGGACGGCATCCGGCGGTGTCAAAAACAGCAGATTACTTTACACTACACCGCTTTTAGCGACCAACACATTTCCCTGACCGCAAGGTATGCGACTAAGTAAAATAAGATTGTCTGGCTTCAAGTCCTTTGTCGACCCGACCAGCATTCAGTTTCCAAGCAACCTCATGGGGATCGTAGGTCCGAATGGTTGCGGAAAATCCAATGTAATCGACGCTGTTCGGTGGGTGATGGGTGAGTCGTCCGCCAAACATCTGCGCGGCGATTCGATGGCCGACGTCATCTTTAATGGCTCCAGATCGAGAAAACCTGTCGGTACAGCGACAATCGAGCTGGTTTTCGACAATTCCGATGGAACGATCGGCGGTCAGTTTGCCGGTTTCTCCGAAATTTCAGTCAAAAGGTCCGTGTCACGAGACGGCATTTCGGTCTATTCCCTTAACAATACGCGCTGTCGCAAGAAGGACATCACGAGTATTTTTCTCGGCACCGGGCTGGGGCCAAGAAGCTACGCGATCATTGAACAAGGAATGATCTCCCGGTTGATCGAGGCAAAACCGGAGGAAATGCGGGTTTATCTCGAAGAAGCAGCTGGAATTTCCAAGTACAAGGATCGCCGACACGAGACTGAACTCAGGATCAGGCACACGCGAGAAAATCTCGACCGCCTGAACGACTTGCGCGAAGAGATCGAGAATCACATTAGCCATCTGCGCCGCCAGGCCAGGGCGGCTGAACGCTACAGGGACATGAAAGAGCGTGAGCGGCGCACAGGCGCAGAGCTGCTCGCCCTGAAACTGGCCAATCTCGAGCAGCTTGAGAGCACTCATGATTCAAGAGTCTCCGAAAGGGATACCGCTCTGCAGGCGGCGATCGCGAAGCAACGCGACCTTGAAGCCCGGATCGAAAAAACCCGCCAGGAGCACATGGCCAGAACCGACGCTCTCAACGATGTACAGGGACGTTTTTACAAGATCGGTGCAGAAATCGCGCGCCTGGAACAGGCGATCCAACATGCTCGCGAATTGCGGCAGCGCCAACAAAGGGACCTGGAGCAAACCGAACAGGGCCTGAAAGAGATATGCGGGCACATCGAGAAGGATGAAGCGCAGATCAAGGGGCTGAGTAGCAGTCTGGGTGAACTCGAGCCCGAGCATGAGACTGCCAGGGCTGTCGAACGGGCATCCCTGGGAGCTCTCAAGTCTGCCGAAATGGACATGCAGGCCTGGCAGAAGCGCTGGGAAGAGTACACCACCCGGGCCGGTGAGGCGGCCCGGGCTGCAGACGTCGAGAAGACCCGAATTGAGGGCCTCGAGACTGGGGGGCAGCGACTCCTGAGCCGACGCGAACGTTGTGCTGATGATATCAGCCAGATGTCGGGTCGACTCGAAGATCCGGCTCTGGATGACCTGGCAGTTGAGGAGCGTGCCGCCGCAAAAGCAGTCACGGATCTTCAGAAGGAACTCGACGGGCTAAACGCCGATGTTGTCGATCTGAGGGAAAAGGATCGCACGGAGGCTGCCAGACTGGGCGCGCTGCGAGGACAGCTGCAGAAGGCGCTTGGTCATCTTGCGTCTCTCGATGCCTTGCAGCAGGCCGCGCTGGGTCAGCAGGGCGGATCTGTTTCCGACTGGCTGGATTCCCACGGTCTGACAGAAAGCCCCCGCCTGGCGCAGCAGATCACGGTTACGACGGGATGGGAACGGGCGGTGGAAACCGTGTTAGGCAGCTATCTGGAAGCTGTGTGCGTCGATGGCCTGGCCGATGTGGCGCAGACTCTCGATAGCCTCACCCACGGGACGATCAGCTTTCTTGAGTCCAATTTTTCAAAGGATGTACCTGGTAGCACGAGTGCGGAGTCTTTGTTGAGCAAGCTTGAAGGTCCGAAAACAGTGACGGCACTAGTTGCCGGAGTGCTGGCCGTTGACGGCCTTGATAAAGCGCTCAGTGTCAGAGGCAAACTGGGTGACGGTGAATCGGTTGTAACCAAAGACGGTATCTGGATAGGGCAGAGCTGGTTGAGGGTCAATCGTGAGAGCGACGAGAAAGCCGGCGTCATCGCGCGCGAGCAGGACATTCGACAGCAGCGCAGCTCGGTCAAGTCTTTGCAGAAAAATGTCAGCGAGAGGTCCGACCAGCACGACGAGATCCGGCAGCGACTGGAGAGCCTGGAAAGTACCCGCGACCAGTTCCAGCGCCAACTCAACGAGGCACATCAGAAACAAGGCGACGTGCGCGGCAAGTTGAATACTGCACGTGCGCGGATCGATGAAAGCCGGGATCGGCTGGTCAGGCTCAACGCGGAAGCTTCAGAAATCGATACCCAAATGGAAGAGGCGGAAGGACTGCTCAGGGAATCCAGGGCGCGTCTCGAACAATCGACAGGCCAGATGTCCGTTTTCGAAGCCCAAAGAACGGAACTCGAATCCCAGCGCCGCTCGCTCGGCAGCGATCTTGATGAGGTGCGCATTCGGGCGAAGCGGGATCAGGAAACAGCGCAGGATATCGCGATAAGAATGGAATCGCGTAAGTCGACACGGGATTCTGCCGCGATCGCCCTGGAGAGGCTTCGCGCCCAGGTCGTGCAGTTTTCGTCGCGACGACAGGAATTGACCGAGCAACTGGAGTCGGATGCGTCGCCGATGGGTGGTAAACAGGAAAACCTCAACGCGTTGCTCGACAGTCGTATTGGCGTGGAGTCCAGGCTTGGCCAGGCCAGGAATTCGGTTCAGGCCGCAGAAAACCAGCTGCGGGAGCTACAGGAAAAACGCCAGGCTTGCGAGCAGGCGACAGATCAGGTCCGGCAGGCTCTCGATGAGCTGCGCCTGGCCGCAAGAGAAGTCTCGGTGCGCAGGCAGACCATTGCAGAACAGTTCGACGAGACCAGCTTCGATCTGGAAGAGTTGCATCGCGACATGGACGCCGAGGCCTCTATGGATGAGTGGCTGAAAAAACTCGAGAAACTGGCTGCCAGCATTCAGCGCCTTGGGGCAATCAACCTGGCCTCGATCGAAGAGTTGAAAGAGCAGGAGGAGCGCAAGGAATACCTCGACTCTCAATTTGCGGATCTTACCGAAGCGCTGGAGACCCTCGAAAATGCGATCAGAAAAATCGATCGCGAGACCAGAACCCGTTTCAAGGAAACCTTCGACAAGGTTAACGACGGGCTCAAGAAAATTTTCCCGCGTCTGTTTGGTGGCGGTCACGGTTACCTGGAACTGGGTGGCGATGACTTACTGAACGCCGGCGTCACGGTCATGGCGCGCCCCCCGGGCAAACGGATCAGTACGATCCACCTGTTGTCCGGTGGTGAGAAAGCACTGACCGCGGTTGCGCTTGTTTTCTCTATATTCGAGTTGAATCCGGCACCATTCTGCATGCTGGACGAGGTCGATGCGCCGCTCGACGACGCGAATGTTGGCCGATTCTGCGACATCGTCAGGGAGATGTCCGAGCGTGTTCAGTTCATCGTTATTACTCATAACAAATTGACGATGGAGATGACCCATCAGCTGGCCGGCGTCACGATGCATGAACCGGGAGTTTCACGTCTCGTGGCGGTCGATCTCGATGAAGCTGTCGAGATGGCGGCAATGTAGGCCGGGGTATCTGGATTGTGACCGAGTTGCGTTGGGTTCTTGTACTACTGGGACTGGCCGTCGTGGCAGGCGTCTATTTGTGGGGGCGAAAAAGATCTTCGCAACCCGCGCAGCAGACCCATAGCGGGCGCGTCGAACCAAAGCTGGAAGAGCCGCCGGCCTGGCAGGGCGCCGGTAGCGATGATGCGTTTGTGTTGCAACCGCGATCTCCAGGGGATGAAGACCCGGACTTGGGAGATATCGAGCATCAGGATGGCAACTTCGAAACAGAGCCTTCGAGAATCCTGCTGGTCCATGTGCGTGCCGCCAAGGGAAGCTCATTTCAAGGAGCCGAACTGTTTGCCGCGTTGAAGAACGAGGGACTCCGGCTGGGCGATCACGGTGCCTTTGAATCCCTGTCGGATACAGGTGAGCCACTTTTCACAGTTGCGAATATGGTCGAGCCGGGCACTTTTCCGAAGGAAGCCGGTGACAACTTTGCAACCCAGGGCATCACGGTCTTCATGGTCCTGCCCGGCCCCGGTGGCGTTGAATCGCTTGCGGCGATGATTGCAAGCGCCAGGAGTATTGCGCGAACGCTTGGCGGCGATGTTCTCGACGAGACCGGTTCGACGCTGACCAATCAGGGCGCAACGCATCTGCGGGAACAGGCCATCGAATTCCAGCGAATGTCGCAGATCGGTCTCTCGGCTGAGTGAGAAGGCCTGGTGACGAACTCTAACGGCGATCACGAAAAGCGAATCCGCATTCTCCGAAACGAGATCGATCAGCACAACTACAAGTACTACATACTCGACGATCCGACCGTTACGGATGCCGAATACGATCGTCTGATGCGAGAACTTGCCGCCCTTGAGGAAAGGTATCCGGAACTTGTCACAGCAGAGTCACCGACGCAAAGGGTAGGGCATCAGCCGGTCGCCGGCTTCAGCGAAGTCAGTCACCTGCAGCCGATGCTCTCCCTGGGCAATGCATTCTCGGCGGACGAACTTTGCGAGTTTGACCGTCGTGTCGTGCACCGGCTGGGCACCACAATTGGGGTCAGATATGCGGCGGAGGTGAAGCTGGACGGAGCCGCCGTCAGCCTGTTGTATGAGAACGGCCTGTTGGTTCGCGGCGCGACAAGGGGCGATGGTACGAGTGGGGAGGACATTACCCACAATGTCCGGACAATACCCACAATTCCGCTCCACTTGAAAGGAAGCGGTCATCCGCGCCGCCTGGAGGTGCGCGGAGAGGTGTATATGCCTCGAAAGGGTTTTGAAAGCTATAACGAGGAGGCACGGAGAACCGGCAGCAAGCAGTTCGTCAATCCGCGCAACGCAGCGGCGGGTAGTTTGCGCCAACTCGATCCCCGACTAACAGCCGCCAGACCATTGGAGTTTTTCACTTATGGCATCGGAGGCGTCGAAGACGGCAATCTGCCGGGCAGTCATAGTGAGATTCTTGCACGGCTGAAGGAGTGGGGGCATCGCGTCTCACCGCTAAATCAGGTTGTCGTTGGGGCGAAGGGCTGCCAGGACTATTTCGAACACGTCGCCGCTATTCGCGATGAACTGCCTTACGAAATCGATGGTGTTGTTTTCAAAGTCGACAGCCTGGAGGATCAGCAGACGCTTGGCTTTGTGTCGAGGGCGCCACGATGGGCCATCGCGTGCAAATTCCCCGCGAGCGAGGAAACGACCGTTCTGCGTAGTGTCGAATTTCAGGTCGGCAGAACCGGCGCGCTGACGCCTGTAGCCAGGCTCGAGCCGGTCTTCGTTGGAGGCGTAACGCTAAGCAATGCAACGCTGCACAATGTCGGTGAAATGCACCGCAAGGACGTGCGACCGGGAGACACGGTGATCGTACGGCGGGCCGGAGATGTAATCCCGGAAGTCGTCAGCGTGGTTAGGGAGTGCAGACCGAAGGACGCGAAACGGGTCGAACTGCCGAAGAAATGCCCCATATGCGCATCTGACGTCATCAAGTTGGAGGATGAGGCTGTTGCCCGGTGTTCTGGCGGTCTCTATTGTCCTGCGCAGCGCAAAGAGGCCATATTGCATTTCGCATCGAGACGCGCCATTGACATCGAAGGTCTGGGTGCGAAACTCGCCAATCAACTCGTAGATACCGGACGTGTGGAAACGCTTGGCGATCTATATAATCTGGACGCCGAAGATTTTGCATCGTTTGACAGGATGGGGCAGAAATCTGCCGATAACCTGGTTGAAGCGCTTAACAAGAGCAAGCAAACGGAATTGGCACGGTTTCTTTACGCGCTCGGTATACGAGAGGTTGGCGAAGTAACAGCAGGTTCTTTGGCGGCACACTTTGGTGACCTCGCGCCCATCATGGATGCAGATGTGGACGAGTTACAACGTGTTCAGGACGTCGGTCCCATTGTTGCGGCGAATGTCGAGACGTTCTTCCGGCAAGAGCACAACCGAGATGTAATCAACGCGCTGATTGCCGCAGGGTTCAGCTGGCCGCGGATTGAACCTGGAAAGGACCATGTCGACCAAGGGCCGTTGGCGGGAAAAGTCTTCGTATTGACAGGGACGCTGTCGTCAATGACCCGTCAGGAAGCGAAGAAACGCATCCAGAAACTGGGTGGAAAAGTGACGGGTAGTATTTCCAAAAAGACAGACTACCTTGTTTGCGGAGCAGATCCGGGGTCGAAATTGGAAAAAGCAAAGAACATGAAAGTCAGAATTGTTAATGAAGACGCTTTCATTAGAATAATGATGCCGTCACAGGCAGGCTAACTAAAGAGAGATCAATGGAAAGTCCAGTTCGACGAGCAATAATCGCCGCATGTCGTCATTTCATGGACCCTGTAGCTAGGTTTCTTATGCGAAATGGTATCGATTTCAAAGAGTTTTCTGAGGTGAGCAAGACAGCCTTCGTTGAAGTCGCTAGTAATGACTATGGGCTGCGAGGAAGGATGACGAACATATCGAGAACAGCCGTTTTGACCGGACTCACGAGAAAGGAAGTAAAAAGAATACGCGATGAGCTTGCGGGGTCTGACACAAAAAGTGATCCAAGGCTTGGCCGACCGGCACAACTGTTATCAGTATGGCACCAGCACGATGACTTTATTGATCACAAGGGGGAGCCTCGTCAATTAGAAATGGAAGGACCGGCTGGTTTTCGTGAGCTCAGCCGGCTGGTTGGTGGTGATGTAACCCCTGGAGCACTGCTAGTGGAGCTTAAGCGGTGCTCTGCAGTAGTGGAATTACCCGATGGGCGCTTCAGAGTATTGAAACGGCACTATAATCCTAGTGGCATAGACACATACGGAGCGACTCGTTTTGGTGAATGCTTGCATGATCTCGCAGCGACGCTGGTCCACAACTTGGGTCATCCGATTGAGTCGGAGCGTCGATACGAATATCGTGTATGGAATGAACGGGTATCAGTCAGATATGCGAGTCAATTCGAAAGGATTGCCAGGGATCAAGGAAATAGCTTCTTAGAAATGCTCGACGAACTACTAACAGCGCATGAGTCCGATGGTCATGATGGGCTCGCGGACCCGGTTCGATGTGGTCTAGGTATTTATTACTTTAGAGATGAAGTAACACGAATGACCCTGTCAAAATGAAAAAGGGCGGTCAGTAGACCGCCCTTTTTCTATCGCAATTGTCAATCAGCTACATTGATGACACACCGCTTCCAAGGAGAACGCCTTCCGGCTGTGGTTGTGAACCACTAAGTCTTATGTAGTCACCAATCTTGATGCTGTGTTTCAGGTTGCCTGTGAGTGCGTTCAAATCAACTTGTAGGCTGCCTATAGTTAGTTGCCCTACTGCTGGTTGAATTTCCGTGACAATTCCTGATAGAAAAACTTCAGTTGCACCAGGCACATAGACTGTCGGCAACCCAATAACGACCGATGCGATGTAACCTCCATCGAAAGCCATTCCCGAAATCGTGACCATCTGGCCATTCTCGACATCTGCCAGATATGTGGCCGCGTTGATGGAAACGCTCTGTCCAAGAACGGTCATGTATCCGTTTTCCTTGTCAATAGAATCGACGGGACCGATCAGAACAACATCGAAATTCTGATCAATCAGCTTGGCGCTCTTGCCGGAGCCGATGATGGCGTTCTTGCCGGAGCCGATGATGGCGTTTGGACTCATGTCGAAATTATTGGCGACTGCAAGCATCGGGACCGATGCGAGAATCGCGGTCGCAATTGCTAGTGATGCGCGTCCCTGCCTAGTTTTCAATATTAGATTCTTCATCGCTCGTTGCTCCGTGCAAGCTGTT
>PVMS01160561.1_pt1 | contig 13197 bp, 16 predicted proteins | sample 1853461 | NCBI WGS metagenome assembly PVMS01 (sample SAMN08582032, study PRJNA380276) | Marine sediment metagenome, whole genome shotgun sequencing project. | isolation source: ocean sediment barecode stripped | collected 2017 | reverse complement strand
TACCAAAAATTATCTCCTGTTCTGAAACAGAGTGTAGCTTTATGGCTCAAGGATAAGACCATGCCTCTATGATTTGCTGCTGAAAATATTTGTTTTGTCTGGCACCAAATATGCATTTAAAAATATTAAAAGCTTAAGAGAGGTATTAAGATTAAAGCAGATAAAACAAAAGTATAGATCAATGATAAGGGGGCAGTGATATGGATAAAGAACGGACATATCTTTTTTCAAATACAAACGAATTTATCATAACCATTGAAGTAGTGCCTCCGCAAAATAACAGTGGTGACGATATCCTTGAAAAATTATCCAGCCTTGGAGCCCTCTCCTTTAACGGTTTTAGTGTGGCGTCAAATCCTGTGGCAAAACCAAAGATGTCAGCAATGGTGTTTTCCCATCTTATACAAAAGGCAACTGGGAAACCAGCTATTCTGCATTGCACAATACGTGATCATAATCGGCTGGGACTGCAAAGCGAACTTTGGGGCGCAAAGGCTATGGGAATTGATACTGTTATTGCGATAACCGGCGATCCTTCTGCATCAGGGGCAGATAATCCCACAAAATTTGTTGCAGATCTAAATGTGTTTGAGTTAATCACCCTGATTAAAAATTCCGATTTTTATACAGGTGCTGTGCTTGATTTCAGACCTGAAATCAACGGACTTGATCATGAAATAAAACGCCTTGAAAAAAAAGTTGCCGCAGGGTGCCAGTTTGTTGTTACCCAGCCAGTCTATGACAAAGATACAGCAAAATCAATTTTCAGTAGGATTAGACACCTCAACATCCCTGTAATTATGGGTATTCTTCCGCTATTGTCTTATAAACATGCAAAGTTTTTGCATGATAAAGTGGATGGTATTGCTGTGCCAAAATTCCTGCAGCAGCAGATGAAGAAGAGTGACAACCCTGTAAATCATGGAGTATCCCAGGCAAAAGAGATGCTTGATCTGGCAAGAACCCTGTTTTCAGGTGCCTGCATCATGCCTCCCTTTGACAGGTATGAAATTTTAAAAAATATACTATAATGCTGCAAAAATTCAGAAGGTTTGAAATCTTCGGTAAATAGTGATATCAAAATTGAAGACAGATGATAATAGAGAGTATAGTAATCATTATGACAACATATTTTTCTTAGAGGTGATTTTATGACTGATGACAGCAAACCCATTATGGCGGAAATAGTTGAAGGCGATAATGAAAAAAAAGGCGGTCAACTGGTTCCACAAAACGTAAAACCCGATATTTTATATCTTCTTCCCATAACAGGCCGTCCCCATATGCCTGCACAGGTTCAACCCCTTGTGATAAATAAGAAAAGATGGGAAGAGACTCTGAGGAAGGCATCCAAAGATTCTCAAAATCTTTTAGGCCTTTCATATCTAAAGGAAGTCAAAGGAAAATATGTGTACGAAAAAGATTTTCCTAAGGTGGGCTGCATTGTCAGAATGATGAATATCGTGGATGTTCAGGAAAATATCCAGTTTATTGCCCAGGGGCTTGAAAGATTTAAAATCAAAAAATTTCTTTCAGACAAACCGCCTTTTGTAGTACGGGTGGAGTATTTTGAAAAAATCAAGGAGAATGAAGATGAGCTTAAAGCCTATGCCATTGCAATTATTAATTCCATCAAGCAATTGCTCTCACTGAATCCCTTGTACTCTGAAGCCTTAAAACAATATTTAGGGATGTTCAGCCCGGATCAACCATCGCCTCTGACTGATTTTGCAGCAGGTATTACCACGGCTACCGGCAATGATTTACAGGAAGTTTTAGAACTCACCTCTGTCATGGAGCGGATGAAAAAAGTAATGACACTGCTGCAAAAAGAGATAGAAATCACAAAGCTTCAAAACAAAATACAGAAAAAACTTAACGTTCAGATGGATGAGAACAAGCGTAAATTCTTTTTAAAAGAGCAGCTTAAAGCAATTCAAAAAGAGCTTGGATTGAAAAAAGATGATAAAACTTCAGATGTGGATAAGTTTAAAGAGAAATTTGCAAAACTTACTCCACCTGAACATGTGGTTAAAAGATTTGAAGAAGAGATTGAAAAACTATCTGTGCTTGAGACAGGATCTTCAGAATACGGGGTAACCCGCAACTACATTGATTGGATCACATCCTTTCCCTGGGGAATCTATTCTAAGGATAATATTGATATTAAAAGGGCTGAGAAAATTCTTGATCGAGATCATGCAGGACTCTCGGATGTAAAAGAGAGGATAATTGAATTTTTTGCAGCAGGAATTTATAAAAAAGATATTGCCGGCTCCATTATACTGTTTGTCGGCCCTCCTGGCGTGGGTAAAACTTCCATTGGAAAATCAATAGCAGAGGCTCTTGGAAGAAAATTTTTCAGGTTCAGTCTTGGCGGGATGAGGGATGAGGCTGAGATAAAGGGGCATAGAAGAACCTATGTGGGGGCATTGCCCGGAAAAATGGTCCAGGCCCTGAAAGACACTAAGGTGGCAAATCCTGTGATAATGCTGGATGAGGTGGATAAAATCGGATCATCTTACCAGGGAGATCCTGCATCTGCTTTGCTTGAAGTGCTTGACCCTGAACAGAATTTTGAATTTCTCGATCATTACATGGATCTTCGCATTGATTTGTCAAAGGTTTTGTTTATCTGTACAGCCAACCAGCTTGATACTATTCCAAGACCGCTGCTGGACAGGATGGATAGGATTAATCTCTCCGGTTATATTACCAAGGAAAAAATGGAGATTGCAAGAAAGCATCTCTGGCCAAAACTTTTAAAAAGAAACAGGCTGACATCCAAAATCATCACCATCACAAATCCTACCATCCGCTTTCTTATTGAAGGTTTTGCCAGGGAAGCCGGGGTCAGAACCATTGAAAAGCTTTTAAATAAAATTATCAGAAAAAGTATTGTGACCATATTAAAAGAGAAGAAAAAGAGGATTAGGATCAATATTAAATCCCTGGAAAAGCTTCTTGGGCCGCCAATCTTTAAAAAAGAGGAACAGATGTCAGGTATTGGAGTGGTAACCGGTCTTGCCTGGACCCAGCTTGGCGGGGTAACTCTTCCCATTGAAGTGGTAAGGGTTCATGAAAAGAATTCCGGATTTAAACTGACTGGAAAGCTTGGGGAAGTTATGCAGGAGTCTGCATCCATTGCTTACAGCTATGTAAGAGCAAATCTTGCATCCTTTAAGCTTGATGAAAAATATTTTGATAATGCATTCATCCATATCCATGTACCCGAAGGAGCCACCCCCAAAGACGGTCCAAGTGCAGGGGTCACTATTGCAACAGCGCTAATTTCTCTTGCCAGAGCACAAATCATTAACCGTCCCCTTGCCATGACCGGGGAAATAACTCTGACGGGTAAAGTCCTTCCGGTTGGTGGTATTAAAGAGAAAATAATTGCAGCCAGAAGATCAGGCATTAAAGAGATTATTTTACCCGACGGGTGTATTCCTGATTTTAAAAAACTGCCAGAGCACATTCGAGAAGGCATCACATTTCATTTTGCTAAAAAATATAAAGATGTGTTTAAAATAGTATTTAATGATTGAGAGGATTTTTTCTCAACGCTGTGATTAGGCAAATTTGCAGAGGCTGAAAAAATGATAGATTTTATACAACAATTTCACCCTGTTATGCAGGCGCTTATTGCCACACTCTTTACCTGGGGCGTAACCGCTGCAGGGGCAGCACTTGTTTTTTTTACAAAAGCTGTAAACCATAAAGTTATGGATTCAATGCTTGGTTTTGCTGCCGGAGTAATGATCGCTGCAAGCTTCTGGTCACTTCTTGCCCCGGGTATAGAAATGGCTGAACAGCTGGGACATATTCCCTGGCTGACTGCCGCCATTGGATTTATGAGTGGTGGAGTTTTCATGAGGGTGACTGATAAATTTCTGCCTCACCTCCATCCAGGCTTGAGTATTGATAAAAAAGAGGGGGTAAAAACTTCATGGCAGAAAAGCACACTTCTGGTACTTGCCATAACCCTTCACAACATACCTGAGGGTCTGGCTGTGGGTGTTGCTTTTGGAGCTGTGGCAGCTAATCTTCCTTCTGCTACCATTGGAGGTGCTATTGCTCTGGCAATAGGTATTGGGCTCCAGAATTTTCCTGAAGGAACTGCTGTATCAATGCCTTTGAGAAGAGAAGGCATGAGTAAAGGAAAAAGTTTTTTCATGGGACAGGCTTCGGGTATAGTTGAACCCATTGCCGGGGTGATTGGAGCGCTGTTTGTCCTGAAAATGCAGAACATTCTTCCCTATGCCCTCTGTTTTGCTGCGGGAGCCATGATTTTTGTTGTAGTGGAAGAGCTGATTCCCGAATCTCAAAGAAATTATGCAAACATTGATCTTGTAACAATGGCAACAATGATTGGTTTTTCAGTCATGATGATTCTTGATGTGGCTTTGGGATAATATATGATTGATTTATGGAAACAGATGAAAAAACAGAATCCTGGTACCTATAAAAATCAAAATAATTCCACCAAAAATTTCCATCTTTTTACCAAATAACACTCCCAGTTTTGTTCCAACCTTAATGGCAAAAAATGACATGACAGTTGTGATAACACCGATCATGATACTTGGATACCAGATGTTTACCTCCAGCATTGCAAGGCTTAAGCCTATGGCCAGGGCATCAATGCTTGTGGCCACACTGAGCATGACCATGGTCATACCCCGGGACGGATCTTTTTTTTGATTTCCAGGGGATTTGTCCATACCTTCACTAATCATTCTTATACCAACAAATGCCAGAAGAAAAAAAGCAATCCAGTGATCAAATGTTTTAAAATGAGAAGCAAGTCCAATGCCCAGAAACCAGCCCAGTACGGGCATGAAAAATTGAAACAGTCCAAAATGAAAAGATAATCGGAATATTGCCCTGGCATCCCTGGCATATCCTGCAGCAGCAGCTGCAAGAGAGACTGCTGAGGCATCCATGGCAAGACCCATGGCAATGATAATGATTTCAAATGTTGTCATATTTTATTATATATTTTTTTGTTAAAGCACTGCAACCGATAAAAGATTTTCTTATGATGCTTCAGAATATTTTATGTAAAAAATATTCTATACATAATAACCGTTACAGGGTGTTACATTCCCGTTCAGATATCAATGACCCGGACAGTCAATATTTAAAAACAGGCCAAAGCATTAAAAGTTTGGCCTGTTTTCTAATTTGCAGCAAATTTGATTTTAATCACACTTTTTAAGTGTGTTTATTAGAGTACATATCTAATGAATTTTTACATTGTGTGCATTTTTCCAGGGATCCTTCAAAGGAACATTGATAAGAAGAAGCCCATTTTCATAATTGGCTTTACTGCTTTTGATCTCTACTGGGCAGCAAAAAGAACCTGTAGATACATATTCAACATCACTCTTTTCAGCTCGCAGGCTGAAACTGTCATTATTCAGTTTAAGATTAATATTTTCTTTCTTTACTCCAGGTATTGTAAATTCAAGATGCAGAGTGGAATTTTTGTCATCAACGCAGGAACAGAGCTCAGCAGCTAATCTTTTTTTTTCATGATTTGATTTTTCCATGATATTTATCTCCTTTAAAACAAACAACCTTTATGTTGATTTTGACAAAGACAATATGACCGGTTTATTATTTACAAGAACAATTACATTGGGCTCGTTGCATATTACAAACCGATTCGTCTTCACCTTTATCAATGCATTTAAAATATTTATCGTTGCATTTAATTGAACAGCTCATCTCTTTTATTTCAGATTTTTTTTCCATGATAACCTCCCGGAACAATGTGGTTTTTATTTATAATCTATTCCAAAGCTGATATTCTCATCCAAAATTGGATATACTTATAAAATAATCATTAACTTTTTTTTGACAAACTTAAATTTACCAAACTATTTTAAAGATTGAATTTAGCATATTGATATTATAAAAAGGGGATAAAGCATAAAGGAGAAAAACCATGACAAACGAATTGGTCTCTCAAATCAAAACAATTTCGCCCTCACTGTTTCAGCAAACAGATAAAAATATTACTGTTGTTGGATTGGGCGGAGAGGGCGTTCTCAGGACAACCGGGAAAAAATCTCAGGCTCAGAAATTGATTAAGGCTGCTGTGGGCCATGGAATCACCTATTATGATTCTGCAAGGGTTTATATGGACAGTGAGCTTTATTATGGTGAAGTTTGGAAACAAAATCCTGAAATGAGGAAGAAGATTTTCCATACCAGTAAATCAGCCCGGAGAAGTAAGCAGGGTGCACTTGATGATTTGACTCAGACATTGGAACGGCTGAACACAACCTACCTTGATCTTTGGCAGATCCATGATGTGCGCGATGAAAAAGATCTGCATATTATTGGAAAAAAAGGGGGAGCCCTGGAAGGCTTTATTGAAGCCAGGGAAAAGGGCTGGTAAAACATATTGGCGTTACAGGCCATCATGACCCTCAAATTTTAACCCGGGCCATTGAACAATGGCCTGTGGATTCAGTTTTGATGCCGGTAAATCCTGTGGAGGAAATTATAGGCGGATTCCTGACCCAGACACTTGAGGCGGCGCACAAAAAGGGGATAGCTATCATAGGAATGAAAGTGCTGGGTGGAAAACATTATGTTTCAAAAGAAATGGGAATCACAGCAGCACTGTTGGTGCGGTTTGCTCTTTCCCATGAAATTACACTGGCAATTGTGGGATGCAGTTCTGTCAATGAAGTATCAGAACTTGCAGGAGCCGGGAAAACAGACCGGAAGCTCTCTTTGGATGAGCGAAAAGAGATAATGAAACCATATATGCAAATGGCACAGGAACTGGCTTATTACAGGGGAAGTGTGTTTAATAAAATTTAAAGAGTTTCAATGCCTTTTCTGCTGTCTGCATCAACCTTATCAATCCCAATGATGGTAATTATTTTTTTGGAAGTCTGACGACAAGCACTGGTGTTTCACTTTTCTTGACTACCCGTCTGGCTGTCCCGCCGATGAAGGCGTCTTGCAGTATATTATGTCCGTAACTTCCCATAACAATCATATCCGCATGGATATCTTTTGCAGTGTTAAGAATTACTTCTGTGGGATTTCCTTTTGTTATCCTGATATCTTCAATCAGAAGACGGCAGGAATCAATCTGGGAATCCATTTCCTTGCAGAAGTCTTCCAGTCTATCTTTGATTTTTTGGGTTAAAGAATCTAATTTTTCCGATTGAAGCCTGTCCCATTTCTCTTGTCCCATCATATCTTTTATCTGGATTTCCACCACATGATTTATGTTTTCCATTACGTACAGAATTGTTATCATAGTATCATAGTGCTGTGCAAGGTCAGCAGCATAGCCAAAGGCATACCGGGCATTTTCGGAAAGATCGGTTGCATAAAGTATTTTTTTTATCTTTGGAATCATAGTATCTCCTTATGGTTTGTCGGCCAAATATATTGCGTAATGATAATAAAATATGGTGACTTCCCGGCACATCCCTGTCCAAACCGTGGTGATATTTTTTTATCCAAATGAATTTTTAATAACAACCTCATCCAGGGTTAATTGTCCGGGCCGGGGCCATGCCTCTTTAATTCCTTTGCCAATTGCCACAAACATGGCAATGACATGATCATCCGGAAGTTTAATCAGTTCTGCAACTTTACCAAAATCAAAGCCATCCATGGGGCATGAATCATACCCCATGGATTTTGCAGCCAGTATTAATGTTTGAGCTGCAATACCACAGGATCTCATTGCCTCATCTCTTTGAACCTGCTCTTTGCCGCGATAGTAATCATCAATGGCAGGAATCATAAAGTTCTGAACTTCTTTGGGTGCATAAGTCCAATACCGGCCTGGCTGCTCCCATGACTTCAAGTCCGCACACATCACAATGAACAAGGATGTATCTGTTACTTGGGATTGATCCCAGGCTACTTTTCTGATTTGTTTTCTTAACTCTGGATCAGATACAATAACAAAACGCCAGTTTTGAATGTTGAAGGCAGTGGGAGACAGTATCGCTAAAGACATGAGTTTGTTAATCTCATCATCGGTCATCCGATGGGTAGGGTCATAATGCTTGACAGATCTTCGGGCATTAATTGCTTCTTCTGTTTTCATAAGAGCTATCCTTTTATACGGTGGAAACAAGTTTGTATTGAATATTGTTCCGTTAGTATTCCCAAAGGCCATGAAGGTTACAATATTCTCTTGCTGTTACCTTGGCAGCATCAGCATAAAAAGTTGTTTCAGGTGCATCAGCAGGATTTAATAATTTTCAGGAATTAATTCAAAGTGAGCCTTTGGGTGGGCACCGGCCGGGCATGTGTCAGGTGGTTCATTTCCTTCGTGGTTATATCCACAGTTCCTGCATCGCCATTTCACATTCATTTCTCTTTTAAATACACGATCCTTTTCAATATTTTCCACAAGGGCAAGAAATCTCTTCTCATGATAAAGTTCGGCTACAGCGATGGATGCAAAGGTTGTTGCAATATCATTGAATCCCTCTTCTCTTGCTGTGGCTGCAAATCCAGGATACATGGATGTGTTTTCAAAGTTTTCACCACCGGCAGAGTCCTTGAGATTGTCCACAGTTGTTCCAATAGTGCCGGCTGGAAAACTTTCTGTAATCTCTACCTCTTCGCCTGACTTCATATACTTGAACAGTCGTTTAGCATGCTCTTTTTCATGGTTTGCAGTCTCTTCAAAAATAGATTGAATCTGGACATACCCCTCTTTTTCTGCCTTTGAAGCAAAGTAGGTATATCGGTTGCGTGCCTGTGATTCCCCTGCAAAAGCAGTTAACAAATTCTTTTGGGTTTGTGATCCTTTTAATTGTGTCATTTTTCCTCCTTAATATATATTTTATCGTAGTTCAAAAAAATTTAATTATAAATGAAAAATCGACACATTGCAATGAGCTATTCCTAAACTTTTAATCAGAGGTGTCTTCCCTGGAAAATATCTTGAAGTGCTGATTTCACATCTGAAAATTTAAAATTATATCCTGAATCTGTAAGATTTTTAGGAATTGCTTTTTGGCTTTGCAAAAGAGAACTGCCAAGTTCGCCCATCATTGCCTTTACTATAAAGGATGGTGCAGGCATGAATGATGGCCTGTGAAGTGCTTGCCCCAATGACCTGGCAAACTGTTTTTGTTGTACAGGCTCTGGTCCTGTAAAATTGAATATGCCGTCAATATCATTGTTTTTAATGATGAATTCAACTGCTCTTTCAAGATCTTCAATATGTATCCATGGAAACCAGTGCTGGCCTTTTCCAAGTGGACCGCCTGCAAAAAGTTTAAATATAGGGGCCATTAAAGACAATGCCCCTCCTCCATTGCCAAGGACAATACCGAACCTCATTACAGCAACCTTGACACCCTTTTCTCTGGCTTTTAATCCCTCTTTTTCCCACTCCTGACATACCTCAGCCAGAAAACCATGTCCCGGCAGTTTATCTTCAGTTAATAACTCTTCCCTGCAGTCTCCATATATTCCCACAGCAGATGCAGTTAAAAGTTTTTGGGTCTTTCCATTATCTGCAAGAGCATTGATGATATTTCGTGTTGTTAAAATGCGAGAGTCATAAATATTTTTTTTATATTTTTTTGTCCAGTAGCGAAAAATATTTCGGCCAGTCAGATTAATTATGATATCTGATACTTCAACGCAATTTTGCCAATCACCTTCAATTGTAGTATCAGCGCTGACCCAGTCGAAATTTTCGAATTCCATGGAAAATGGATGTTTTAGAGATGTTCCAATGCCAGTTACCTTATATCCTTTTTTTAAAAAAAGTCTGGCAAGTCTTTTTCCAATAAATCCTGAAGCACCTGTGATGAGAATATGTTTCATATTTGCTTATCCTTTTTCACCGTGACTTGTAACTATAACCATGTCTATTTTTTTAAATTCCATGGTGCCGCCTAATTTTTTAAGGTATATGTCTAAAGATAAATCATTTCTTTGCCATTGTAAATAAATAAAAAGTATAAACATTCAAAATATTTTAGAGGATACTCTTGCCTTTTTCAAAGAAATTCTTAATTTAAAGGTAACAGGATTAAACCATGATGATTATTTTTCTTTCAGAGGTTTCTAAGTCCTGAACTTGTTGTGCAGAATATAAAAATTTGCAAAGGAGATACAAGTCATGAAAAAAGAAAAAAAATTTGACGACCATCATTGCAGTATTATTGAAAGAGAACGCCTGAAAGTGGAGCTGGCTGCATGCGATACAGATCATGATACTAAAGACAATCGAAACAAATGCCACACCACTGTCAAGGAGACAAGCAAAAAAAAGAGAATATGCATGTAAATGTTCCTAAACTTGAGTTATCATAACATGAAGATTCCAAAGCCCGGGTTAAGATTATTATCCCGGGTTTTTTTTTAATATTAGGTTTGCTCCATCATGAGCTGCAAGACAGCATGGAGCATCCGGGTTTGCTGCGAGCCCAGTCCGGGCGTTTTTCTGCAAATATTTTTTTGTCCGGCTGCTCATCATAGGGACGACGCATTACTTCGAGCAGTTCATGGATCATTGAAAAGTCGCCCTGCTCAGCTTTATCAATGGATTGCTGAGAAAGATAATTTCTAAGTACATATTTGGGGTTGGCTGCATCCATTTTCCTACGTCTTTTTTTTACAGGTAAATTATCCTTGTTGAGGCGCTGGATATACTCTTCAAACCAGTTATAAATGCGTTCCTTATATCCGTTGGTAATCTGATCAGGAATATAATAAGCATCCATTAAAGGTGTTATTAGGGTTTGTATTTCGAAATTATTCATAAATTCTGGTATATCAAGTAGAGCAAGCTTTCTAAAGAAAATGGTCATGTCAGTTTCCGCCAATGCCAGAATCTCGAGGAGTTCTTTGATAAGGCTTTCATCTGTTACTGGATTATAGGTAATAAGACCCAGTTTTTTTGCCATCATGGCCTGCCACCCGCGTTGGTAGTGATGTTCAAAAAACTCTACAGCTGCCTGCAAGGGTTCCGCTTTTTCGATAAGCGGGTAGATTGCAGTTGCAAGCTTTGCAAGATTCCACTGGGCAATCTGCGGCTGGTTTCCGAAACAATACCTTCTTGTCCCTGCATCAGTAGTATTGGGAGTCCATGCGGGGTTATAATCTTCCAACCAGCCATATGGCCCGTAATCAATAGTCAGGCCTAAAATGGACATATTATCCGTATTCATCACCCCGTGAACGAACCCCACCCGCATCCAGTGAATAACCATATCAGCAGTTGTCCTGCAAATCTCCTCAAACCATTTTATATAAACCTCGGATGAAGGTTTGCCCAGGTGGGGAAAGTCGGTTCGGATAGTGTAATCAACCAGTTGTTTCAATACACTTATTTCACCACGGGAGGTAAAAATTTCAAAATTTCCGAATCTTGTAAATGAGGAAGCCACTCTGCAGACAATAGCACCGGGTTCCATCCTGGGGTGGCCATCATAAAACATGTCCCGCTCAACCATCTCTCCTGTTAAAATAAGGCTTAAAGCGCGGGTAGTTGGAATCCCAAGATGAAACATAGCTTCACTGCATAAAAATTCCCGTATGGAGGACCGCAGAACGGCAAGTCCGTCTGCTGTCCTGGAATAAGGTGTCGGGCCTGCTCCTTTAAGCTGTAACCCCCAGCGTTTTGATTGTTTATTTACAATCTCTCCAAGATTGATGGCTCTCCCATCCCCAAGCTGACCCGCCCAGTTTCCGAACTGGTGCCCGCCATAACAGGTGGCATATGTATCCATGCCAGGCATCAGCAGATTGCCTGCAAACACCTGGACAAAATAGTCTGATTCACAGAACTCTTTAGAAAAATCCAGAAGAGCTGCAACTTCCCGCGAATAAGCAACCAGTTTAGGAGAAGAGACAATTGTCGGATTTACCCTGGAATAACAGGAACTCAGAATCTGTCGCCGTGTATTTGTAGTTTCAGGATCTTCCGGCAGTTCCCGGACAAAGCTATTGTCAAATTTTATAGATTTAATCAAATCAGGATATCCCATGGGATACATCATTCATCAGCCTCTCTTTATCACCGGTGTAGTAATCTGTCATATCAATTGACTGCAGGGTTTGTTTTATTCAATAAAACCGGTGCCTTTGCAATCAGGACATTCCAGGTCAGGATCGCATTTACAGTCGTCCCAATAATCACCATCTCCACTGCTGCGCCACTCCATATTGCATTCACAATGTCCTTCAATGATTTTCCTTCCGTTACACCTTTTGCATGTTGTTTTTGATTTCATGGCTTTTATTTCCTTTATGGATATTTCACCTGTTTTATGTTGTCTTAAAGGAGTATATAAATCTTATTTTCGCATAGTTGGCTTTTATGATCCATCTATTTTCTACTCCTTGTAGTCTTCAGGGTTTTTGTAACTAAACTTCCTGTGTTATGATCTAAAAATAATTCTTTTTCTGGTAATGTAAATATTATTGATACAAAAAAATAAAATTGACTTTCACAATTTAGATTGTATATTTATTCATAAAGGTTTTTATGGATAGAGGTTCTCGGTTTTTACTTTTTTTACCTTTAGGAGGGGAATATGACTACTTATACTTGTAAATCATGTGGAAAAATATCATCTGAGGGCGGACATTTATGTGATCCTACAGATGCAGGAAAACTATATAGCTGTGGAAGCTGTGGTCAACAAGCGAAAAAGAAAAAACATCTTTGCAAACCAGAGGTCGCAAAATTTGAGTATTTTTGTGGTGGATGCGGAAGAGGTTCTGTTAAAGAAGATGCTCTCTGTGATCCACAGCCTATGAAATAAAAGAGTAGTGAAGAGTGTCCATGTAAAAAGATATCCTGGTTTTTAACTCATTTGAACCAGAAATGATAGGCTCAAGTGTTAAAAACCAGGGTGCTATAGGTTGATAATCCCAGTCTTACTAACCTGCATTATGCGTACATGAAGTGAAATCTATCTCCTCCCCGCATTGATCGCATTTATGATTTTTTTCAAATTCATCTGAAAAAAATTTAATCTAAATTTATCAGAGTGCGGCCTTTGAGCTCTCCTTTTAAAATGTGGTCGATTTTATTATTTAATTTATCTAAGGAAATCTCATTGTAAATACTTTCAAGAAGGTTAAATTTCCAATCTGTTGCGAGTTTTTCCCAGATTTTTATACGAAATTCCATGGGGCAATGCTGTGAATCTATCCCGAGAAGAGAAACACCCCTTA
>PVMS01104893.1_pt1 | contig 13198 bp, 5 predicted proteins | sample 1853461 | NCBI WGS metagenome assembly PVMS01 (sample SAMN08582032, study PRJNA380276) | Marine sediment metagenome, whole genome shotgun sequencing project. | isolation source: ocean sediment barecode stripped | collected 2017 | reverse complement strand
GCAATGAATAACTGGTTGCGGTATTCGTCAGGAAACATGGCTCCAGTATAAAATCTCAATCCCAGGGCTGCCACGTGAGCCCCCAGAACAACAGCGGGCGGGGTGTAATCAGAGCATGATTTACCCACACCAAATTCAGCGTCCGGGGTGTCGCCCTGGTGGCAATAGGGATAACCAAAATGCATGCCCGCAACAGGCGCATGGTTGAGTTCGTCACCCGGCAGGTCATCGCTCAGCAGGTCACGTCCGTTGTCGGTAAACCAGAGCTCATCTGTTTCCGGATGAAATGCCAGGCCAACGCTATTGCGCACACCTGATGCGTAGACTTCATCACCGCTACCGTCCGCGAATATCCGGCGAATCTGAGCAAAACCGGGTTCATCGCAGATATTGCAGGGCGCGCCCACCGGGACATACAGCTTGCCATCGGGTCCGAAACGCAGGTATTTCCACCCATGGTGTTTCTTATCCGGAAAGGCGCCGCTCACCAAATCAGGTGCGGGTGGCTGATCCAGCCAGCTCTCGATATTGTCATAGCGCAGGATTTGGTCAACCGCCCCCACGTAAAGGGAGCCGAATCTGAATTCCAGGCCAGAAGGCAGATTCAGGTCTTCAGCGATCAGATAAACGCGTTCGGCATAATGATCTCCATCGCTATCAACCACCGCATGTACCTTACCCGCCTTGCGCGAGCCCGCAAAAACGGTTCCATGATCACCCAGAGCCAATTGTCGTGCGTTTTCCACACCCTCGGCGTAGAGACTGATCTCAAATCCCGGCGGCAATTGAATCAAGCTGAGTTTGTCAGACAGATCAACTTCGGCACTGAGTGACGCACCTGGGGCGAGTATCGCGGTAAAAAACAAAATTCTGATTAAGTTCATGCTTCCAGGCCTGGCCAATTTCGAGAAACACATGATGCCACAAGAAAATAGTCGCGGTATCCAATAGAATAGCCTGCTCTGTATTTTGGACGATGGGTGTGTAGTGAATCCTGGAATGAAAATAATCACGGCCTTATTTTCCATGTTACTGGCTGGGTTGCTGGCGGGTGGCGTCAGTGCGCGATCCGCACAGGAATATCTACCGGCCAACAGCAAGCTCGACCCCACTATTCCAACACCCGAATCGGTGCTGGGCTGGGATGCAGGTGACTGGCATGTCAGTCACGACCAGTTGGTGCGCTACATGCAAATACTGGCTGCAGCGTCTCCAAGAGTCTCCATCAAGGTCATCGGGCATACTTATGAACAGCGTCCCTTGCTGCAGTTGGCCATCACCAGCGCGGACAAGCAGCAAGACCTCGAAGCGCTACGCCAAAAACATCTGCAAGGACAGGGCCCACTGGTCTTGTGGCTGGGCTACAGTATCCACGGTGACGAGCCCAGTGGCAGTAATGCCTCAATGCTGCTGGCCTACTATCTCGCTGCATCCGGTTCAGATTATGTCGAAGAATTGCTGGCTGGAAGCATCATCCTGATCGATCCCAGCATCAATCCGGATGGCCTGAACCGTTTCGCCAGTTGGGCCAACAGCAATGCCGGCAAAGTTCCCGTTGCCGACCCGCTTTCCCGCCAGCATGTTCAGCACTGGCCCAGGGGCCGCACCAATCACTATTGGTTTGATCTCAATCGCGACTGGCTACCGCTCGTGCATCCGGAATCCCGTGCGAGAATTGTCGAGTTCCACCGCTGGCTGCCTCATGTACTGACCGACCATCACGAGCAAGGCGGCCGTCCAGGCTTCTTTTTCCAACCCGGGGTTCCCTCGCGGCAAAACCCGTTGACTCCAGACGAAAACTTCGAGCTGACGCGTGCACTGGCAAGCTACCACTCCGCTGCCCTCGACTCGGCTGGTCAGCCGCATTTCAGCGAAGATACCTACGACGACTTTTATTATGGCAAGGGTTCGACCTATCCAGACATCAATGGCAGCATCGGGATTCTGTTCGAGCAGCGGGCCATTCTTGGCCAGGAACTCAGCACCAGCAATGGGACAGAGACTTTCAGAATGGCCATAGCAAACCATCTGAGCGTGTCGCTCTCCACGCTGAAAGGCTCCTGGGAACTGAAAGAGCGCCTGAGGGACTACCAGGCCGGGTTTGCGGCGTCGATGCTGGAAAGAGCCGCCAATCGGGATTTCCGCGCCTGGGTGGTGGGCGATGACGGCGATCCTGCCCGCGCCCGGGCTTTTCTCGACGTGTTGAGCCTGCACGGAATTGAATACCAGCCACTAAATGAATCCATAAGAGCCGGAGGGTATGAATATACACCGGGTCATGCCTGGCTTATCCCGGCCCGGCAAAGGCAGTTTGGGCTGCTCGAAGCCATGATGGAGCAGCGAACAGAATTCAGGGATGAGACATTTTATGACGTGTCGGCCTGGACCCAGCCACTGGCTTACAACCTGCCATACGCCAAGCTCAAGCGAATTCCAGCCACCGCTGATACAGGCCCGGTCAGCAGCGGAGTCGCGCCAGAGCGAAATGTGCCGGCCTGGGCGATTCCCTGGAACCAACTGAAGGCGCCGCATTTATTGCAACAATTATTGGATGCAGGTGCAAAAGTGCGTACCGCTCTGAAACCTTTTTCTGCGCACACCACGGGCGCACTGCAGCCCTTTGCCGCCGGCACCCTGGTGATTCAGGCCGGCATCCAGGACGAATCCATTTTGCCGGAGATTCTTGCTGTCCTCGACAGCGCAGCGCTGGAAGGGCTGGAGGTGTTCGCTTTGCGCAGCACCATGACCGCAGTTGGACCGGACCTGGGCTCAGTCCATTTCCCCATCATCCGGCCGGTAAAACCCCTGATAATCGGTGGCGAGGGCACTTCCGCCTACCAGGCGGGCGAAGCCTGGCACCTGCTGGACCAGCGCCTGGGAATGAGCGCGCCGATCATCGAGCTATATCGCCTGGATACTGCCGAACTGACGAAGTACACCCATCTGCTTCTGCCTGACGGCGACTACGAATCGATCGACGCCCGGCAAAAAGAAAAAATCACGACCTGGATCAAAGCAGGCGGCGTCCTGGTGACCCTCAACCGGGCTGCAAGCTGGGCGGAGACCCTGTGTTTCAATACGGACGAAACCAGTTGCGATGTACCGGCCATGGCAGAAACAGAACCTCCGGCAACGGCTCCCCGTGCCTACGGCGATTTTGCGGATGACAAGGCGCAGTACGTGATCGGCGGCGCAATCGTTGCTTCGCTACTGGACCTGACACACCCCCTGGCTTTCGGCTACCAGCGCGCCGAACTGCCTTTACTGCGTACAGGCACCGTCCTGCTTGAAGCCAGCACTAATGCGTATGCAACGCCAGTACATTTCACCAACACGCCCTTGATTGCCGGGTTCATTGGAAGAGAAAACCTGGATGCAATGAGCGGGCAAGCCGCGGTTATCGCAGAAAGGCACGGCAAGGGACTGCTGGTTCGCTTTGCCATCAATCCGCTGTTCCGCGGTTTCTGGAGGGGAACCGAACGCATGTACATCAATGCCCTGTATTTCGGGCAGGTGATTGACGCAACAGAAATCCCGGAAATCAAATAACAACCCAAACCCCGAAGCAAAAGGCAGCCGCAGGAGCGAGCTTTGTGCAACTGTAGGAGCGAGCCTTGCTCGCGAATGTAAGAGCGTGCTTTGCGCGCGACCTGCAGAGATTGAAAAGATTCGCGAGCAAGGCTCGCTCCTACAGAACCTGGCAGGCATGCCCGTTGGTGGCGCATACAAGCTTGCCGAAACTCACAGCCGGCTCAACAGATTTCCTACAAGCGTTCACCTTCTTTATGTAATATGAGCTGGTCGCGAGCCTGTGGCGGCTGGATATTTTCCTGAAAACAATAGAAAACAGGGCATAAACACAGGCAAAAAATATAAAAACAGGCAGGATGCCCGGCACCTGGAGAGTCTTTGCTTGGCCCGGCACCTGCCCGTTGTTTACCGCGGAGGTAACAACGAGATGTCTCTTTTTGGTGAGCTGAAACGCCGCAACGTGTTCCGTGTAGGCATTGCCTATGTCGTCACTGCCTGGGCGGTCAGCCAGGTGGCGGAACTGGCTGTGGATAGTTTTGAGGCACCCGCCTGGGTGATGAAAATGTTCATCACCCTGCTCGCACTCGGTCTCCCCTTCGCCCTGATTTTCGCATGGGCTTTCGAGCTGACGCCGGACGGGATAAAAAAGGAAAAAGACGTTGACCGCACCCGCTCAATTACCCACAGCACGGGCCGCAGACTTGATTTCGCGATCATAGCCATCCTGCTTGTCGCTCTCAGCTTCTTTGCCTGGGACAAGTTCGTGCTGGCGCCTGGAGTAAACGGCAGCGGGATTTCAACTTACGAACCCATTCCCCCGGGTCATGAACAGCTTGCTGGCGGCCTGGCTGATGAGGATAGTGCATCCGCCGAAACCCCTTCGCAAAAATCCATCGCCATTCTCCCTTTCAGCAACCGCAGTTCTGGCCAGGAAAACACCCGGTTCCTGTCCGACGGCATCCACGACGACCTGCTTACCAACCTGGCGAAAATCCACGAACTCAAGGTGATTTCCCGTACTTCAGTGATGGCTTACCGTGATACGACTAAAAACATGCGGGAAATTGGTGAAGAACTCGGGGTGGCCAACTTGCTGGAAGGCGGTGTGCAGCAAGCCGGGGAACGAGTTCGTATTAACGTGCAATTGATCAATGCGCTGACCGATGAGCACCTGTGGGGAGAAACTTACGACCGCGATGTTTCCACGGAAAATATATTCGATATTCAGGGAGAAATCGCCCGCGCCATCGCGCGTGCCCTGGAAGCCACATTGAGCCCCGAAGAAAATGAAAAGCTGGGCAAAATACCTACTGCAGATTTCGATGCGTACCAGGCACTTCTGCAGTCACGTCAATTAGCACGCCGGGGCGGTTTTGACGCCTTGCCGGAAGCAGTGACATATGCCCGCAAAGCGATTGAACTGGACCCTGCCTATGTTGATGCTTACCTGGCGCTGGCCTTTGCTCTTATCCAGAGCATCACTAGCGGCGTCCTGACCGATGAACAGACAGGTACAGAGATATCCGCTGCTATTGAATCGGCCATGGCGCTGAAGCCGGATTACGACGAGGTTTGGTCCACACTCGGTCACTATCAGGCCACCACAGGCAAACCCGGCGCCGGCGAGTCTTTTGACAAGGCGATGCAGTTGAATCCAGGCAATGCACAAACCATGTATGCCTGGGCCAACATGCTGCAGGTCAGAGGCAAACCACAACAGGCACTGCCTTTGCTCCTGCGAGCCAGCGAGCTTGACCCGTTTTCAATAACCGTTCTGTTTACGCTCGGAAGAACCTATGACGGTTTGGAAAGGTATGAAGAAGCACGCGAGACATTTGCCCGAATTCGCAAGATTGATCCAGCAAGCCCTCTGGGCTATTCCCCGGCGAGCGGAACCTATTACGTGCAGGGACAGTTTGACCAGGCCCTGTATTGGCTGAGTCAAGCCCAGTCCATTGACCCGCAAGACTTCGAACTGGGTGGCTGGATGGTATTTTTTTACGACTGCCTCGAAGACTTTACTGCCGCCAGTGAGTGGTCAGACTGGCTGGACAGTTGGGTCACCAAACAACCTCAGCCGATGGCGATGCAAGCCAGGCATCACTACCTGACGGGCAACTTTGAAACCGCTGTTCAGTACAGCAACCTGGCCCTTAATCTCGGACTACCCGACCGCTGGGGCTCGGACGCAGTTTTCATGCGCATCAAACGTGATGAAGCACTGGCCAATGGTGACCCGGAAGCCGGAATTGAGGTATTTCGTTCACACCACCCCCGGCTTTTCCAGGCACAGCCTGACATTACGGCCGAAAACCTTCTGCAGGCTGTTGACCTGGCATTATTGCTCAGGATGTCAGGAGAAAATGAAGAAATGCAACGGCTGCTTGAAGCAGCGATTGATTTCTACAATCAACCCTTTTCAGTGACTGGATCGGTGCGCGCGAGCCTGGTTCCTGCCAGGGCAGAGGCCCTGGCTATCATGGATAATGGAGCGGCCGCGATGCTCGAGCTTCGGCGAATAATCGACAATGGCTGGCGTCTTGACTGGCGCCTGGAAACCGACCTCAATCCAAATTTCATCGGAATCAGTGAAACTTCCGAATTCCGTGCCATGATTAGCGAACTCGAAGCAGACATGGCCGAACAGCGTGCAAGTGCCCGGGCCATGGTGGCAAGGGGTGAAATTAAAGACGTAAATTAAGTTTGGTTTTCAAAAACTTGCTATGCTTTGTACACAGTTGAATGGATTGGAGAGTCTTTTTTCACTGACAATAAAAAATGTCTGGACTGATTGACGAGCTTAAAAGAAGAAATGTTTTCAAGGTAGGCGCAGCCTATGTTGTGCTTGCGTGGCTGCTGGCGCAGATCACTGACGTGTTCCTGGAAAACTTCGGCGCACCCGACTGGGTGATTAAAACCGTCCTGATGCTGCTGCTCGTAGGGCTGCCCATTTCACTGTTCTTTGCCTGGGCATTTGAAATGACACCGGACGGCATCAAGAAGGAAAAGGACGTTGACCGCAGTCAGTCAATTACCCCCCAGACCGGGCGCAAACTCGACTTCACCATCATTGCTGTATTGTTGCTGGCGCTGGCTTATTTCACTTACGACAAATTTGTAATGGATCCGGCTCAGGATGCTGCATTACTTGAAATTGAGCAAGCTGCAGCACTCGCCACGCAGGCAGCGGAACCCATTGGAAAGTCCATCGCAGTCCTGCCATTTGTCAATATGTCATCCGATAAAGAGCAAGAATATTTTTCTGATGGCATATCCGAAGAAATTCTCAACGCACTGGCCAAGGTAAAAGGGCTGCAGGTGGCAGGGCGTACTTCTTCCTTTGCCTTTAAAGGTGAAAACCAGGATCTTCGCCAGATCGGCAAAACCCTGGGTGTGGATCATATTCTTGAGGGATCAGTGCGCAAGGCTGGCGCCACGGTGCGCATCACCGCACAGCTGATCCGGGTCGATAACGGATTCCACCTGTGGTCGGAAACCTATGATCGGGAACTGGTCGACGTGTTCGCTATCCAGGACGAAATTGCCGGCGCCATCCTGACCCAGCTAAAAGCGCAATTGATCGGAGAGGAACTGCAGGTGGTGACCGCCACCCGAACCAATTCCGAAGCCTACGACCTGTACCTTCTGGCCCGGCAACGCCTGTACGAACGCACCGGCCCGACCATTCAATCCGCCAGTGACTTGCTCGACAAGGCGATTGCGCTGGATGCAAATTACGCCCCGGCCTACGCCCAACGTGCCATTGCCACGATGTTACTCTCTGAGGGCGGTGGCACTTACGGCGATATTCCACTCGACCAGGCCCTGGCGCAAAGCCGGCTTTACCTGGACAAGGCGATTGAGCTTGACCCAAACCTGGCAGAAGCCTGGGCAGGTTTGGGATTGCATTACTACAAGGACACAACGCCTGGCAGCACGTATCGTGCTGTCGAAATGCTTGAAAAAGCCCTGGCGATCAACCCCGGACTGATCAATGCCAGTAACTGGCTGCACAACAGCTTTGTGGGTTTGGGCAAGCCGCGCGAAGCGCACGTCATCCTGAAGAATATGGTCGAGCGTGACCCCCTGTACCGGCCCGGCATTCGCAATGCAATCAACATGTACACGGGACTTGGAGAACACGACGAGGCCTGGGCTCTGCTTGAACGGATTCGGCCCCTGGTGCCAAATGATGCCATTTTCAGGGGCAGTGAAGCCAGCATATACCTTTCCCTGGGACAACTTGCGCAAGCCAATCAGCAAGCAGATGCCGCATTGGCCCTCGGCAGCCCGGGCTCGGTGACCCGCGGGACATACAGAGAAATCCTGCTGAAGCTGGGCCGACATGAGCTTTTGGCTGAAATGAACGAAGGCTGGGAGCCTGTGTATGCAATGGTTATGTTGGATCGCAGCGAAGACGCCGTCTCCAGAGCCTACAAACGCGCCAATGAACTGGCAGATGTAGCCACGCTGTTCAACACCCTGAATCTGACCAATCGCAGTGCTGAATTGATCGCTTATCTGGAGGAGCGCTGGACTGATCTTGACGCCCTGCGACAGGATTTTCCACCGTATGGCACCTTCGGCGATTTTCTTATGCTGGATGTGGCGCTGGCCTACTCCCGTGTCGGTCAACAAGAACAATTTGACGATGCCATGAGCCGCATTCGTGAGGCCCATCAACAGCTTGAATCAATCGGTGCCAATAATATTGATTTCTTCATGAACCAGGCATCCTACTTTGCCCTGGCGGGAGATTTGGTATCCAGCATGGAAAACCTTGACCGGGCAGCGAGCCTGGGGCAAACCGGTCCCCTGCGCCTGGCGATCGCATGGCCCGCGCTGGAACCGCTGGAAGGCGACCCGCGCTACGAGGCTATCCAGTTGCAAATGATCGAACACCTGAACACGGAACGTGAAAAACTCGGGCTGGGGCCGGCGACGATATGAGTCTTTTCCAGGAACTCAAGCGCCGCAATGTCTTCCGGGTAGGGATCGCCTACGTGGTGGCATCCTGGCTGCTGATGCAGGTGACCGACCTGGTGTTTCCGCGCATCGGACTGGAAGATTCAGCAATCACGCTGGTCTTTGCCTTGCTTGGTATCGGATTCATTCCCGCACTGATTGTGGCCTGGGCATATGAGTTGACCCCGGACGGCATCAAGAAGGAAAAGGACGTCGATCGCAGCCAGTCCATCACAGATGTAACCGGCCGTAAAATGGATTTCAGTATTATTGCCGTGTTGATTCTGGCACTGTCCTATTTTGCCTATGACAAATTTGTGCTGGTCCCGGCACAGAATGCACAGGCCGAGCAAGCCGCGGAGCTTGCCGAGCCCAAACCCAGGGAAAAATCCATCGCGGTGCTGCCCTTTGTCAATATGAGCGCCGATGCCGACAACGAGTACTTCTCCGATGGCATTTCCGAAGAAATCCTCAATGCGCTGGCCAAGGTCAAGGAACTGCAGGTTGCGGGCCGAACTTCTTCTTTTGCTTTCAAGGGTGAAAACCAGGACCTGCGCCAGATTGGTGAGACCCTGGGCGTCGAGCACATCCTTGAGGGTTCGGTACGCAAATATGGCGACCAGATCCGAATCACCGCCCAGTTGATACAGGTGGATGACGGCTTCCACCTGTGGTCAGAAAGCTATGACCGAAAGCTGGATAATGTTTTTGCCATCCAGGAGGAAATTGCCACCTCTATCCTGAAAGAACTCAAGGCAACCCTGCTGGGCGGTGAGGCTGCCGTGGTCAACGTGGCGCGAACCAACTCAGAAGCCTACGATCTATACCTGTTGGCCAAACAACGCATGTATGAACGCACGCATCTGACCATTGAGTCCGCTGTCGACTTGCTGGACAAGGCCATCGCCATTGACCCGGATTATGCCCCCGCTTACGCACAAAGAGGTATTGCGTCCATACTCCTGTCCGAAACAAGCTACGGAGATCTTCCTAACGATCAGTCCCGAACTCAAGCCAAGCTGTACCTTGACAAGGCATTGGCACTGGATGAAAACCTGGCCGAGGCATGGGCTGGGCTGGGATTGTTTTACGTCGGACCACCCTTCCAGCCGGTCAAAGGCATTCCGGCACTGCAAAAAGCGCTCGACATCAACCCCAACCTGATCAACGCAGCCAACTGGCTGGTGATAAGTTATTGGGGGGTAAATCGCATGTCAGATAGTATGGAACTGCTTGACGATATCGCTGCACGTGATCCCCTTTATAAACCAGCCATTGGTAACCGGGCCTACCAAATGGGCCTGATGGGCCGGACTGCGGAAGCCAGAATTCAACTGGATGCAGTCGAACCGTTCCTGCCTGGTGACCCACAAATTGAGGGTAGCCGCGCGGGGCTCGATTATTCCGAAGGCAAATTTGCTTCAGGTTTGCAACGCGCAGAAAAAGCTCTGAAAATTCAGCCCAATGACCGCACTTACAAAGAGGGTATCAATCAGGGCAGATTTGCTACGCATCAGTATGCTCAGATTTTTGATGACCACTACAGCGACTACTTCATGTGGGCGCTGTTCAATCTGGGTCGAACCGAAGAAGCTGCCATTGAAGCACGACAAATGGCTGGCTCAGGTGTCATCAGACCGCTATTTGCTTTGCTCAATGCCAACGACCAATCCGACATCCTGCTGGATTATTATGAAGATCGCTGGCCAAACCTGGAAGCTTTTCAGCAAGAGGTGCCCGCTGATGGATTATGGGGTTACCGGGAAATGGCGGACATCGCATACGCCTATAGCTCGGCTGGAAATCAAGCTGGCTTCGATCAGGCCATGGCCGCGCTTGAAGTGACCAACCAGTTAACTTTGTCACAGGGCATTATTGGCGGTGAACTCCTGATGGTCGTGGCCGCCCACCATGCGATGGCCGGCCAACCCGAACAGGCGCTGAGACGTCTGGCTGAAGCTGTTGACGGCGGTTTGATCCTTTCAAGCAGAATCAGCAAGGAGTACCCCTACTTCAGGCGACTGGACGGCAACCCGGAATATGAAGCCATCCAGCAACGCATGATCGAACACCTGAACCGCGAGCGGAAAATCCTGGGACTGGAGCCGATATCAACATGAGTAAAATCTGAGCACAAAATGAGCATTTTCGAAGAACTCAGACGCCGCAACGTATTTCGCGTGGGCATTGCCTACGTGGTGGTCGGCTGGCTGGTCACCCAGGTTCTGGAAGTGGTGCTGGAAAGTTTCGGCAGCCCCGACTGGGTGATGAAAACTGTGCTTGTAGTGCTGGCCGCCGGCTTGCCAATCGCCCTGATCTTCGCCTGGGCTTTCGAAATGACGCCCGAGGGCATCAAGAAAGAAAAGGATGTCGACCGCAGCCAATCCATCACTCAAAAAACCGGGCGCAAGCTCGATTTCGCCATTATCTTCATTCTGCTGGCGGCGCTGGGCTATTTCGCCTGGGACAAGTTTGTACTCACTCCTGCCCAGCAGGCAGAGTTAACGGCAAGCACGCAATTGGACGAGGCAGCGGCCGCCGAATCGACCGAAAAATCAATCGCCGTTTTGCCTTTCGTCAATATGAGCTCCGACGCCGAGCAGGAATATTTCTCCGATGGTATTTCCGAAGAAATTCTCAACGCCCTGGCCAAGGTAAAAGAACTGCAGGTGGCCGGGCGCACTTCTTCCTTTGCCTTCAAAGGCCAAAACCAGGATCTGCGCCTGATTGGCGCAACCCTCGGCGTCGATCACATTCTGGAAGGCTCCGTGCGCAAGTCAGGAACCACCGTGCGCATTACGGCACAGTTGATCCAGGTTGATAGCGGCTTTCACCTGTGGTCTGAAACCTACGACCGGGAACTCATCGATGTTTTTGCCATTCAGGATGAGATCGCCACGGCCATTTTGAAGGAACTGAAAGCAACCTTGCTGGAAGGCGAAGAAACAGCGGTGAAGGTAGCGCGTGCCGATCCCAAGGCTTATGAAATGTACCTGCTTGCCAGGCAACGATTATATGAACGCACCGAACCAACCATTGAGTTCGCCGCCGATCTGCTCGATCGTGCCATCGCCATCGACCCGGAATATGCACCAGCCTACGCCCAGAGAGGGATCGCCACCCTTCTTTTGTCAGAGGGCGCCGGCGCTTACGGCGAAATTCCGCTTGCGCAGGCCCAGGCGCAGGGACGGCTTTACCTGGACAAGGCTCTGGAGCTTGACCCCATGCTGGCGGAGGCCTGGGCCGGACTCGGTCTGTATTACCTCGGCGAACCCACAGTCGTATCCTGGCAGCAGGGTATTGAAGTTCTGCAAAAAGCACTGGCGCTGAATCCCGCCCTGATGGATGCCAGCAACTGGCTGAATAATACGTACATGTTACTGGGCAGACCCGGGGCAGCAAGGCAGGTTGTGATGGATATGATCGAACGCGATCCGCTCTATCGGCCGGGTATTCGTAATGCCATCAATAGTTTCAATTTGTTTGGCCAACAGGAACAGGCACTGGCTCATCTGGACAAAATCCGGCCCCTTATCCCAAATGACCCAACGATTCAGTCCAGCGAAGCAGCGATTTACTGGACCCTGGGTAACCTTGCACAAAGCACGGCTCTGAATGACTCCGCGCTTGTGGTTCAGTCGTCCAATTCCGTTGCCCGGCTGACCCGCAGTGCTCTGTGGATAAACGCGCATCAGTACGAACGCGCTGTGACCGAGGGCGAAGAGTGGCATCCAATTTTTGCTCTGACTTTTCTCGGACGCGATGAGGAGGCCTCAATCCTGGCTTTCAAACGAGCGGACGAACTGTCCGATGTGGCAACACTTTTTACTTTTTTGAATATCAGTGACCGCCCACAGGAGTTAATCGACTACCTGGAACAGCGCTGGCCGGATCTCGACTCCGTGCGTGAGGAATTTCCGCCGTATGGCGGACTGGGTGACATGATAATGCTCGACGTGGCGCTGGCTTATTCCCGGGCCGGCAATCAGCAACGATTCAACGAGGCCCTGGACCTCGCCGCCACGGTTCACGAAAACCTGAAAAATCAAGGTGTTAAGCGTACGTTTTTCTTAATGAATGAATCTTCCCGCCAGTCGCTTGCAGGAAACCAGGAGGGCAGCCTGGACTACCTGGATCGCGACATTTCAGGAGGTTTAAGCACGGCCAGCAGAATCACCCAGAGATGGCCGTATCTGGAACCACTGGAAGGCAACCCACGCTTCGAAGCCATCCAGGCCCGTATGATCGAACACCTGAACCGCGAGCGGGTTCAACTCGGCCTTGAGCCCGTCACGACATGAGGATGATATGAGCAAAGACATCAGCTTCATGGAAGAACTTAAGCGCCGCAATGTGGTGCGGGTGGGTGTGGTTTACCTGATCGCTGCCTGGCTGCTGGCCCAGGTAGCCGATCTGATGCTGGAAAGTTTCAATGCGCCCGCGTGGGTCATCCAGGCCATCCTGGTGGTGTTGATCATCGGGTTTCCAGTGGCGCTGATCTTCGCCTGGGCTTTTGAAATGACGCCCGAGGGCATCAAGAAAGAAAAAGACGTTGACCGCAGTCAGTCCATCACGAATAAAACCGGCCACAAACTGGATCGTAGCATCATCGTAATCCTGATTATTGGCCTGGGATATTTTGTCTGGGAATCCCGTTTCGATGAGGGGTTAGATAGCCCTTTACAGGATTCAGGACAGCAGG
>PVMS01173732.1_pt1 | contig 13199 bp, 14 predicted proteins | sample 1853461 | NCBI WGS metagenome assembly PVMS01 (sample SAMN08582032, study PRJNA380276) | Marine sediment metagenome, whole genome shotgun sequencing project. | isolation source: ocean sediment barecode stripped | collected 2017 | reverse complement strand
GGAATGAGGCGTAGTTGTCCTACGCCGCAGTGATCCCGCCACTGCGGGACAGGCACAGGATGCAGTCCCGCCTCTGGCGGGACAGATATCGGACTTTTTACGGAACCGTCAATTTTGATGAAGTCGTAAAAAGTGGTCACTCCGGTGAAAACCGGAGTCCAGTGCCTTTGTAACTGATTGATTAAACTGGATTCCTGCCTTCGCCGGAATGACAGATAATGGTGTTTTCCGACTTTTTACGAGACCGTCAATTTTCAGGGTGAGTCAAATAGGGTTCCTTTATGGATAAGGCTAATAATCTGCTTTTCCGCAATTAAGCAACATTATTGATTCTCCCATTACAGCCTGCCGGTAAAATCATACTGAATAAATTTATAGATAAAAAAGGGGTGAGACTCTCTAATCTTCTTCTTTCTTATCCATTACTTCATGCTTATTTATATCAAAGATTGTGTTGTTGACTTGCTCAATAAACAGAGAGTCTTTCAATATGACCGGTTGACCCTCCATTTTTACTATGGTTCCCGCTGGTATTTCTAATGTAAATTTATGGGCCTCTTTTTCCGTGTCATTCATCGTTGTCCTCACCAGAATTGCTTAATCTCAAACAGGACATCATACATGGGTAATCTTAATGCTAATCTACTGCACTGCGTCCTTGAGCGCTTTTCCAGGGTTGAACCTGGGAACATTCTTTGCCTTTATTTGAATCTCTTCTCCGGTTGCTGGGTTTCTCCCTTTCCTGGCCTCTCTTTTCTGCACCTTAAAAGTTCCAAAACCAAACAGACCAATAGAGCCTCCGTCTTATAACGCTTGGGTAATGGATAAAAGCAAACAATCTACCGCCGCCTTAGCCTCTTTCGAACTGCTGAAAATCTTAACCACCTCATTGACCAAATCCCCTTTGTTCATGATTTCTCCTCCTTTTTGTGAAATATATTGTTAAAAACATTAATCCCAGCATTCCTAATATAGTCATAAATGCAATTATCGCTTTTTCTTTCTTAATCTTTATTTGTATTTCCTTAATTTGGTTAACTAACTTTGATAGGGAATGAATTCCTAAAAATTTACCGAATCCCTCAAGATGCCAAGCCTTAAGTAAAAGTTCAAACCCCATGTGAACAAGATAACCAGCTGAATCATAGTAACTTGGATTTGTCTTGCAAAGATTCTCCGCTACATTAAAATGATCTAATGCGTAATGGATAAGGTCTTGAGGGTTATAACCTTGTTCTTTTGTAAATGTTTGTTTTTCCACAGTTATTCTAAATAATGTATTGCAAATTCATGACCCGAGATAGTTCAAGAGCTGCACTCACATACTTGGCCCATACTTTAGTTTAGCAAAATTAAATAATACTGAGGGTAGTCATAACTTTTTTGGCGAACTGAAAACCTTCGCCTACCTGCAGTCGAATCTTAGTAAAAAACGCCAGCCTCAGCGATCCCTTAGATATCCCGGAATATTTTCCCAAGATGGTTTTGCACCTTTATAATTGCATCAGATGGCGCAATTGAATAAGCCTTGTAGGTAGGAGTAATCCCTTGGCTTTTTAACCTTTTTTCAGCCTTTCCGCCTAAAGCTAATAATCTTAGCATTTTTTAGTATCGTCAGTTGTTTTTTTAGGTAACTCCCACCACATACTTGACAAATTTTTAATTGGAACAGATGCACCATCTTTTTTGGATGAGCAAAGACACGAATCGGTTATCCATGTTTTACACATTTGCTCTTCAAAATCCATATCAGGCCAACAAAGATCTATTAATTTCGTCAGATTTCTGTGGAATTGGTCTGGAGGACTTTCTAAATACCCATGGGTATAGAATCTTATCTTTGCCATTTAATATCCTCCTATCAATATTTATCCAGAATAAATATCATACGGAGATTCGGGATATATAAAAAGTACAGAAGATCTTCATGTCTATAATAAAAAATGCAGTTTTTATAATGTTTAATTCAGCAAAATTGAAGTATCCTAAATAAATCCTATTGATTTTTAGAGTAGGCGTTTCGATAGGATACTTGGCTTAGTGTTAGTTTTCAATTAAGCCAATTTTACTAAATATTAGATATGGTAAGCAAAACCTTCGATGAGGTCTGTCAGTCTGAAGGGCCATGCCCGAAATTATCTTTTTGGGTAAAATCAATCCTATAACACATGTTGTGTCCCAAAAAATGAAGGTAGAGCCAAAATGACCCTGGCCTTTAATTACGCAAAAGGAAAAATGACCTTTTTAGGAGTTGCCAGTTAATCTCTATACTATTCTGATAGGGTGGTGTTTTTTTCTGGAGTAGCTGTTTGTAAAGTATTCTCCCCTGACATTCACATCAGTTTCTGATTCACTCTCTTATTTTCAATTCGTTGATTATCCTTTCACAGACTTCTTCCTGCGTAAGGGTTGAGTTTTCGACTGTGATGTCAGCGTGCTTTGTATACAGCATGAAACGTTCTTCAAACAGATCAGAAAAACTCTGATCAGGACGTTTTGCAAGGCCCCTTGTATTAAAATCACGGACTCTGGATGCCAGTGTGGGCAGATCCACATTGAGGAACACGATGACACCGTCTGATTTCAAATGTTTCATGGCCGCATGGCTGTAGGCGGCGCTGCCTCCTGTGGCGATGACATGGTTGCGGCAGTTAAGGGAGAGAAGCACTGTTTCTTCAACTTTTCGCAGGGACATATGACCTGTTATATCAACTATGTCCTGAAGGGGTCGGCCTTGGGATACCTGGATGAGGACATCCGTATCCACGAAGTTCCGTGACGTCAGCTTTGCCAGAATAACACCGACAGTGCTTTTGCCTGAACCCGGCATTCCGATTAGGATAATGTTTGATTTATTCATTATAGAATAGCAATCACGAAAGCACGAAAGAATGAAAATAAGAAATGAAAATATTTTTTGTGAGAATCCTTAATATTCTATTTTTTCTCGTGATGAAAATGAATCTGACCCGGTGAGAAAAACCGGAGGGGGCGAACGCGATAGAAATCCGGGCCTGTGTTGATCTTGACACACAATTATAATTTCCATATGCTTCCACCCGGAACTGACAAATTTTATCATGTCAAGTCGCGCACGTCACGCTTCTTAGATGGATGCGCCTGTTATATCAAAGAAATGTGAAAAGTCCTTTCATCCTGTGGCAGGCTACAGCATAGTAATGGGTAAATGATAACATGGATAAATATATTATTCCAAGTAGTTATAGTACACCCCTTCGGCACGTTTCATGGTCTTCACGCCGATTTCCCAATTTTGTTTTCTACCCGAAACTCTTTGGTGTGGTGATAAAGGCAGCCGGGCTCGCCAAAAAAGGTGTCTATTCCGACGAAGACTTGGTCAAAAGCAGCCGGGCAATAATCGATTTACTTGAGATGGTTGGTGTTTCCGTGGAAATGGAAAACGTCTCAGCTATTAGCGGGCTTGACTCTCCATGTGTTTTTGTGGGCAACCACATGAGTGTCCTGGAGACCTTTGTCCTTCCATGCATTATTCAGCCTCACATCAAATTTACCTTTGTGGTTAAAGAAAGCCTTATCAACTATCCTGTTTTCAAACATGTCATGAAGAGCCGTGATCCTATTGTTGTAGGCAGGGTCAATCCCAGAGAGGATTTTAAAAAAGTCCTTGAAGGAGGCCTTAATCGTTTAAGCCAAGGGATCTCCGTACTGATTTTTCCCCAGACAACAAGGACGACCCAATTGGACCCAACGGCATTTAATTCCATTGGGATTAAACTGGCGAAAAAGGCGGGGGTCCCGGTTATTCCCTTTGCATTAAAGACCGATGCCTGGGGTATTGGCAGGTGGATTAAGGATTTCGGCAAAATCGATCCCTCAAAACGGGTTCGTTTCTGGTTCGGTAATCCCATAACCGTTAGCGGGAGAGGTAAAGATGAACATGAGGCTGTTCTTCAATTCATCATGGAGAAATTGAAGAATTCAAAAGATTGAAGATTGAACAAGATAGTTAGGCCTGCCCGGTTCTATGTAATTATATCAACGAGATTTCCTGTTTCCCTTAAGTCGGCTTCTGCCGCGTCCCTGCCATGTGCCCCTGCAACGGTTTCTTTTGCGGCCTGGGTATCCACCTGTCTTTCGACTCTTGTTGATGTTAAGTGGGGATCTGTCGGCTGCTGCACCGTGTTTGTCATGGCCTCAGGACTCTCTTCCAGCGCACCTGTCTGATGCTTTTTCTGCTCTTGCTTTTGGATGTGCATTTTTTCCTGCCGGTCCTGCGCTTCGGCGCGATGCCTCACCGCCTTGGTCATGGCCAACTCATGAATGTTCATAGCAGCTGATATTTCCATAGGAACACCTCCAGTGAATCTCTTTCTTTTTCCTGTCTTATTCTGTGAGAACAAACCCTTAAAATCCGCTTTCAGCTATATGACTGTTTTTACATGCTAAAGCTTTTTGACAGAACACCTCGATATGTTTATCGGCATTTATTAGAATAGACTTTAAAGAAAAGTTTAAAAAGTTCAAAGGTCAAAGAGTCTAAAGGCAAAGAAACCATGGTGAAATGGTCTGAAAGTGTTGGAGTGCATTGACGTTTTCTGTTGAGCCAATTTCAAAACGCTCACTTTTACCCAATCTCTGCGTCATGCTCAAATTTTAATCCTCGAAATATTCTATATATTTACCAAGGCACTTACTTCGTGGCGCCTCCGGTTAAAATTTTCGCCTTCCTTGAGCTTGGATAAAATTGAACCTTTTGAAACTGGCTCTGTTTTATTACTTTTCGACCTTTTACCCTTCGACCTTGGATTTTCAATCCATGACTTGAAAAACCCTGTTGTAAGGGGTAGATGTGTAAATGGGGTGCTAATGTGGAAATGCATATCTCTCAAAGCTTCATCATGCGGATAAAGGAATTTGGGGAGTCTGATCTCCTGGTTACTTTCTTTACGTCTGACAAGGGCCGGTTGAAGGGTGTGGCCAAAGGTGCACGGAGAAGTAAGAAGCGCTTTGCCAATTGCCTTGATCTGTTCTGTCTGACGAACCTGGAATATGGACTTCAGAAAAGGGGGGACCTGTATTTCCTGAATTCATGCAAGCTGATCCATGGATTTCCCGGGCTCCGATCTGATTTTTCTTCCCTGTCTCTGGCCAGTTATATGATTGAACTGACGGAGATCCTTTTTCCACAAAACGTTGTTGATACAAACATGTTTGAATTATTGCAGAAATCATTTACAGCGCTTGACAGGGGAACGAGAAACGACGTTCTTCGCATCGTATTTGAGGCTAAGGCCATGTCACTGGGTGGCTATGGGATCAATCTTGAGAAATGCTGTAAGTGCGGAAGGCCCTATGCCGGGACCGGAAGGGCGGTTTTTATGAGGAACAGGGGTGCCATCGCCTGCCTTAATTGTGAGAAAGAAACCAGTGGTTGCCCCGGGATGGCACCAGATGCGATAAAAGGTTTGAGGTCAATGCAGACAATGCCCGGGGACCATGTTGAGAAAATGTCGTTAACCGAAGAAAACATCCGGGAAATCCGGCCGGTCTTGAAACTGCATACGGAATACAGGCTCGGGAAGCGATTGAAGAGTGCAAAGTATCTGGACATATGAAGAAAATACAGACACCTTTGAACCTTAAACCTCATACCTTTCGTTCTAAACCATCTCCAGCGCGCAGGCCATCGACACCCCACCGCCTCCGCAGAGACTTGCCAGGCCCAGGGTTTTCCCCCGTTTTTTCATGGCGGAAAGGAGCGTCACCATGATCCGGCATCCGGTCGACCCAACGGGGTGACCCAGGCCGATGCCGGAACCGTTTACATTGGTAATCTGCCGGTTTAATTTCAATTCCTTTTCAACACCCAGGTATTGGGCGGCAAAGGCCTCATTCATTTCAATCAGTTCAAAGTCTTCCAGCTTCATGCCGGGGGACCTTTTTAAGAGGTCATTGATCGCCGGGACAGGGCTCAGGCCCATAACCGAAGGATGGCAGGCCCCCCGTCCCACGGCTTTTATACGTGCAATTGGCTTTATCCCCAGTTCTCCGGCCTTACCGGCAGACATGATGACCATGGCGCTGGACCCGTCGTTTATCCCTGCGGAATTTCCTGCTGTCAGCTTCCCAACCTTTGGGATAAATGCCGGTGGAAGTTTGGCCAGCTGATCCATTGTGAGTCCTGGTCGGAAGTGTTCGTCTTTATCGAATATGATCGGGGGTTTTCCGTTTCCGGTTGGGATCTCCATGGGCACGATCTCTTCCTTGAAATCTCCTTCCACAGTGGCCCTCTCAACATTGTTGTGACTGCGCAGGGCAATTTCATCCATTTCTTCGCGACTGATGTTGTGCATTTGAGCGATGAATTCTGCCGTATGGCCCATGTTGTAAGGTTTTCCCTTGAAAAGGTCCATGGGCATCCCATCTTTTACGGGGCCTTCTTCCGGATGTGGAAAATGATAGGACCCGCAAAACTGGGCATGGATCAGGGAGTCCACAAGCGTCCCATCCCCGAGGCGGTAACCCCAGCGGGCCCCTGGCAGGATAAAGGGGAGGCCGGACATCTGCTCTACGCCCCCGGCCAGGATGATATCGGCCATGTCAGCCTGAATCATGGCCATTCCTGAGACGACTGCTTCCATGGCAGAGATACAGACCCGGTTGAGGGTAACGGCCGGCACATGGTCAGGAATGCCTATCATGAGAGCGGAAACCCTGGCCACATTCAGTGCATCTATGGGTTCCCCACAGCATCCAAAACGCACGTCATCAATCAGTCCGGCATCAATTCCAGCACGTTTGACGGCTTCTTTCATGGTTACACACGCTATTTGTTCAGGGCTCACGTCTTTGAGAGCCCCGCCAAAGGTACCGATCGCAGTTCGGCAGGAAGAAACAATGACGACTTCTTTCATGTTTGACTCCTTTTCTGTAAATTGAAACAGGCTTTAGGGAACAATTCAAGTGTGAAAAACAAAAAAAGCCCCCCTCGTGAGGGAGGCTTTTAAAACTTGTTTAAGAAAGCGATTCTATGACGGTACTCTGATTATGACTTTGAGGCCAGTTCTCTCAGGATCTCGGCATTTTTTTGAATACGCTTCTGGTTTTTCTTCAGATTCGTCTTGTTTGCCCTGGCTTTTCTTGCGCGAACCAGTCTGGTCACTTTTCTGTTGGACATGGACATATCTCCTTAGTGAGAAAGAATTAAACGTTCGACTACATACACCTAATGCTATATTCTGTCAAGAATAAACACTGTGGTGGGCCAACAAACCTTGCATTGATTTATGTGGACGTGACTGATACGCTTACTTTATTTTGAAAGGAGGAAAAGTAATGGCCGTAAGGTTTACCGAGACATCACTTCCCGGGGTTTTAGTTATTGAGCCCCAGGTCTTCCATGACGACAGGGGGTTTTTTCTGGAGACCTACCATCATGGAAAATATGCTGAAGGGGCGATAGACCATTCGTTTGTTCAAGACAATCATTCCCATTCCCAGTGCGGAACGCTTCGGGGCCTCCACTATCAGTTGGGACATGCACAGGGAAAACTGGTTTATGTCGTTACCGGAGAGATATTTGATGTTGCAGTGGATATTCGGAAGGGTTCTCCCTCGTTTGGACAATGGGTGGGGGTAACTCTTTCAGCTGAGAACAAACACCAACTCTATGTGCCGGAGGGCTTTGCCCATGGCTTCTGCGTACTGAGTGAAACCGCGGATGTTTTTTATAAATGTACGGATGTCTATTCTCCCGAAGATGAGGGCGGAATCCTTTGGGCAGACCCCGATATCGGTATTGACTGGCCGGTCGAAAATCCGATTCTGTCAGAAAAAGACGGCAGGTATCCGAAATTGAGTGAGGTCCCGGAGGGATTTTTACCGACTTATGGATAGACTCTAGTTAATTTCTTCAAGGGCCTTTTTGAGCTCCATTAGAGGGGGTCTTTCGTTTATATCATGAATGTCTATGAATCTGATGATCCCCTTTTTATCAATCACAAAAAGAGCCCGCTCAGTAAACCCTTCTGAACGTAAAATTCCATATTTCTTCGCCACTTGGCCGTGTGGGTAAAAGTCTGAAAGTACTGGGAACCATTCCTGATCCCTATCGGGAAGGATCTCCTTGGTCCAGGCATAAAGTGTTGGAATATTATCAACAGTGATGCCAAGCAACATCGCATCGTTATTATGAAAAATGTCCTTTGCCAGGTCATACACAGGCCACTGAGAGGTACATACAGGAGTCCATGCCGCAGGGACAAAGGAAATGACAACGTTCTTTTTTGCAAGATATTGGCTCATTGAAACTTTGCCGCCGCCCACTGCGGGAAGCGTAAAGTCCGGAGCTTTATCCCCCAACTTCAATGTTGAGATACTATCTCTGGGTTTAAGCTCACCCATCGGATAAACAGTGCAGTTTGTGTTTTCTGCGCTGACTGAACCAATCCATGAAAAAACCACCACTGAGCAAATGAACAGGCCGGTTTGAACAATTTTATTGGAAAACATAATCTCCCTCCTTTTCTCTTATCCAGTTCACCTGTCTGTATCTACTAATACCCCAATCAGCAACGAGCTTCAGACATCAATCAAACCACTTCAGTTCTGAGAAACTCAACCGCATTTCTGAATATCTTGATGCCGTCACCTTCCTCGGATTCCACGACCTTCCCCTGGCGTATGATGGTTTCTTTCTTTTTGGTCCAGTTCGGATGATTTGTATAGTGATTGAAACCTTCCGGATGGGGCATCAGACCAAAGAGCCTGCCGCTGGGGTCACATATCCCGGAGATATCTTTAAGAGATCCATTGGGGTTCAAGGGCCACCTGCCGTTGGCAGGGACTCCGTTTTCGTCAGCATATTGAAGGGCGACCTGATTATTTTCAAAAAGACGGTTAACCGTTTCATCCTCAGCGTAAAACTTGCCTTCTCCATGTCTGACAGGGAGCTCAATGCTTGAAATGCCTTTTGTAAATACACATGGCGAGTCCAGATTGCTTTTCAGATTTACCCAGTTATCAACAAAATTTCCAGAATCATTATAGGTGAGTGCAACACGTCTCTCATGATAGGCGTTATCGAAACCGGGAACGAGACCAAGGTTGACCAGGGCCTGAAAGCCGTTGCATATTCCCAGCACCAGCTTGCCGTCTTCAATAAACTGCTGAATCTGTTCCCCCAGATGGTTCTTCAGCTTTGTTGCCATAAGGACTCCGGCCCCATGGTCATCGGCCCAGCTGAAACCTCCTCCGAATACCAGGAGATGGTAATCCGAAAGCGTTACGGTTACACCGGATGCCCCACCGGAGATCATCTCATTGATGTGGATTCTATGGGATTCCGCACCTGCCAGTTTTAAGGAAAAATCGGTTTCATAATCGCAGTTCAGGCCGTAGCCGGTAAGGATAAGTGCCTTCACCTTTTTTCCCTGAGGGGTATCATGCCGAGAATTTACTTGGCTCATATCAGATCTCCGAACGGCTTTTCCCAGGATTCTTTGAGTTTGTTGATGGCTTCATCAATGATTGCTTGCCCATTGTTGTCTTTGATAGAAAGGCATGGTTTTTCTATGACAGAGCCGATCAGGCCTTTCTTCATGCCGGAAAAGATCCCTTCAAAGCGTTCTTTTTTGTCAGGGGAGAGGGTAATAACGAACCTGCCGCATGATTCCGAATAGAGGATCTGGCTGGCTGTGAGTCCGTTTGCTGCAGGTATATGAGCCAGGCTGATCTCCATTCCCAGCTCACCTGCCATGGCTGCCATGGCAAGATGCACGGCCAGGCCTCCTCTGGAAACAGCATGGCAGGAAGAAATCAGGCCTTCGGAAATGGCCCTGTGAAGTGCCCGGTATTGGGGCAGCAGTTCTTCCACATTAACGGCGGGTACGTTTAGGCCTGTTGAACCCATCAACTGATAAAATTCGCTCGCGCCGAGCTCGTTTTTTGTCTCACCCAGGACATAAACGAGGTCACCCGGGAATTTGACATCCATGGTTATGCACTTGGAAACATCCTTTATTACACTGGAGGCCGTAAACAGAAGGGTGGGTAGTCCGGACACCTTGCGCCTTTCGCCGAAAGGGCCTTCCAGGTTCCCGTCAATGTACATGCTGTCTTTTCCGGAAAGCAGTGGTATGCCATAGGCCAAGCAACAATCCCGCAGTGCCCAGTTGGATCTGACAAGCTGTGCAGCCTTGTATTTACCATCAGGGTTCATTGTGGGGTGATGCTCAATGGTCGGCCAGCAGAAGTTGTCAACCCCTCCCACATGATCCGGGTCTCCCCCCACAGCCAGGACTTTTCGAACCGCCTCGTCAATAGTGGCGGTCGTCATGTTGTAGGTGTCTATTTCAGAGTAAAAGGGGATGATGGCCTGGGAAACGGCGATTCCCCTCTTAGAATCAAGTACGGGTCTGATAACTGCCGCATCAGTGGGGACGTCTCGTTGTTTTCCCACAAGGGGCTTGATGACGCTTCCGCCCTGGACTTCGTGGTCGTATTGTCTTGCAATCCAGTTACGGGCACATATATTTGGGCGGGAGAGCATCGTATGCAGCAGGGAGCCGTGGTCGGTTGGCTCATTCAGGACAGGTTCTGCCAACCCTCTGACATGGGGGGGAGTCCATTCCGCATCAAATTCCCATTGGGGAAAATCGGATTCAAGAAGATCCATTCTGATGTAAGCACAGATCTGTCCGTTGTAATTCAGTTGCAGATATCCAGAATCGTTATACTCGCCAATGACGGTGCTTTCCACTGCGTGTTCTTCTGAAAGGGCCATAAATCGATTCAGATGTTCCGGTTTAACCGCGATGGTCATTCTTTCCTGAGATTCTGAAACCCATATTTCCCATTGATCCATGCCATCGTATTTCAGGGGGACCTTGTCCAGGTGAACAATGCATCCATTGCTGAAAAGAGCAGACTCGCCAATGGAGGATGACAGGCCTCCTCCTCCGTTATCTGTAATAAAGGAAATCAACCCTTCATCCCTGATCTGGAGCAGAAAGTCATGCATCTTTTTCTGGGTATAAGGGTCGCCGATCTGCACATGACCCGCAGGGGTATGTTCACTGTAAGTCTCTGAAGCGGCCGTTACCCCGTGAATGCCGTCTTTTCCCACTCTGCCCCCTGACATGATGATAAGGTCTCCGGGGGTTGTGGCCTTTTCATGGGATGGCTTGCCTTCTATCCTGGCAGGCATAATTCCCATGGCGGTTACAAACACAAGACATTTGCCCAGATAGCTTTCGTCAAACAGGAGGAGTCCGTACGGGGTCGGGATGCCGCTTTTGTTGCCGCCGTCTCTTACACCTTCGATGATTCCATCAAGCAGGCGGCGGGGGTGAAGGTGGGGTGTGAGATCTCCGTTATAGTCCCTGTGACCCACACAAAAGCCGTACATGCCCAAGATCAGTTTTGAGCCCTTTCCCGTGCCCATGGGGTCCCGGTAGATACCGACAATGCCGGTGATGGAGCCACCGTAGGCTTCCATGTTAGAAGGGCTGTTGTGGGTTTCGCCTGTAATTACATAATAGTGGTCATCGTCAAAACTCCCCACACCGGCGTTATCCCACAATACCGATTTGACCCAATCTTTTTCTTCTTTGATCTTCAGGGTGGGGGCCTCAATGCAGGTCTTGAAAAGGCTGTCCACTGTTTCTTCGTGTCCGGTGGAAAGGTCGTGGTATCTGAAAAGTCCTCTGAAGGTATTGTGGTTGCAGTGGTCGCTTCGGGCCTGAGAAATGTATTCCAGTTCCACATCTGTTGGAAGATCCAGACCGACTTTTCTTCTTTCATCAAGGACGTCTTTTCGTGAGAAATACTCACGTATCACCGGGATATCCCGGTCCTGCAGCGCAAGGTTTCGTTCAAGGGAGATTGCTTTGAGTTCTTCATCATTCTTGATGGAAATTGTACTGACCTGGGGTTCATGATCCAGGATCACTTTGGGAACCGGAAATCCCATCCCTTCATCCCTGCTCCAGTTTTTTGGAGAAAAAATCTTCCATCGCTGGATGATGCCGTTAGCCAGGAGTTCGCTTGCGATTTTATTGACCTGTTCCTCAGAAATGCGCCCCCTTATTTCATAGAGTTTTGAAGTATAAACAGCCTCTTCAGGACCTGATTCGATGCCCAGAAGGTCCTCAATGGCCTCGACAGCAGTACTCCCGGCTGTGTCTCTGACCCCGGGACGGAACCCGACCCAGATGAGCCAGTCAAAATTTTGCGCTATTGGGGAAAAGGAGGATTCTTCGATAATCGGATTTGTGAATATTTCGGTCCGGATCTGCTCAAGCTGATCCGGCGTAAGATCCGAGTCAATGGTCAGCACACGAATGACGCGGATGTCATCAACTTCAATTTCAAAATATGCTCCTGCCTTTCGACGGATACCAGCGCCTTCAGCGTCCAGAAGGTCTTTTTTGAGCCTGATCTCTAACCTTGAAATCATTTTAGTCCCTGTTTATTCTTGGAAAGTAAAATAAAGTTAGTAACCTTTGAAGTGGAGTAAGGACTCGCGCATAAATGTGAAAATATTTTTTTGCGAACCCTAAAGTGCTGTAACCTGTAACGTTAATTGAATTGCAGGTATGAGTCAATAGAATATGGGGGTGGAAACAAGGCTTGAAATACAACAAGCCAATGAATATATTGAATTTGAAGTTTACTCAGGTGCTTTTAACAGGCACTGTTGATTCTTAAAGACTAACTAATGGGAGCAACATATAGATGGAAGACGAAACAAGACCGCCCGAAAGTAACGACGACAGCGGAAGAATACCAAACCAGAGAGAACTTGAAAAAGAGTTAAGCGAATATCTTTCCAATAAATACGGCAGTCGTGTGAAAATTATTTCCCCATTTTTCTTCCCGAAACCGGAGGTGGAAGAAACGGATGGCGGGGTTGATGCCGGGGAGAGTGACGACCTGTTCTCATTTGACCTGTTGCCCGAGGAATTGGAGGCCTATCTTGACACGTTTGTAGTCAAGCAGAATGATGCAAAGGCGGTGCTGGCAACAAAGATATGCACTCATTTTAACAGGATCAAATATTTCAAGAGGAAAACGGAAAAGGGCAAGACTTCAAGGGTCGGTATGATCAAGAACAACGTCTTGATGATCGGTCCTACCGGGGTGGGAAAAACATATATGATTAAGTTGATCGCCCAGAAACTGGGAGTCCCTTTTTCCAAGGGTGATGCCACAAAGTT
>PVMS01099697.1_pt1 | contig 13199 bp, 10 predicted proteins | sample 1853461 | NCBI WGS metagenome assembly PVMS01 (sample SAMN08582032, study PRJNA380276) | Marine sediment metagenome, whole genome shotgun sequencing project. | isolation source: ocean sediment barecode stripped | collected 2017 | reverse complement strand
TTAAGCCACGAGCCGGGTGTATTACAGAACTTAGCAAAAAATATCAAGCATTTTCTAAATTAATCAAAACAGTGACAATGGCCTTTCAGGCTGCGGGCGAAAAAAGGAATTCCCAAGAAGAGAAAGCTGGCCGTCGGCAGTGTCACGAACGCTTTATTTCACCCTTTCCGCATTATGTATGCCACGTTGCTTCACGGAACACATTTTCACGCCATGTAGCAACCCCCCCTGAACCGCCTTGTCAACGCATTGATTAAACGCCTAAATCTTGTTATGAGTCAGCACAACAGGGTCTTGTCGCAGCCGAGTGTCAAGCACTTCCTAAGAAGACAGGACATTTTTTTAACACGAGGCCTTGGTCATGTCAAGCATATATTGTGGTCCCCTTATAATAAAGCCCAATATATAGTATCATGGGTCCTGAAAAGGGATTTGCGGGAGAGAGAAAGTGCCGTCACCTCATTCCATAGTTTTGCTTCTTGGTATATTTGGAACTTCCTTTGTCATTGCTCTTTCCGGTGCTCTGATGCCGGGCCCGGTTTTAACGGTCACCATTAGCGAAAGTTCCAGACGCGGGTTTTGGGCCGGGCCGTTGATTATCGTGGGACACGGCATACTTGAACTTGCCCTCGTTATTCTGTTGCTCATAGGACTCGGACCCTACCTGAAAAAGGATATTGTGTTTGGTATCGTTGGTCTCTGTGGCGCCTTGATTCTTATGTGGATGGCCTTCGGCATGTTTCGTTCTATGCCTTCTTTGAAGTTGAATCCGGAGCCTGGAGCGGAGGAAGGTAGAAATCTTATCCTGGCCGGCATCCTCATGAGCCTCGCTAATCCTTACTGGACCATCTGGTGGGCTACCATCGGTCTGGGCTACATTGTTTTTGCGATGAAATTTGGTACGGTGGGGGTGATAGCTTTTTTTGCAGGACACCTTTCAGCCGATTTTGCGTGGTATTCTATTGTATCCCTTACGATTTCAAAGGGTCGAAGTTTCCTTAGCGAGAGATTGTACAGGGGAGTTATTGCAATTTGCGCATCTGCACTGGTGGTCTTCAGCGTTTGGTTCGGATTCATGGGTATTCAAAAATTGGTTTCTATTCTGGTGGTGTGAACCTTGGCCAATTACTTGCGGGCTGGTCATTGCCATGGTGAACGGACAACAATCGTCTTTTCATCTCATAGCAGCCTTTTTCCATCAGGGGCTTGAGGTGGACAATATCTGCTGTGTTGTATTGAATCAAGCGCTTCAGGGCGCTTCGGTCTCCATTTTCGTATGCCTTCCAGAGCCTCACAGCGTCATACCCGGTCATGCCTTCGATCTCAGAGGCCCGTGAAAGGGAGAATGTTTTTTCAATAGTCTTGAGTCCACCTCGATATCCCAGCTTTCTCAGGAAGAAGCGCAGGTCGATATGGACTGGGGGAAGTGCAATGTAATGAATGAAAGAGCCGCCACATGTCTCCAGAGGAGAGTCTATCCTGGAAGAAGAGGATGTTCTCTATGTTTTCGAGGGATTCTTGCAGGTTCTTGCGAACAAAGGTATCGCGGGCCGATGAAAAGAGGGCCTTTTCACAGTTTAGGTATTGTTTCCAGGTAAGGATGCCCCGCTGCCAGAGGCGCTGTTCGGTCTTCGGTCCAATGCCGGAGACGTGGATAAAGGTGTGTTCAAGCAAGTCGCCACTTCAGTTTCAGCCGCAGACCCAGAATCACGCATTCTGCAGACTCTTGAACATGTCGAATGCCTGCTTTGGGGTGACCCCATCATGGACAACAGCGTTTAGAGCCCTCATCATTGCCACCGGATGGGGATTCTGCCAGACATTTCTTCCCAAGTTGACCCCGATAGCACCTTTCTGCATCCCGTCATAGACAAAGTCAAAGACTTCCAGCTCGGTTTCGCATTTTGGTCCACCTGCCATGACCACGGGGACAGGACATCCGTTGGTTACCTTTTCAAAGTCTTCAGCGCAGTAATAGGTCTTGACGATCTTAGCACCCAATTCAGCAGCGATACGGCAAGACAGGGCTAGGTAGCGTGCGGTTCTTTTTTCAAGCTCTTTGCCGACGGCTGTGACCGCCATAACAGGGATGCCAGCGTCCTCACACTCATTGGTAAGCAGGGCCAAGCTTTCCAGGCTCTGCCTCTCGTAATCAGTCCCTACAAAAATGGACAGACCCACAGCTGCCACATTAAGCCGGATCATTTCTTCTACCGACGTGGTAATGATTTCATTAGACAGGTCTTCTCCTACAACACTGGTGCCTCCTGAAACTCTTAGAATGATGGGGGTGTCAACATCAGGATCCACACAGGTACGTAGAACCCCCTTCGTTACAAACAGGCCATCTGCATAAGGAAGGAGGTCCCTAATTGTTTCGCCTGGTCTCTCAAGGCATCTAGTGGGGCCCTGGAAATAACCATGATCTATGGGAAGAAACTGGCAGTGTCCATCCGGCTTGATAAGCCGGGACAGACGATTCTTCATTCCCCATCCTATACTGTCAGCACCTTTAATCGTTTTTCCCTTTGTGCCTTTCTGCTCCGATGGCATCTCAGACACGTTCCTTGCTTCTAAAACTCCTTCAGCATCTGCCATGGCTACATATCCTCCCTCGTCAGTAATCAATCCTCTTAGGGCAACTCACAGAGCTTGTCAATGGGCAACTATCTTTGTCCATCAAGGATTCCATTTACACCTATTTAGTCTTTGACCGAAAACCTCTGTTTTTTCGGTCAGAAATTCGAAATCCGAAACACGAAATCCGAAACAATGACAGAAATAGAAATGCTCCAATGACAAAAACATGGAAATTTCAATGTATTAGTTTTGGTCATTTGGTCATTCGGTATTCGAATTTGTTTCGAATTTCGGATTTCGGTATTCGGATTTTGCCTGAATATGACTTTTCGTTCAGGCACTATTTAGGAGCTATCTTTGTGGTTCGATGATGACCTTGATCGAATCCTGTGCCTCAGCCACTAATTGAAAACCCCTGCTCACTTCCGACAGGCTCAGCCGATCCGTAATCATTTTCTTTACATTCACGTTACCCGCGCGGATATGCTCCATGGCCGTCACATGGTCTGCAGGGCTTCCAGCATAAGAGGTCGTGAGGGTTACGTCGTTTCGAAAAAAAAGATCGTTTACAGAAATGGGAATGGTAACGTCTGGATCTGTTGGTGCAAAGAATAACACGGCACCACCGCGTTCTACCGATTCCAGGGCTTGCAGATTGGCTGACTTTGCCCCGGTGCATACCAGAACCTTATCTGCGAGCCAGCCATCATTCACACTGCGCAGCTCAGATGGTATGTCCTTGCCGGCATGCACGACGGCATCCGCCCCAAACTCCCTGGCTGCTAGCAGGCGAGCCTCACTGATATCTGTGGCGACCACCCGGCCTGCGCCCGTAGCACGAGCAAGCTGAACGTGTAGCAGCCCTGCAATACCGCTGCCAATCACCAGCACCGTCTCTCCCGGCTGAAGCCCTGCAATCCTTTGCCCGCGCACCACACAAGCCAGAGGCTCTGTGAAGGTGGCCTCTTCAAACGAAACCTCGTCCGGGATGAGGTATACACCACGATCTGCATTGATGGCCGGCAGCCTTACATACTCGGCAAAGCCGCCAGGATCGAAATTGGTGCTCCGAAGGGTTTCACAAACCGTATGGTGCCCGCCAAGGCAGTACCGGCAGGTGTTACACGGAACGTGGTGAGATGCGACGACCCTATCTCCCTTCTTGTAGAGATCAACTCCCTCTCCTACTTCAACAACTTCTCCAGCAACCTCGTGGCCAAGGACCAGGGGCGCCCGCTTGATGCGATACCACTCCATCACATCGCTGCCGCAGATGCCACTTGCCTCTGTCCGAAGGAGGAGTTCACCCGGGCCTATCCCGGGCATAGGCATCTCCTCTAACCGGATATCCTTGTTATTGTAATACATGGCCACGCGCATGTCTCAGATCCTCTGCCCCACCGTTTATGGAACTCGTCGTCGATACTTTGTTTATCCCGAAAGACTTGAACGTGTCAAGGAACCAGGGACCTTCCTCAGTTTTTGGCCCTCAGTTCGCTTGGGTGACTGTTCCAAAAGGCTCTGTGGTATTGGAGACTTGGTTCTGATGAGAATGTTCAGTTCAAAAAGGGATGCCCCCTGACAGCTTAGAAGATTGCCGCAAACGGAACATATTTTTGAGAACCGCTCTAAACTGCAACTTCAGAACCGAAGGCGTCTGGGAAGCGGATGGTGGAGTTGTTGGGTTGGTTTCGGGAATGACTGTTCACGCCAACTTAAAGCTGGGAGGAGAAAGCAAAGTCGGAACCGGTATCTTTTAAGTAAACTCTTTAGGTTTTAAGTGCGTAACGTTGCTACAAGCATACAATATCGAACCATCAATATGAAATCTGCACGCTATGCTATTTATAATCTTGTCTTCCAGTTATTAACCTCCTTGATCTTAGAAAGGATGGCACGGTCTTCACTGAGGTGCCCCGGACCTCTGCTCATGTGCTCTTTCGCCTACTCTTTTCATAGGAGTCAAATGCATGGGCATATTCAGGATAAAGCTTTTTTACACATTCAGGGCATATGCCATGGCTAAAATCAGCTTCAGAGTGATCAGAAATGTAAGCCTCCAGCTGATTCCAATACCCGTTGTCATCCCGTATCTTCTTGCAAGAAGCACACATGGGGAGCAGGCCGCTCAATTGTTTCACCTTAACAAGTGCTTCTTGAAGTTGGGCGATTAATCTTATTTGCTCATCCAGTGTGCGCTTTCGCTCAATAGCGTAACGGATAGAACGCTCAATCAGGGATGCTCCGATCTCGCTCTTGTCTAGATAATCCGAAGCCCCCGCCTTCATCGCTGCCATGTCCACTTCGCGAGCACCCTTGCCGGTGAGCAAGATAATTGGTGCTTTGCAGCCTTCCTTGATGGCTTCTTCTAGGAGTTCCAGCCCGTTGCGCTCACCAAGAAGATAGTCAACAAGATAAACATCGTGTTCATTGCGCAGCATTTGTTCTATGGCAGCCTCATACGTCTACACCCATTCGAGTCGGAATTTCCCTGCCTCGATTTCTATGAACAAATCGCGCATTATGGTATAGTCATCATGATCGTCATCAACAAGCAGTACCCTGGTCGGGGAAGTCTCCATATCAGCCTCCGGTGCGTTGAGGTGGCGGTTCAACAACTTCAAACCAGTATTTGCTCACGGTTTTTAAAAGAGAGACCAGGGATTCAAACGTCACCGGCTTGATGATGAACCCGCTCACTCCCAAGTCGTAGGTGGAAAGTATATCCTCTTCTGCCTTTGATGTTGTTAACACGACGATCGGGATTCGCTTCAGGTCTGGGTCATTCTTAATCTCCTCCAGGGCCTCACGCCCATCTTTTTTTGGCATGTTCAAATCAAGCAGAATCAGGCCCGGGAGAGGTTTGTCGTTCAGCTCGGCGTATTTGCCACGACGATAAAGATAGTCCATCAATTCCTCTCCGTCCTCAACAAAGTGCATTTCGTTGGCCAATCGGCTCTCATCCATGGCATCTTCCACCAACATCCGATCCTCTGGGTCGTCTTCAGCATACAGAATGATAACATCCTCTCCCTTTCTACCCATTGCCCACTTCTCCTCGTCTTTGGTGTTTTACCGGCAACGTCACAATGAACGTGGCCCCCTGCCCGGGCGTGCTCTTTGCCGTTATACTACCCCCGTGGCGCTCGGCAATCTTCTGGCAGATCGTCAGTCCCACGCCTGTTCCATCGTACTGGCCGCGACCGTGCAGGCGCTGGAAAACGGCGAAAATGCGGTCAAGGTACTTTTCGTCAAACCCAATACCATTGTCTTCCACAGTGATTTTACAGGTTTCGTTCATAAGTTGGCTATGAATCTTTACGACAGGCTTGTTCTCCGGTTCGTGGAATTTAAGCGCATTGTTGATCAGGTTCTGAAGCAATTGACGCATTTGCGTCGGATCAGCGTCAATGGACGGCATATCGCCGGTTTCCACACGTCCGCCGGCCCGTTCCACGTGCAGTTCCAAGTCTGCCATCACTCCTCGCACCACATCCGCCAGATTGACTTGAACAAAAGGTTGAGCCTTCGTTGTAATCCGTGAAAGTGTCAGCAGGTTATTGATAAGGGACTGCATGCGTTTTGCAGCATTCTGCATCCGGTCCACATAGTCGAGCCCACGTTCGTCCAGCGCCCCGGCGTATTTGACCTTCAGCCGGTTGCCAAACGCTTGGACCTTCCGCAACGGCTCTTGCAGGTCGTGTGAAGCGACGTAGGCGAACTGCTGTAGTTCAGTATGGGAACGGTGCAACTCTGCCATGGTCTCCTCCAGTCTCTCCTCCGCCAGCTTCCGTTGGGTAACATTTCTCAAAATGTGGACACTGCCCACCGCAATCCCGTCGCGATTCAAATATATGCCGGCGCTCACGCTCACGTCAATAGTTTCTCCATCCTTGGTATGTCGGCGGCTTTCAACATCAGAGAAACTCTCTCCCGCCTTCACCTTTTCTATCATCATTTGGGTCTCGGGCCAGTTTTCTTCGGGGACATAATCGAGTTTTCTGCCTAAGCGTTCTTCCGGAGTCCACCCGAAAACAGTAGTAAATGCTGGATTGGTGTAGGTACATCTACCCTCCATATCGTAGACAACAATAGGGTCAGGACACGCTTCCATAACTATACGGTGTCTCTGCTCGCTTTCCCGCAGCGCCGTCTCTATCCGCTTCCGGTCGGTAATGTCTCTCAGGATATGGACACTGCCCAGCGGAATTCCGTTAGCATCCAAAAAGATGCCTGCACTAATGCTGACGTCAAGAACCTCCCCTTCTTTGGTATATCGACGGCTTTCAACATCTGAGAAGTTTTTTCCTGCCTTTACCTTTTCTATCATCACTTCTGTCTCAGGCCAGTTTTCCTCAGGGACATAATCCAGCTTCTTGCCCAAGAGCTCCTCTGGGGGCCACCCGAAAACCTGGGTGAATGCCGGGTTGATATAGGTACTGTTGCCCTCCATGTCGTAAACAACAACAGGATCCGGACACGCTTCCAGCACCGTGCGATGTCTTTCTTCGCTCTCTCTTAATTCCCGCTCAGCACGCTTACGATGGGTAATCTCCAGGGTGAGTTCAACCGCCCCTGCAATATCGCCATTGTCATCCAGAACCGGATAGCCTCGCACAAACCATGCTCGGCCATCCGGGCTTGTCATTTCTGCTTCCTGTGGTTGACCTGTTTCACATGTTTGCACAATAGGGCAGCCTGGACAGGGTTTGCTGAGCTGGTGCCATACCTCGTAGCAACGACGTCCCTTCACGTCCTCAAGAGCAAGCCCATGCGGCTTTCTTGCCACTCTATTGGCCCACATAATCCTATGTTCCTGGTCTAGATATACAACGGCCTCCGAAATGCTTTCGAGGATGTCCTGTTTCTCTTGTTCACTCTTTATCAGCACCTCTTCGGCATGTTCACGCTCGGCACTCCTTTTTTCTTCTATTTGAAAGACGTCCCAGAATAGACGGGCAGCCGTATGATCCATAAGTCGTACTTGGCTTGGCTTGGTTGCTGAGATATCATTGGCTACTTCCTCACGACCCGTAAGCTCAATGATCATGTTGAGATCTTTCAGGTTGTACAGATCGTGGTAATTCCTGGTCGTATAAATTCCCTTTTCCTTGGCATATAGATACCCCACGGCTTCGGTGTCGGTTGAAGCCACGCCCGTGAGCTTCATTCGAAGCCTTTGAAGCTTTTCAGCAAGGATCATATCCATAATCGCCTTGCACCCTCGGCCGCCGCCCACAATAGCCACATTAAGCGCTTTATCCTGCTCCATCATTTGATCCTTTGTCTACAATGACCGCGCAATGAAATGAGTCGGCATCAAAATATAAAGGGGTAACGGATATCCAGGTGCCCGCTCGATAATCTATATTAGCCAACGTATGGAAGTCAATGGGATTATTTCAGATTCCGGACACCTTCCCGTTATATTGGCCTCTTCCAAACCTACAATTTCGAAAGCGTATCAAAACAACAAAAGGTGCCACAAGCCATCTCAAAAATGTGGATCAGGGTTCAGGGCAAGGCGCGGGGCGGCGAAAGAGCGCAGCATACACGGTAGTATGTGAGCATTTTGAGCCGACGCGCAACGCCGCCATGGGGACTCAGACGCATTTTTGAGATAGCTTGTAGTTCATTCCCGACCTTTTTCACCAAAAACCTCTGCTTTATACACCTCTACCTTGGTCTCGGGGTCCTGCCATGCCTGAGCCGACATACCCCCCTTTAAACAGAGGTGCTCCAGGAACTTCTCCTTATCAGGGAGCTGCTCCCAGACCTGTGGAAGAAACGTTGAGCGGTGCATGCCGCGAGACAGGATGACGCCATGCACATTGGGTTCAAGCTTACACTTGAGGTCCTCCCCATCATTGAAGCCCAGGGCCTTCGGTACCGAAAGGACGCTGATTTCGATGTCTATCTCCTTGAATTCGTCCACACTCAGTGCTGGAAACCTAGGATCGCTGAATGCTGCGTTTTTGGCATTCTTCTCCACACATTCCAAAAGGGGACATGCGGGCTCAATTGTGCCGATGCAGCCACGCAGTTGGCCGCGTTTGTGCAAAGTGACAAAACATCCTCTCAACTCGTTCAAGATTGAAGAAACCTGAGTCGGCCTTTCCACCTTGGCCCCTTTTACAAGCCTGGCCTCAATTGCGGTTCGAGCAAGTTTCAGAAGGGACTCCCTGTCTTGAGTAGAAAGTGTTTCTTTCATTGTCTTTGTCATCTCCTTCCCATCCACAAAGGCAATACTCGCATATCCTACGACACGATCCTTGTTTCCCGCAGTGTCGCCGGAATTCCTGTAGTCTGACAATATAGCACTCCAGCCCTTTATTCGAGCAATATGCATCAATGTCAGGACGGCTTGCTTGCCGCAGGCCTCACACAACACCATGTCAGAGAATCCGGGGCCCGTGATGGCTGAGGTGCAGATACGATCCAGCGTAACGGCCGTCTCATAGGAATAATAGTGAGAAAGATCTGAGCTTGCCACCACTAGCGTATTATCGTCAACATATGGAGCGAGCATTGAAGCAAGGGCTTTTGGGTCTGAGCTGTTGGCCAGGATTGGAACGATCCCGAATTTCTTAAGCATTACCTGGAGGAAGGGAAGTTGAACCTCAAGGGAGTGCTCTTTGACATGTGCTTCAGGAACAGGTTTAAAGGCGGACAAGCTGCGAAGGGTCGAGGCAAGCCCAGCCAGGGGAACCTCTCCCAAGGGGGTTCGGTAGGCCTGAACCTCCGGAATGGAGGGAGCACTCAGCCGGACCCTGTGACTCGAGCCCAGCAGGATAACAGTCCTGATTGAGGGGTCGATCTGTCCATATCCGGCCGCAGCCACGATACCCGAATAGATGTATCCTGCGTGGGGGGAGACGAGTCCTCGAATCTTGCCAGGAACCTTTACACCGCGAGCCTCTTTAAGATAACCGCCGACCGTTCTACGCAACTCATCAGGCGCATTCGGGTAAAACGTGCCCGCAAACGCAGCAGGTCGCACACCTCCGCGATTGTCGTCCCCCGCATACGAGTGACCTCTGGCACAAATCAAGATCAACGTAACTGAAAGAATGATTGCCTGCAATCTTCTCATTTTGAACTGCCACAGCGAGCGCATTCCCCGCAGGTTCTGCCTGACGGCAGTGCTTCGTGGGCTGCAGGGAGCTTCAATATTCCGACCGGTCAGCTTCTGATCACGCCCACCTTCCGCTGATCCGTGAATCGCAGAATTTACATCTCCCCTGATTCACATGGTTCCACTCGAGCGTGAATCCTCTCCTTTTGACCACAGTCTTCTTGCAGTTGGGGCACTTTGTCTCATCACCCAGACCTGGTACATTGCCGATATAGACATAATGGAGCCCCTCTTTCAAGGCTACCTTCTCAGCTGCTTGCAGGACCTCAACCGGTGTGGGGGGCAGGTGAACGAGCTTGTACTGGGGATGGAAACGGGAAAAGTGGAGGGGATATTCAGGACCAAGATTGTCGAGGATCCACCCGCACATCCTCTTAATCATCTCCATATCATCCGTGTAGGTAGGAATGACCAGATTGATAATTTCCATCCAGATTCCTCGTTCGTGAAGGGTCTTGAAGGATTCAAGCACAGGTTTAAGATGTCCGCTGTTCAGGTCCCAATAGATCTGCTCTGAAAAACTCTTCAGGTTTACACTGGCCGCATCGATCACGTCACACAGGCGGTTGAGGGCAGCAGGGCTGATGTAGGCATTGCTGACCCAGATATTTTTGATCCCAATTTTCTTTGCTCTTACCGCAATGTCGACCATGTATTCATAAAAGGTCGTAGCCTCGGAATAGGTATAGGCAATGCTCTTGCAACCATACCCCGCAGCCATCAGCACCACCTCATCCGGCGGAAGGTTTTGATTGCGAGTCTTGTCCGGACTGGTCTGGGATATCTCCCAGTTCTGGCAATTTGGACAATGGAAATTGCACCCAGCGACTGCAAGCGAGAAAGCCTTGGTTCCAGGATAGAAATGTTGAAGGGGTTTTTTTTCTACTGGGTCCACATTGACGACGCACGGATTGGCGTAAGAGATGGTGTACAGCTTCCCCTCTATGTTTGTCTTAGTTTGACATCTTCCCCGTCTGTCCGGGACGATGACACATTCGTGTGGGCAGGTGCCGCATTGCACTGCACCTTCAGCCAGTGTCTTGTAGAAATAGGCTTCATGAACGTGCGGGTCTGTTGTGGAAAACCTCTTTTCCGCCCATGCCAAATCCAGGGGGAACAGCACCGTGCCACATGCAGCACAAAAAGTGGTTCTGATGAAATCTCTGCGTGATATTGCCATGGGGTCCGTACCTATGGTTAAGGGTCGCTTCACCTAAGTCTGATGATCTCGAAAGAGCCGTCAAGTTTGATGAACTCGTAAAAAGTCAACAAACAGACGGCACAGTAAAAAGCTCCAGATGCAAGGCGCGCGCCTCTTTCAAAGCCGTCAAGTTTGTTTCGAAACAGCGAGTACGTTCAGGCCCAGGCTCAGCCCTTTGAGTACTCCCACAGAAATCAATACCCCTAAAATACCTATCTTAGGAAGAAAAACAAGTCCTGTCAATATGGTCCCACAGGCCGCACCTGCTAGGTCTGACACATAGAGTCGGCCGGTGATCTCCGCTCCGATCCCACTCGACATTCGTGATATCGCCGAAAACTGACAACCTGTTGCAAAGGCCGCGAGAAATAATAGGCTTGGAATGATTCCGTACTGCATCATAAACAAAGAGGCCTCTCCCTTCAAGTGGGCCCCGATTATCGCTGCAACAGAAGCAAGCGCTGCAAAAAAGATCAGGCTGGCGTCGCAGGCCAACATCTGCCAGGCGGCTGTCCTATTCAATCTTCCAGATACAAAGGCTCCTAAGGCAGCACCTATCATGTAAAGGGTTATGAAGAGACAAATCCTTAGATATACGTACCCATATATTACCTGAAAGAGGAGGAGAAGCGACAGCTCAAAAGCCATGCCGGCATATCCCGAAGTTGCAATCGTAAAACGCAGACGATCCCTGCGGCATACCACAACCGCCAATGCAATGATTACGATAACGACCGCGTAGAGAGGCGTCTTCCGGTCTCCGGATTTCTTAAGCCATAAATCGATCAGATGGCCAAAGGCCAATGGGGACAGGTCCATGTTTGGTGGGACCTCTTGTTCGGAGAGGAGTCGTCTCAGCATGTCTATGCGAAACGGATCTCCCATGCTGGGCAAGTCGTAATCTACGAGTCGTTTGGTTATAAGCCCACGCCGGCTCAGCACCTCACCGATATCTGGAGACAAATGAGCATCCGATGCCAGGTAGTAATGGATAATTCCGGGGAAGACTAAGATATGTTTGAAGGTTCTTTTCAAGGCAGAATACACAGAACGATTCAGCGCCAGCCCTTTCTCTTCAAGATAATTCTCAGAACCAGTCAGTGTAAAGGAAAGGACGCCACCTCTGGCGAGGATCGATTTTACTTCAGCAAAAAACTCCCATGTATAAAAACGGTTTAGTTGGGCATTTTCAGGGTCGGGTAGGTCCACGATAATGACGTCATATTGCACGGACGTTTTTTTCACAAAAAGGCGGCCATCCCCGACATGCACGCGTATGAAGGGACGGGCGAGACTCCCGTGAATTAGTTTGTCCAGGTTCAGGATGGCGGGGTCGAGTTCCACATAATCTATTCGCTCTGGGTTGTGTCTGGAAATCTCCTCAAGGGTGCCAAAGACGCCTCCGGCAATCAATAGGACTCTGGCCCCCTCACTAACCTGACAGAGCGGCAGGTGGGCAACAGTCTCCATATCAAGGTCGCCGGTTGAAAATAAAGGAATGGCGTCTTGGAGGACATTGAGCTGTTTGCCGGTCTTCGAGATCGTGAGCTGAGCAAAGGGGGTATTTTTGTTCAAGACGATTTCCTGACCAGGGAAGCGCCAAGAGAGCGAAGTTACATCGAAAGGCCGGGCTGCCAGCATTACTAGCCCCAAGAGACACAGAATGGGCAGTACCCTACGAGAAACCATTATGGAAGCGGCAAACAGATTCAGGAATCCAAGGAGAATGAAGCTGTCCCAGTGGGAAAGCCAAAAGACAAGGACAAGGCTAAAGAGCAGGCCACCCCCAATATCGCCTATGGTGTCAACTACATAGACCTTGCTCGTGGTATCTTTTCCCTGTAATAGAGAGCCTGCTATGGGTATCATGGCACCACCCACAAGGCAGTATGGAATGAGTATAATTGCGCTTCCGCCAATGGCTGAAGTCAGGCCCAACATCTCACCACGGACCCAAAGGAGCGGAAGTGCTCGCATGGCAGCAATCTGGGCAAAGGGCAGGATAGCTATCAGGAGATGGCCGAGAAAGAGAGTCCTTTCAGTCTTCCCCATCTTGGCCAGTGGCACTCCCAGGGCGGTTCCGAGACCAGTAAAGAGGAGCCAAATGCCAAGCACCACCCCTATGACGAGTTCATTCCCGCCAAAGGAGGACATGACCTCGCGGATCATGACGAGCTGGACCGATACAGAGGAAATGCCCAGGGCCAAAAGGCAAATCCAAAACCTTCTCTTTCTCATTAATCACTCTTCGCAGGAACGGCTGTCCGCAAACACAGCGAATGG
>PVMS01171237.1_pt1 | contig 13201 bp, 11 predicted proteins | sample 1853461 | NCBI WGS metagenome assembly PVMS01 (sample SAMN08582032, study PRJNA380276) | Marine sediment metagenome, whole genome shotgun sequencing project. | isolation source: ocean sediment barecode stripped | collected 2017 | reverse complement strand
GGGCGGGTGTCGCGCTCGCCAACGGCTCGCCACACTCGGACGAACTGTTTCGCTATCTCGAGAACACGGTCTACCCGTTCTACGTTCTCTTCTTCATCGCTGCAGGTCGCAATCTGCACATCGAGGCACTCGCCCAGGGTGGCGCTCTGATGGTGCTCTTCGTTGTAGCGCGGGTGGCGGGCAAGCTGCTCGGATCGCGCCTCGGTTTGCGACTGACCGGCCTGGAGGACAGTCTGCCGTCGACGCTCGGTACCGGGCTGCTGTGCCAGGCCGGCATTGCGCTGGGTCTGGTGGCGACGCTCGAGGCGGACGTTCCCGGTCCGACCGCTCAGCTGCGCCAGATCGTGATTGCCTCGGTGGTGGTCTTCGAATTGTGCGGACCCTGGTTCGTGCGCCAGCTCGCTGTGAGCGCCGGCGAGGTGAAGCTCGCGAACCTGCTCCCCCACGCCGAGGCCAAGGGCGCAGAGGCGCTGCGTTGGGTGTACCTGGAGTTGCGTCGCAACCTCGGCTTGCTGAAACTAGACACCGACTTTGGCGATGCGGGCCCCACGGTCGAGCACGCGATGCGCAGGCGGCCCCGCTACGTGTCGGAGGCACTCTCCTTCGAGAAAGTCCTCAAACTCCTCGGCGAGACCGGCGCCGATCTGCTTCCCGTGGTGGATTCCGACGGCTTCTTCACGGGAGTGATCTCGTACGAGGAGGTCAAGAACACCCTCTACGATCCAGTGCTACGCGATCTGGTGATCGCCGAAGATCTGACGAGCAGCATCGAAGATGCGCTGGAGCCCGATACCAGTCTGGCAGCCGCGCTCGAGATACTCGACCGCCACCGCGTCCAGTCCTGGCCCGTCGTCCTGGACGACCGCCTGCTGGGGATCGTTCGCCGCACCGACATCTATGCAATGATGCGTCGAAGATGAAGCGAGCGATCCGCGTCGATCGATCGGGGCACCATGACGTCCGCTTGAATATCGGGAACATATCGCTGCGGTTGGGGTCGAAAGGGATGCGATGAGTCGTCGACTCACAGAGGAGATCTGCGATCCGCGCCTGTATCAGATCGCGGTTCTCTCCGCCCTTCTCCTCTATGGAGCCGTGGGACTCGACTTCGAGATCCAGCTGTATGTTGCTCTTGCTGTCACCTCTTCCGCTCTGGCTACACAGTTGATTTTCTCGAAGCTCTGGAAGCTTCCGCAGTTCGATCCGCGCAGCGCGCTGATCTCGACACTGTCGCTCTGTCTGCTGTTGCGAACGACTTCGGTCACGACGGCCCTGCTGGCTGGATTCTTGACGATCGGCAGCAAGTTCGCGTTGCGCTATCGAGGCAAACACTGCTTCAACCCGACCGCCTTTGGACTCGTAGCCGTGCTGCTACTCACAGACGACGCGTGGGTGTCCGCCGGTCAGTGGGGAACGACGCCATTGCTCGCGCTGGCGGTGGCGTGCATTGGATCACTGGTGGTCCGCCGCGCGCGGCGCAGCGATGTGACCTGGGCGTTTCTCGGCAGCTACATGGCGCTGCTCGTGGCGCGCGCCTCGTGGCTCGGCGACCCGCTCACGATCCCGCTGCACGCGGTGGAGAGCGGCGCCTTCCTGATCTTCGCCTTTTTCATGATCTCAGACCCGAGGACGACGCCCGACTCGCGGGCGGGTCGCATCGTCTTTGCGTGTCTGGTTGCCGCCGGCGCGCTCTTCATCCGCTTCGGGCTCTACCACACCAACGGACTCATCTGGTCGCTGGTGGCCTGTGCCCCACTCGTTCCCGCGATCGACCGGTTCTTGCCGGGTCGACGCTACGAGTGGGGTGTCGAGTCACCAACGGGAACTCACGGAGGAACCTTCGATGCTGCGACGAACGATCTGGGCGCTGTGCTTCCTGCTCTCCGCGCTGCACGCTGACCATGCGGCCGCGTTTTGCGGCTTCTACGTCGCCAAGGCGGATACGAAGCTGTTCAATCGGGCTTCGCAGGTGGTGCTGGTTCGCGACGCGGATCGCACGGTCTTGACGATGGCCAACGATTTCCAGGGCGATCCGCTGGAATTCGCACTCGTGGTGCCGGTGCCGACCTTCATCGAGCGCGAGCAGATCCACGTGGGCGACAAAGCGGTCATCGACCACCTGGACGCCTATACGGCGCCGCGACTGGTGGAGTACTTCGATGAGGATCCCTGCCGCGAGCGGTTCTACCCGAGGGCGATGATGGCACTGGAATCGGGTGCGGCTCGGAAATCTTCTGCGCGAGCAGACGCGGCGGCGCTCGGCGTCACGATCGAGGCGAGCTACACGGTCGGCGAGTACGACATCCTGATTCTCTCGGCGAAGGAGAGCGGCGGGCTCGAAGCCTGGCTCCGACAGAACGACTACAAGGTCCCCGATGGCGCCACTGAAGTGCTCGGAAGCTACATCAAGCAGGAGATGCGCTTCTTCGTCGCCAAGGTGAATCTGGAAGAACAGTCGAAGCTCGGCTTCACCTATTTGCGTCCGCTTCAAGTGGCTTACGAGTCGCCGCGCTTCATGCTTCCGATCCGGCTCGGCACGGTGAACGCCAATGGACCGCAGGAACTCTTCGTCTATGCGCTGACCCGGAAGGGGCGGGTCGAGACGACGAACTACCGCACCGTCAAGCTGCCCACCGGAATGGATATTCCGACCTACGTGAAGGCGGAGTTCGGTGACTTCTACCGAGCGATGTTCGACACCCAGACCACCAAGGAAAACGGCCCGGTGGTCTTCGTCGAGTACGCGTGGGACATGAACTGGTGCGACCCTTGCGCGGCGGATCCGCTATCTCACAAAGAGCTGCGCGATCTCGGCATCTTCTGGCTCGGCGATGTACAACCGGCCAACCCGAATTTGCGTCGCCCAATGCCCGGCGGTGCGCGAGACGTATTCGTGACGCGACTCCACGTCCGCTACGACGCAAAGCGCTTTCCGGACGATCTCGTCTTCCAAGAAACGGGCGATCGCACCAACTTCCAGGGCCGCTACGTGCTGCGCCATCCGTGGACTGGCGAGTCGAGCTGCGAGCAGGCGGACGTCTACCGGAAGTCTCTTCCCGAACGTCAAGAACGAGAGGCGCAAGTGCTGGCGTCGCTCACCGGCTGGGACATCCGTGCGATTCGCGAAAAGATGGAGCTGGACCCGTCGATCCCGACGGTCGAGCAGAAGTGGTGGGAGCGACTCTGGCCGGATTGAGCACTCACCCCGCGGATCACGGGGCGTTGGCGATCGGCTCCGCCCGGACGATCTCGAGATCGCGAAAGAGTTTCGCGCGCGCGGGTTCTTCGAGGGCGTCGTAGTAGCCGCGAATCCGACCCTGACGATCCGCGAGCACGAACTTGTTGCTGTGCAGGATCGGACCTTCGAGACTGGCGTCGGCGTCCGCCACCGGGAGCAGAAAGCCGTCGACACTCAGTGACCAGATCTCGTCTCGCTCGCCGGTCAGGAACTGCCAGCTTCCCTTTCGCGCTCCGTGTTTGGCCGCATACGCGGCCAGGATCTCCGGCGTATCGTTTTCGGGGTCCACGCTGATGCTCACGAGCTGAACATCATCCCAACCCCGGCCCCGGAGATCGGTCTGGATCCTCGCCATCTCGCGAGTCAGCATCGGGCAGCGGCCCGGGCATTGGGTAAATACGAAGTCCGCAATCCACGGCTTGCCACGGAGCTCTTCGCTGCCAAAGGGCCGGGAGTCCTGATCGATCAGGACGAATTTCGGAAGGGTTGCCCAGACGGGAACGGTCTGCGCGCGTTCACAGCTGGACAGCAGGAGGGCCACTATTACGACAAACGGAGCGACCCCGATGGTGCGTCCACGTCTCTTCGGTGTCGAGTGGAGCGTCGCTCAGCCTTCGGCGGCCTTGGCGGCCTTCTTCCTCGCGAGGCGCCGCCTACGCCGAAGCTCGTGCATATGTCGCTTGATCTTCTGCTTGCTTTTGCTTCGAGCCATGAAAATCTCCGGATCAGAGTAATCGGGAGACTAGGCGACTCGAGAGAATTGCGCTCATGGCTCGGAGCGGAAGTTCGCTCGCCTTGGACCGGACACCGGATGTGTCCCCCAACTGCGCGATTCCGACCGGGCGTTACTCGTTGAGGATTTCGCTGAGCACCGTTCCCATCGCGGCGGCCTCGTCGTCGTGAAGCGACTCGACAGCGGGGAGGGCTGCTACCAGTTTTTCCAGCTTTTCGGCGATGACCGAGTGCACCGCATCGAAGACCACGGCCATCCCGTCCACGCCTTCGCAGCGTGAAATGGTGCCCCAGACCAGGAACGGCTCCTCACCCGCAGCGCCGTAGATCGCGAGATTCAGACGGTCGCCCACTTCGAGATCGGGGTGGTACTCGATCCGCATTCCACCCATTCCGAGGTCCCGCCCGACGAGTACCCGTAGAGCGCGGTTTCCAAAGGTCGGAACCTTGGCGTCAAAGGGGTGGCGCGCTGTCGCACGCCTTTCGTCGTGGGAATCGGGGGCGTCTTCCCGCGTTTCTCCGGGAACGTCGTCCGGAGTATCTTCCGGCGCTTCCACCTCGAGCTCCGGCGTTTCCACGTCGAGCTTCGGTGCATCCACCTCGAGCTCCGGTGTTTCCACCTCGAGCTTCGGTGCATCCGCCTCGAGATCCTGTGTTTCCACCTCGAGATCCGGTGCATCCACCTCGAGCTCCGGCGTTTCCACCTCGAGCTCCGGCATTTCCGTCTCGGTCGAAGCCCTCTTGATATCGACGGACATGGCGAATTCCGACTTCGCCGCTGCCGTTTCCGAGTCCGCCGCGCTGCCGGTCGCTCGAATACTCGCTCCCTCGGAGCGCGGGTCAACCGGACAGTTGGGCGATACTTTTTCGAGAATTTCCCGGTGCCGCCGAACCGCTCCGTCGCTCTTCGCCACCTTCCCGGGAGTCTCGGAGCGCCGCGGCGGGACAGTTTCGCGCGCCTCCTGCTCGGTCCGTTCCGCTCCCGCGCTCTCGGTGTCGTGCACGACAGGGGGACCACCGACCCTGTCCTCGATGATCCATTCGAGCTCGTTCCGGACATCGGCCGGCAGATCTTCGAACCTCACAGCAGTGCTGTACATGCCGTCCGTGCCCAGGCGTTTGTCGAAGCCCGTGCGAAGAATTCGCCCGTCGATCGTAAGTGCCTCGGTGGCGCCGACGCTCTCCGGCAGGTTCACCCGGATCTGCTTGTCGGCCTCCAGGGAATACGTAGAGAGCAGGCGACATCCTCCTATCGAGAGATCGACCAGCGTGGCTCGCCTCGGAAGCTCTCCTGTTCGAAAGGAAACTTCGAGTCCCACTGCAACACGGGGCTCACGCCGCCGCTCTTCGCCGCAGTACAGGCCGTGCATCATCAGCAATCGCAGCGCCTCCGGATGCACGGGCCGGCGGACCAGGTAGTCGAAGCCGATCTCGCGGAGCTGCTCTCTAAGCGTGTTGGAATCTTCGGTTACGACGACGATCCGGACGGGTGCTCCCTCTGCCTGGGGAGGGCCGTCGGACTGTGCAACGGCGGAAATGCGCCGGGGTGTCGCCACGAGAAGAGCCTTCGGAGGCGGCATATCGGAAACGATCGCACCGCCCCGGACGCGGCCGAACTCGACCCCCAGCTCCTCCAGGATCTCCTGGACGTCGTTCAGCTCGCCGTCGTCGAGAATCAGAGCTGCAGGAGATTGCGCCACGCGAAACACCTCGACGTCGCCCGCTATGGGTCGACCCTCTTACGAGTCGTCCGAACTGGCCCTCCGCTGTAGCCCTCGTCCGGCTGGGCTCCCCGAGCCTGCGGCGTCGGGCGGGGCCCCGAGGTGATGCCACAACCCGACGAGTACCCCCAGGGAGGCGACGGCAGCGAGTCCGAACCACGGCGCGGCCGCGGGGTCGAGCTCGGGGAAGATCGCCGCACTGACCACCGACGCCGCGTTGTTCGCGACGTGACACACGATCGCCGGGCGCACGCTTCCAGCGAGGTAGGCGATGCCACCCAGATACAGTCCGAGAACCGCCGCAAGAAATGAGTAGTGCGGATCCAAATGAAGCGCTCCAAAGAACAGCGCAGCCAGCGGGATCGCGGTCGCGGCTCCGTAGCGAGCCTCGAGTCCGCGCTGCACCAGACCGCGACAGAGGAGTTCCTCCGCCACGCCCGGCGTCAGCGCGAAGCTCAACAGCCCGAATGCGAGTGCGCGGCCGCGGATTCCCGCCAGCTCGTCCTCGAACCCGGACACGAGGCTGGTCTGTTCCGGTTCGAAGATCCGGTAGGCACCGTCGAGCGCGAAGCTCAGACCGAGCGTGCCGAGAACGACCAGCACCAATACGCCCCACGAGAAGCGACTCGGACCGAGACCCAACCTCGCCGTCAGACCCAGCGGTGAGCGAGCCGCGAGCGCGAGTGCGACCATCGCGAGAAAGATCCCGAATCCGAGTTCGTCGACGAAGCTTTCCGCCGCGTCTGCGTAGTCCGAGACCGCGATGAGAGCACCGACGGCGAGGCAGGCGAACAGGCAGACGAGCGCATTGCGGCGGGTTTGCACGAGCGCAATTTACAGCGTCTGCCCCTCGACCGGGACCGTGCTGCATTTGCACCGGCTGCTACTCTGGGTGCGTGCAGGACGCCACCCTGGTTCCCAGCTTCCTGATCGCAATGCCTCAGCTTGTGGACCCGAACTTCCGACGGGCGGTCGTCCTGGTGATCCACCACGATGAGGGCGGAACCTTCGGCGTCGTACTCAACCGCGCGACGGACATCACCGCCCCGACGCTGTGTTCGACGCTCGAAATCGACTGGCGGGGCGATCCGCGCTGGGTGATCGATTGGGGAGGTCCCGTCGGACCTCAGACCGGTTGGGTGCTGTTCGATGCAACCGACAGCCCCGACCTCGACGACGATGTGAAGGAGATTCGACCGGGTCTTTGCTTCGCGGGTTCTCTCGACGTGCTCCGGCGGGTCGCGAGCGATCCACCGGGGAAAGTCCGCCTGCTGCTCGGATACGCCGGCTGGGGTCCCGGACAGCTCGAGAACGAGCTCTCGGAAGGGGCTTGGATCACGGCCCCGGTGACCGAGGAGGTCGTCTTCGAGATCGAGTTCTCCGAAATGTGGGAGCACGTCGTTCGCAGCCTCGGTATCGATCCGGCCACCCTCGTGGCGACCCGCGGGATCCACTAGGGGCCCGGGCCGCGTCGCACCCGGAAGGCTTCGGGAATCCCTCTTGATTCCGAGCCCTTACGGCTCGATCGATGCCGCCATGGCGGCATTTTCGCGCCGCGGCCGCCGGTTGGGCGCGCGAACGCGGAAAAGCGCGACTCAACGCGCCGCCTCCCGATGCCGATGCGTAAGGCATGTCGGAGGCGGACGACCTTCTCTCACTCTCGGCCCCGCAGGAAGCGGACACCGAGCTGCGCAGCATCGCGGACTCGCTCTCGGTGGTCGTGCGGAACTTCTCGGCCCACGAAGCGCTCGGTGTCATCGGCATCGATGCGTCGGCTTTCACTGCGATCGAACGCACATTTGGTGGGGCCGCGCGTCTCGAAGCCATGCTCTCTCTGAAAGCGGTGGTCAGCGAGTTGATCGGCGACCGCCTGGGTATCGGCGACCTGATCCTGTCCGGCGAGATCGGCAGGAACGAGATCCTGGTTCTGCTGTTTCGCGATCTCAAGGAGACGGACTTCTACGACCGGGAGCTGCCCGATCTTCACGGCGCCCTCGCGCAAGGTTTGAAGACGCGTGGCAGCCGAATCGGCTATCCGCATCTGGACGCGCCGCCGAAGTTTTCGATCGGCACGGCGGCATCACTGCGCAACCCAACCATCGGTGCGGAATCCCAGATCCGCAACGCAGTGGAGCAGGCGCGCAGCGACGGTGAACTCAATGAGCGAATCGCAGCTCGCCGACGTCGGCAGAAGCTATTCGAGCTGGTTCTCGAAGGGCGGGTGCGCTCCGTCTACGAGCCGATCGTGGAGGTCGCGACGCGGACGGTATTCGGCTACGAGGCGCTCGCCCGCGGACCCGAGGGCTCGGACCTCCACTCACCGGCGGCGCTGTTCAAGAGCGCCAGCGAGCAGGATTTCCTGTTTCAGCTCGATCGTCTCTGCAGGGAAAGCGGCTTGGATGGCGCCAGGGATTTTCCCGGGGACGCCAAGCTGTTTCTCAATATCCGCCCGACCACGATCTACGACCCGAGCTTCCGTTCCGATACACTGCGCCGAACTCTGGAGGGCTGTGGGCTGGCGCCAACGGACGTCGTGCTGGAGATATCGGAGCAGGAGTCGATCTCGAATTTCGAAATCTTCCGAGAAGTCCGTGATTACTACGGCAATCTCGGTTTTCAGATCGCGATGGACGACGTCGGCGCCGGTTACGCGAGCCTCGAAGCCGTAATGGAGCTGTCGCCGGATTTCATCAAGGTCGACCGGGCCTTCGTAACTGGTATCGACGAGGACCCAACCCGCCAGGAGCTGTTGCGGGCGCTGCGCTCCGTGTCCGAACAGATCGGCGCGCGCATCATCGGCGAAGGCCTCGACACGCTGGAAGAACTCGAGATGCTCGGCCGTCTCGGGATTCCGTTCGGGCAGGGCTGGCTGTTCGGCAAGCCGCACCCCCTCCGCACCGACACTTGAAAAACAGCCGCGCGCTCGATCCATCCGGATCGGACCCGCGTATACTTTGGCGAACTCTGGGGGGCACGTGAGTCGCAAGCTCGGCATGGCCACCGCTGTGGTGATCGCGGGGGTCGGGTTGACCGCCATCTATCTCTACAGCCGAATTGCGGCCCTCGAGTTCGAGAGGGTGACGGACGCGATTCATATGATCTCCGGTGTCGGCGGCAACACCGCGGTGCTCGAGACGGAGCTCGGAGCGGTCGTCGTCGACACGATGACCTTCCCGCTCCAGGGCCGACGCATCCGGGATCTCGCCGAGCGGCTCGGTGGCGGTCCCACCCAGGCGATCGTCAACACGCACTATCACATCGATCACACCCACGGAAACCCGGCCTGGGCGGCGGGGACGCGAATCGTGTCGACCGAGCTCACCCGCGCCTATCTCGATCAGTTCGACGGCGATTTCTGGGAGGGAGCCGCGGCTGGATCCACGCCCAATGAGACCTTCGAAGACACGCACGAGATGCGAATCGGAGGCAAGACGATCCGCTCGTATCACATGGGTCGCGGACACACGGGGGGCGACCTCGTCGTTCTGTTCGTCGAAGATCGCGTTCTCCACACGGGTGACCTGTTCTTTCATCGCATTTATCCGAGAATCGACCTCGAAGCGGGCGGTTCCGTTCGGGAGTGGGCGGCGACGCTCGAGCGCGTGCTGGCCCTCGCCTTTGACACGGTGATTCCCGGCCATGGTCCGGTCACGGACCGAGCGGGCCTGCGCGAATTCCAACGCTTCATCGCGGAACTCGCGGAAGTTGCCGAGGCTGCCGCGGCGGAGGGGAAGACTCTGGAGGAAACTCTGGCGTCTGCGAACCTGAAAAACGACGCCAACTTCGAGGAGATGTCTATCCCGTTCGTAATCAAATTCGATCGCGACTTCGTGATTCGACGCGCGTGGGAAGAGGCCACGGGTGTCGTGAAACCCGTCTCGATTCCGGGAGCGGACTGATCCCGCGAGGTGTCGAGATGACGGCCCGCGGTTGATCAGAAGTCGATAAAGAACCTCGCCTCGACCAGGTCCGCGTTGCCGCCGACCCCCGGAGTCGTCGAGTCGTCGAGAATCACCGTTCGATCGTCCAAGTCGGCGTGCACGTAGTTGAGCGCGATCCGCGCGTTCGGGTAGAGATACCAGTTGATCCCCGCAGTCACGTCCCACATCTTCCCGCCGCGCACGAACTCGTCGTTGAGATCGAGGTAGGAGAATCTCGCTGCGAACTCGAAGCCTCCCCAGTCGCCCTTTGCGGGGTTGAAGTTCGCGTTGGGCCTAACTCGCCCGAAACGTCCATCGCCCAACTTGTATTCGCGATGTTCACCGGTGAGGAAGTAGCTGACCTGCGCGTAGGTTCCCCAGAACGAGGTGTCTTCCGTGCCGTCACCCTGGACGAAGGAATGGGTGTACTCGGCCTGGAACGATGCGGGCCCCCAGACGACGGCGAGCTCGGGATTGATGAGGTCGATATCTTCGGTCGGGATCGTGCTGCCCGTGTCTGTAAATCTTTCCGCCAGGTGAGATTCGGGACGTTGCCGGTAGCGGAGTGCGAAGTCGTCTCGGAACTGGTGACTGTATCCAAAACCGAGGTGCACGACTTTTTCTCCGCCGTCCTCGTACAGAAGTACGCCCACCAGGCGCGCCGTTAGATTCCATCCCGCGTCGTCATCGAAGCCGAATCCCGAATTGTTGGTTTCCTTGGTGGCCGCCGCCTGCCAGAGCAGGCGCTTGTCCAGGACGGTGTTGGTCGCCATGAATCCCGTGTTTCGCGCCAAGTCGAAGGCGTTTGTGAGCCCCCTCTCCATGAACGTGATGTACTTGGAGCTCGTCTGTGCCTGCAGTGAGAAGGGCTCCTTGAATTGCCCCACGTTGACGGTGCCGAGAGGTCCGAGACCCTTGAGACCGATGAAGACATCTTTGAAATCCACCTCACCGTCGCCGGTGTTCGCGAACTCGTACTGGGCCTTGAAGATGAGCCGCTCGTACAAGGTTCCCGAGAAGTAGAGCCGGGCGCGGCGAAACTCCGTGCCGTTGCCCTCGCCACCGATGTGGTCGTCCAGCTCGTCATCGAGGTCGATCACCGCCCAGTCGCTCTGGATACGACCACCGAACTTGAGCTTGAATGCTCCGTCGTTGCGCCGGAGCCTGAATCCGTTGTTCCATTTGAAATCCCAGTCCTCGGGATCCGGTTCAGCGACCGGCGCGGCGCTGACTTCCGCGAGGTTCGCGGTTTCGACGGCCTGCTCCAACGCCGCCTCCACCGCGGCGTCGATGCGTCGCTCTTGCTCGACACGCGCGCGCTCGCGAAGCTCTAGATATTGAGCCTCTCCGATCGTTCCGGCCGCCCGCAGGATATCGAGTAGTTCCTCGGCGACGCTCTTGGGTGCTTCGATCTCATCGGCCGAAACCGTCGCGGTGAATCCGATCGCGATCGCACTGACGAGGATACGGGCAGATCGCTGTATGAATCGGTGGCGCATGATTTCCCCCTCTGAGCACGATCGAAATGTGTTCACCCGGAACATGAGTGGTGTGTTAGCTCTCGGACTCGGCACCGCTCGATCGGATCCACTGCATCAGGTCCCGCCCCGATGGGCTCTGGAACGTTCGCAGACCGAAATCCGGGGCCAGTGCGAGCAAGTGATCCATCAGGTCGGACTGAATGTCCTCGTAGGCTCCCCAATCAGTGGTATTCGTGAAGCAGTAGATCTCGATCGGTAGCCCCTGCGGGGTTGGATCCAGTTGTCGTACGAGGAGTGTCATGTTTTCGTGAATCGCGGCGTGCCGGCGCAGATAGCCTCGAATATAGGCGCGGAACGTCCCCACGTTGGTGAGGCGACGGATGTTTGCATTGAGCTGTTTCTCATCGGTGTTCGCGTTGTAGGCTTCGATTTCTCGGGCTTCTCATCGATGTAATCCTTGAGGAGGGCGTACTCTTTGAAGCGCTCGATCTCGTCGGGCTCGAGAAATCGGATCGTATTCATGTCGATGAAAATCGAGCGCTTGATCCGACGCCCGCCGGACGCCGACATTCCGCGCCAGTTCTTGAACGAGTCGTCGATCAACTTGTGGGTGGGGATGCTGGTAATCGTCTTGTCCCAGTTCTGGACCTTGACGGTATGGAGCGCGATGTCGACGACGTCGCCATCGGCCAGGTACTGGGGCATCTCGATCCAGTCCCCGACCCGGATCATGTCGTTTCCAGTGAGTTGAACGCTGGCGACGAGAGAGAGGATCGTGTTCTTGAAGACCAGCAACAGGACCGCGGTCATCGCACCGAGACCGCTCAAGAAGATCAGCGGTGATCGGTCGAAGAGGGTCGCGACGATGAGGACGGCCGCCACGACTCCGACTGCGATCTTGATCAGCTGGAGGTAGCTCTTGATCGGCCGGCTCCGATACGCGCTCAGCCCGGAGTAGATCCCGTCGGCGGCGTTGAGCAGAGCGCTGATCGAGAGCGCGATGACCAGCACGACGGCCGCGGCCGAAAAGCGCCGAATCAGCGTCGAGACCGCCTCGTCGAGTTCTGGGATCCATGCCGAGCCGTGATAGAGGATCAGTGCCGGTGCGAGGTGGGCAAGACGGGCGAAGAGCCGCGCGTCGACCAGTCGGTCGTCCCACTGGAAGGCGGTTCGCGCCGCGAAGGCGCGGATCGCGACGACCAGAACCCGCCGCGTGATCAGGAGTCCAATCCACGATCCGAGGAGCAGCGCGATCAGGCCAACAGCCTGCACGGCGACCGGGTTTGCGAGGAGCGACGAAATATCGAGACCTACCCCATCCATGGGTACTCCTGAGTTCCGCGGACGCCGGAAGTGGCACACGATACCACTCGTGACGATCGGACGCGCCGCTATAATGGCGCGGATTCGCTGAGCCGAGTGCGCGGGATGTCGCGTTGCACTTGCACGGTGTGTGATTCGCACCTAGTAGACGACGACTCAGAAGGGAGACGGCCAAAGTGAAGGTAAAGGCGGCGATCTGTTGGGAACCCAAGAAGCCCCTCGAGGTGGAGGAGATCGATCTCGATGGCCCGAAGGCAGGCGAATGCCTGGTGCGCCTCGTCGCGTCGGGGGTTTGTCACACCGACGCGTACACGATGAGCGGCGCAGACCCGGAAGGGCTGTTTCCCGCCGTGCTCGGCCACGAAGGTGCGGGAGTGGTCGAGGAGGTGGGCGAAGGTGTGAGGTCCATCGCTGTAGGCGACCACGTCATTCCGCTCTATATACCCGAGTGCAGGGAGTGCAAGTTCTGCCTCTCGGGTCGAACCAATCTCTGCTTCAAGCTCCGCGAGACCCAAGGACGCGGTCTGATGCCGGATGGCACCAGTCGCCTCTCTCATCGCGGCAAGATGCTCCACCATTTCATGGGAACATCGACATTCGCCGAGCGAACCGTCGTGCCGGAAATTGCTCTCGCAAAGATCCGGGCGGATGCTCCGCTGGACAAGGTCTGCCTGTTCGGCTGCGCGGTGACGACGGGAATCGGTGCCGCACTAAACACCGCGAAAGTCCGACCCGGTTCGACCGTCGCGGTGTTCGGCCTCGGCGGAGTCGGCCTTTCCGTCATTC
>PVMS01022804.1_pt1 | contig 13201 bp, 12 predicted proteins | sample 1853461 | NCBI WGS metagenome assembly PVMS01 (sample SAMN08582032, study PRJNA380276) | Marine sediment metagenome, whole genome shotgun sequencing project. | isolation source: ocean sediment barecode stripped | collected 2017 | reverse complement strand
TGACAGCGAATTTACTCTGCAGAGTGGATTTTGCAAACTCCATGGTAAAGATCTGGTACCCGTTAGCGAACGCAACCGTGAACGCGCTCAGCAATTAGGCCTGTTCATGTTGCTTGGCCTGATGGTATTTGCCTTTTATAACGACATCGCGCGCATCATTAGCTGACCACCCAGAGTCGTCATTTTTCTAAAAAGTGCCCTGTCCCACTAAAATGGACATCCAGTAATATGGAAAATTCGCGGCAACTCGAAGACCTGATTCAATTGGCCGAAAGTTTGGGTGTAGAAATTTCTATCAGTAGCCTTGCTGACAGCGAATTTACTCTGCAGAGTGGATTTTGCAAACTCCATGGTAAAGATCTGGTAATTTTTGACAAACAGTTACCCGTTGAAGAGCGAATTGAAATCCTCTTACAAGCGGTATGTAACTTCGATTTGGATTCGATATACATTTCTCCCTGGATTCGGGAGGAGCTTGACCAAAGGAACAACTCAGAGATACTGTCATGACACTTCTAAATAATATTTTACCAGACGAACGAAGAGGCAAAATCAAGGCCCTCATCAAAAGTGGAAAACTCGTTCGCACCATGGAAGCCCACAACGGCTTGAGTGGCATCGTCGCGAATAATGCTAAAGTCCAGGGCCAATCGGGTGGACAGGTCATCGAAAGGCAATTCGATGCGATTTGGGAAAGTAGCCTCACCGACTCATCGTCCAAAGGCCACCCCGACATCGAAGTCGTCAGTTTTGATTCCAGGCTCCACACAATCAACGAAATCCTTGCCGTCACAGATAAACCCATGATCGTCGACGGCGATACCGGTGGCGACAGCAACAACTTTGAATACATGGTGACCAAGTTGGAACGAGCGGGCGTCTCGGTGGTCATCATAGAAGACAAAGTGTTTCCGAAAAGGAATAGTCTGGAAGGTGGTACTTCGCAGACCCTGGAAGACCCAGACGTTTTCGCACAAAAAATTCGTCGAGGCAAAAGCATTCAGATCAGTGATGACTTCATGATCATCGCCCGGCTGGAAAGTCTCATAGCCGGGAAAAGCATGGAAGATGCATTGGCCAGAGCACGAACCTATTTGGAAGCCGGAGTCGATGGCATCATGATCCATTCTAAATCCAAGAGCCCGGACCAGGTTCTCGAATTCTCCCGTAAATACAAGTCCCTGCTCAACGATCTGGAACTGGATAAACCGCTCGTCTGCGTGCCCACCACCTATCACACAATCACGGAAGAAGAGTTGCAGGCGGCAGGATTTAATGTCGTCATCTATGCCAATCATCTTTTGCGAGCCGCATACAAATCGATGTTGGAAACGGCGCAGACAATTTTATTGAATCAAAGATCCTTAGAAGTCGATCCTCTTTGCGCACCGGTGAGAGAAATTTTTAAAACGGTGGGATTTCTGGATGTGAAAGAAAAAGACCAACAAGAGGAAAGTGCGACCAATATTCCGGTCATCATTCCAGCCGCAGGAGAAGACCTCGGTCTGCAATCAATATTAAATGGCAAGCCCAAAGCCATGGTCGACATTGCCGGCAAAACCCTTCTGCAAAGGCAGGTCCAGACTCTCAACAACAATGATCTTCAGGACATTACTGTGGTAACGGGTCATGCCAGCAAACACATGAAAGCCGATGCGGGAAGTGTCCACTTTGTTCATAATGCAGATTACCGCAAAGGCTCCATGCTCAACAGTCTGCTGACGGCAAAAGAAAAAATGGCCAACGGATTCATCCTGTTATACGCAGACATTTTACTTGAGAACCAGATCGTCTCTAACCTGATGGATTGCAAAGAAGACATCGTACTGGTCGTGGACAATTCCATTCAATACCACGAACCGGATGAAGGCAGACTACAGGACCTGGTGATCAGCAAACATAAATACAAAAACTCACGCCGAAAAATAAACTTTGTATTGGAAAACACCATTGCTAAAATCGGCAACAAAATTAATCTGGAAACAGCGACCCATGAGTTTTTTGGGCTGGCACGATTCTCCAAAACTGGTGCCGAGCAATTCATACAGACGTTTCAGGATTGCGTCGAGAATTATGAAGGCAGATTTCAGGAAGCCAACGACATCACCAGCTTCACCTTCACAGATTTGATCCAGGAAATGATCGACCGGGGATTTGTGATTAATTTTCTGGAAATTCATAAAGGATGGCTAGAGGTGCATCGACAAGAGGACATTTCCCTGGCAAATAAACTGCTGACAGAATCAACTATTCTTTCACCTTCCGTCTAATAAATTTGATCTAAGACAAATAAACCAACCTCAACGAATAGACATCTCATCAATGAACGACCCCGCTGCAAGCAGACGGGGTACCCGACAAAGATTTTTATTTAAAAGCCGTAGCAAGCTACGGGGTATGAAACCCACTGGTGGGAATTAAAATTTAAATAATAACCACATGCAGTTCCCTGAAGGTTCATCAAAACCAGGAGGAACGCAGTCTTAAGGAAAAATTTTAATGCGTTACTCGCAAGTATTCATTCCCACCCTCAAAGAATCTCCAGCCGATGCGGAAGTCATCAGCCATAAACTCATGGTCCGGGCAGGAATGATTCGGCAACTGGCCTCAGGAATTTACTCAATATTGCCACTGGGGCTACGTGTTTTGAAAAAGGTAGAACAAATCATTCGCCAGGAAATGGACGCCATTGGCGCGCAGGAAGTCTTCTTGCCCAGCATCCAACCTGCCGAATTGTGGGAAGAAAGCAAGCGGTGGAACTTTTACGGCAAGGAACTACTCAGGCTAAAAGACCGGCATGGACGAGACTTTTGCTACGGCCCCACGCACGAGGAAGTGATCACCGACATCGTCCGCAAAGAAGTGAAATCATACCGGCAACTTCCCTTGACGCTTTACCAAATTCAAACCAAGTTTCGTGATGAAGTCCGTCCACGATTTGGAGTCATGCGCGGACGTGAGTTCACCATGAAAGACGCCTATAGTTTTCACAGCGATGAAGCCAGCACGCATGCCACATATGCTGACATGGGCAAAGCTTATTCTAATATTTTCACCCGATGCGGTCTGACCTTTAAAAAAGTTCAAGCGGACTCCGGCACCATCGGTGGCAGTTTTTCGCATGAATTCACCGTCCTGGCAGATTCCGGGGAAGATGAAATTGGCTTTTGCGAGTCTTGTCAATACGCCTCCAATATAGAAAAAGCAGAAGCCAGGGCGCCAGAGGCCTCAAAGAAAGCCAGCTCCACAACAGAACGCAAAGAAGTCTCCACCCCTGGTCAGAAAACTGTTGAAGAGGTAGCAAAATTCCTGTCCGTTTCCTCTGAGCAAATTGTCAAAACCATTTTATTTGAAACCGATACAGGAATTATCGCTGGCCTGGTACGCGGTGATCGGGAGATCAATCCCATCAAACTGAAAAACCTGGTCGGCTGTGAATGGCTACACCCTGCATCAGAACAGGTACTGGCCGAAAAAAACGGATATCCCTCGTGGTTATGTCGGCCCAGTCGAACTACCATTCAAAATTTATGCGGATACCGAGGTGCCTCTGATGGCCGACTTTGTTACCGGAGCTAACAAAAAAGACACACATTATACGGGAGTCCAGGCAGGACGGGATTTCAGCATCGAAAAAACCGCCGATATTCAGAATATTCATGAAGGAGACCCCTGCCCCCAATGTTCCGATGGAGTCTACAAGATAAAACGCGGCATCGAGGTTGGGCATATATTTGTCCTGGGGACCAAATACAGCGAGGCCATGAAAGCTAACTTCCTTGACCCTGACGGAAAAGAAAAGCCAATGATTATGGGATGTTATGGGATTGGCGTCGGACGGACGGCGGCGGCGGCAATTGAACAAAACCATGATGACAAAGGCATTATCTGGCCAACACCCATTGCCCCCTTTCAAGTGATCATCATTCCTGTCAATTTTTCCCATGAAGAGGCTCGAGCGGCCAGCGAATCGACCTACAAAAGCCTGTGGGAAGCCGGAATCGAAACCCTTCTGGATGACAGGAAAGACCGGCTTGGGGGCAAACTGAAGGACGCCGATTTAATGGGGATTCCTCTGCAAATCATTATTGGCCCCAAAAATCTCGAGGCCGGGAATATTGAGATAAAAATTAGAAAAACAAACGAATCCTCCCTGCATCCCTTCCCAGAGGTCTTGCAAAAGATCCCTGATATGCTTAAGTCGCTGTAAGAATTCAATTAAAATAAATAAAAACAGGTTTTGCTTGTAACACGCGCCCTGATTTAGTAAAATTCAAATTGAAATTTCAGTCCTGCCGAAAATGCGGATTTTATCCCGCATTTTTTTTTTAGAATTACTTTCCGGCGAATTCCATACCGGAAACAGAGAGGGGACCTGGGGAGCTGTTAAACACTCCTGTTACTCCCTGTCAGGCACCGGGAAAATGAGTAAAGGTTCAGTTTCACAATCTATCATAGAGGCCATCGACCCGATTCTTAAGGGCGAGAACCTTGAATTGGTCGATGTGGAATATAAAAAAGCTGGAAAATCCTGGGTTCTGCGGGTTTTTATCGATAAACCCGGCGGGATCACGTTGGGTGACTGCCAAAAGGTAAGTCACCAGATTGAGGATAAGATTGAAGTTGAGGAATTGGTATCCTCCGCTTATATTTTAGAAGTCTCCTCCCCTGGACTCGACCGACCGTTAAAAAATAGCCGCGATTTTTTGCGCTACAAGGGCAAAGAGGTGAAAGTTCACACCTTTGTGCCGGTGAATGGAAAGAAAAAATTTTCCGGAACCATCATAGATTTTAGAGACAACCATGTCCATTTGGAAATGGCTGGTAAAAGCTTAGCCATCCCCTTGGATAAAATATCGAAAGCAACATTAATCCTAGAGATATAAAAAAAATATCGCCATGGGCAGTGAAGTCATCAGCATAATTGAACAAATCAGCCGCGAGAAGGGACTTGAAACACAAGTTCTCATCGATGCACTTACCAGTGCCGTAGAAGCCGCTGCACGGAAGAAGCTTCCCTATGTAGGTGAGATTCATGGAGAGCTGAACCAGGAAACGGGCGAAGTAGATATTTTCTCAGAAAAAACTGTCGTTGAAGAAGTTGAAGAGCCTGATCTCGAAATCAGCCTGAAAGAAGCCCGCGAATTCAGTGAAGACGCTGAACTGGGAGAAAAAGTCCTGGTGCAACAAGTGCTGGCAAACTATGGCCGGATCGCCGCCCAATTGGCAAAACAGGTGATCATGCAAAAGGTTCGAGATGCAGAAATCGATATTGCTTATAATGATTTTCAGGATAAAAAGGGTGAACTGATCAATGGCATCGTGCAACGCTACGAACATGGTGACTTGATAGTAGACTTGGGTCGGGCAGAAGGCGTCCTGCCACGACGAGAACAAGTATTTCGCGAGACCTTCAGCCGGGGAGAACGTATCCGCGGATATGTTCTGGACATCCGGAAAACGTCAAAAAATGCCGTTGTCATTCTTTCCAGAACCAATGTCGGCCTGATTCGTCGGCTGTTCGAGTTGGAAGTTCCCGAGATAAGCGGGGGCATGGTGGAAATCATGGGTATCGTACGCGAGCCGAACGGTCGCACAAAAATAGCGGTAAAAACTAATGACCGCGATGTCGATGCAGTTGGTGCGTGTGTGGGAATGCGAGGGATGCGCGTCCAGTCCATTGTTCAGGAACTGCGCGGCGAGAAAATCGATATAGTGGAGTTTTCAGAAGATCCACAGATTTATATTAAACACGCCCTCAGCCCGGCAAAAATCTCACGAATTGTTACGAAACCCGGCGAGAAACATATGACCATCATTGTTCCAGATGACCAAATGTCTCTGGCAATTGGCAAAAAGGGACAGAATGTCCGATTAGCTGCCAAGCTGGTACAATGGCGTATCGATATTAAGGGCGAAGCGGAAGCCAGAGAATTGCTGGATCATCCCGCATTCAAGACGACTAAACCCCAGGTTACCGAAGATTTCCTTGGCATGATAAAGGACGCCAAAGGTTTGGGAGAAAAGGTTGTTGCCATTCTTTTTGCAGGCGATGTGGTCACTTCCAGCATCGCTCTCGAGCGCGGTCTCAAAGGCCTGGTCAAGCTTCCCAATATTGGTCCCAAGAAAGCAGAAGCAGTGCTGGAGTTGGCACAAACTTGTTTTGACGATGCCATGGCCGAAGCGGCTCTGCAGGAGGAGAAAGAGTCGGTTGATTTAGAGGAAGCCGCTGGAGATGAAAGTGACAGTCTGGAAGATGCTAACGCATCAGAAGAAGCTGTTGAAAATATAGCCTATGAGCAAACTCTCGCGGCTGAAGAAAACGATGATGAAGATGAAGCAGACATCCCTGTTGAAGATTTAGTAGATATCGACCCAGAGGTCATTCAGCTTCTGGTTAATAATGAATTTCAAACTCTGGCGGAACTATCGATTACGCCATTGGAAGAACTGTCGGCCATTGAAGGCATTAGCAAAGAAGTTGCCGAAACGGTTCTGAAACAAGCCAGAGATAGAATTGCGCTACTGGAAAATACAGAGTAATACTAATTTTTAGTGGTCCCCTTATGGTTTTAAAATAGTATTCAGGAGGTTTATTTGGCAAAAATTCGTATCAATAAATTGGCTTTGGAACTGAACGTTCAAAACGATCAGATCATCGACGCACTTCATAAGAGGGAAGTTCCTGTAAAAAATTACATGAGCTCCATCGATGAAGAGACGGCGGAGCTTATCCGAAATCAGTTCCGCCCTGAGGCCAAACCTGGTAAGGCCAAAACCCTGATCAAACTTAAAAGTAAGACAGCAAAGAAAACTACTGGGACAGGTGCCCCCCCGGCGAAGAAGGTCATCACCCAAAAAATTGCCGCACAATTAGCTAAAGAAGCCGCCATCAAAAAAGCTGCTGAAAAGAAAGCTAAAATAGAAGCTGCCAAAAATCCGAAACCCACCCCTGTTAAAGTGGTGGGAACTAAGAAAGCCGATGATAGCAAAACCGTCAAACCGAAAAAAGTCATCGCTGCCGTAGGAACCAAAGAACACAAACAAATAAAAAAACCCGGCTTAAAGATCGTCAAAAAACAAGAAAAACCGAAGGAAGTCCCGAAAAAAGCCAAACCGGTACCGGTACCGGTAAAGAAAGTAGCTCAAAAACGGCCAGATAAAAAAAGCAAGAGAAAGAAACGCGCTCCTGTTCCAGTTGTCCCTATGGAGGAAGTCGTTCCAGAAGCCATCGAAGAAAAATTCGAAACGGTGCAGTTAGAGGAAAGCACTCATATCCGTGATTTGGCAGAAAAACTGAAATGCTCTCCCAACGATATCATCATGGAACTGATGTCTTTTGGAACCATGGCAACGATTAATCAAAGCCTGGATTTTGATTCTGCCAGCAAGGTCGCAGATAAAAGAGGCTATGAAGTTGAAGCCGCTACCATACGATCGGAACTCAGTTTTGAAGAGGAAGAAGTCGATCTAGCGGAAAATCGAATCACCCGCCCCCCTATTGTCACAATCATGGGCCATGTCGATCACGGGAAAACCTCTTTGCTCGATGCCATTCGAGAAACCAATTTGACCCAGACGGAGCACGGCGGCATCACTCAACATATTGGTGCTTATCAGGCAAAAATCAAAGGCAACTACATCACCTTTCTGGATACCCCCGGTCACGAGGCCTTCACGGCCATGCGCGCCAGAGGGGCCCAGGTGACGGACATAGTTATCCTGGTGGTTGCGGCAGACGATGGTATTAAACCGCAAACCAAGGAAGCTCTGCACCATGCCAATGCTGCGGGCGTTCCGATCATTGTGGCCATAAACAAAATCGATAAACCCGATGCAAAACCTGAGGAAGTAAAAAAACAGCTAGCCGACCAAGGACTTTTACCCGAGGACTGGGGTGGACAAACCATATTCACCGAAGTTTCTGCTCTTAAGGGAACGGGCATTGACCAACTGCTGGAAATGATTCTCCTGCAAGCAGAAATCATGGATTTAAAATCCAACCCCTCCCTGCGCGCCAAAGGTGTGGTCATTGAATCCAAACTGGATAAAGGCCGCGGCCCGGTGGCCACTCTGGTGGTACAATCAGGCACGTTAAAAGTCGGGCAACCCTTCATCGTTGGAGCCCTTTTTGGTAAAGTCCGGGCACTTCTTAACGATAAGGGAAACAAAATTCTCACAGCACCGCCTTCCACGCCAGTGGAAATTCTGGGATTGCCAGATGTGCCTCAGCCGGGAGAGCAATTCATCATTGTAAAAGATGAAAAGAAGGCCCGACAATTGAGTTCTCTGCGCCTGCAACAACAGAGGGAATCCATTCTTGCAAAATCTTCCAGAATCACTATGGACGATTTGCATCAGCAGATTATGGAAGGTAAGATCAGAGAGCTCAACTTGATTGTCAAGGCAGATGTTCAAGGCTCCATCATGGCGGTACAAGAAGCATTTTCCAAACTGGACAATGATGAGGTGCGGATCAAAACCATTCACGATGCTGTCGGCGGAATCACAGAATCCGATGTGCTTCTGGCCACCGCTTCCAACGCCATCATTATTGGATTCAATGTCCGTCCGACTGACAAGGCTCAGCAACTTGCGACCCGAGACTCAGTCGATATCCGCATGTACAGCATTATTTATGATGCCATCAATGATATGAAAAAGGCCATGGATGGATTGCTGGAACCGAAGTTCATCGAAAAGATTATCGGCCGGGCCGAAGTGCGAGAGGTATTTACCTTACCAAAAATTGGCACCGTGGCTGGAGTCCAGGTGGTTTCAGGAAAAATGGAACGCAACATGGAAGCCAGGCTCATCCGAGATAGTGTTGTAGTTTACCAAGGGAAAATTGGTTCATTACGCAGATTCAAGGACGATGTTAAAGAGGTCGCTTCAGGGTATGAATGTGGCTTATGCATGGAAAAATACCAGGACCTGAAGCAAGGCGATATTGTGGAACCTTTCATTTTGGAAGAAATCCCAATTTAATTAAAGGGGCATTTGGATGTCTCTTATAAGTTTATGTGGATTGGATGTTGTTCGATTAGGTTTTATATTCACGGGAATAGATCCCTTAAAGAAAAACGACGCATTACCAAATCCATTAAAGATCGAGTCAAAAATAAATTCAATGTTTCGGTAGCAGAAATTGGCGATCAGGAGATTTGGCAAAATCTTCACTTGGGATTGGTAGCAGTTGGATCCGATCAACAGTATCTTGATGGCCTTATGAACCAAGTGGTCGATGCCATTGACAGAATGAATCTGGCAGAGATGACCGACTGTCAAACTAAAGTATTACAATTATGATCCTGCAGGTTTGCGTCACAAAAAATTTTACCGGTAAAAATGGTTCAAGACAATGCGTTTCAAACGATCCCAGAGAATTCAAGAGCTTCTACATGAAGAAATATCCAAGCTCCTGCAACGTGGACTTAAAGATCCCCGGATCGGCTTTGCCACTATTACCGACGTTGAACTGACTGATAATCTCAGTCACGCCAAAGTATTTGTGAGCGTGATGGGAAGCGAAGAAGAGAAAAAAAATTCATTAATTGGCTTAAAAAGCGCCACCGGTTTCATCCGTAGCTGGCTGGGGAAAAATCTTTCGTTAAGGTATATTCCCGTACTGGAGTTTATCCGGGACGACACGGCTGACCGAGTGGATAAAATATCGAAAATTTTGTATGAACTCCGGACTGAATAAAGTTGTCAATATAAACAAACCCGTTGGACCGACATCGTTTGCTATGGTCCAGTTGGTAAAACGCATCCTTGGTATCAAAAAAGCCGGTCATATTGGGACGTTAGACCCACTTGCCCAAGGTGTTTTGCCAATTTGCCTGAACCGCTCCACCCGCATTGTGCAATTTCTATCTGCGCAATCCAAGGTGTATCGAGCCGGCATGGTTCTAGGGGTAAGTACAGACTCTCAGGACTCTACAGGGAAAGTTTTGGGCTCGCGAGACCCAAAGGATATTACCGAAAAGGCCGTGCGCGAGGTGATTGAAAGCTTCGTGGGGCAGCAGGAACAAATACCACCGATGTTTTCTGCCAAGAAGAATAAGGGGATTCCCCTTTACAAATTGGCCAGAAATGGTATTACTATCGACAGAAAACCCGTTTCCATTCATATCCATTCCATCCAGTTTCTTAAAATGGAAGGGAACCAAGTGGAGTTTGAGGCACGGTGCTCCTCTGGTACCTATATCCGAACCTTATGCCACGATATAGGTGAAAAACTTGGGTGTGGGGCGCATATGGATAAGCTTGTTCGGACCCGAGTCGGTGTGTTTGATCTGGATTCTGCGTTAACTCCAGATGAGTTAGCCGAGGCTAATGCAAATGGAAGCCTTGCCGATAAGTTGTTTCCGCAGGAAGAGGCCCTCGATTTTCTTCCCGAAGTTCGCATCAAAGAGGATTTCGTCAGTTCCATTACCCACGGAATATCGATTCCAAAGTCTTCGTTGGAAACCATTCCTGATCAGTTTATGCCAGGGATGAATCTGCGGGTATCCAATGGTGACAATAGCCTGCTGGCGATTGTCGAACCTGTGGTCAATAATAGTGATTTTGCATTATTGGAACAGTCAGAAGTTGCATTCAAGTTAAAGCGAGTATTAGTTTAATTTTATTATTAGAGGTTTTCCTCTAAAACATTGCTGAAGGTGAATTGAAATGTTTTCGCAGAAGAATTTTTCTCTCCATAGAAATTCAAAGTTCTTCTCCAATTCTATGATATTAAAGTTCCCCTGCGAAAACATTCATCAATCTTCTTCCAGCACGTTTGCTATCACTGGAGAATAAATCATGGCTTTAAAGAAGGAAGAAAAAAGCACTATCATCACCGAACATAAACTGCATGAATCTGATACAGGATCCTCGGAAGTGCAAATCGCACTGATGACCAAGAGGATTAATGACCTGACGGAGCATTTTAAAACCCACGCAAAAGATCATCATTCGCGAAGAGGGTTGCTGAAGCTCGTCAGCCAACGGCGAAAACTACTGGACCATTTGAGAGAAGAAGAAGTTTCACGGTACCAGAACATCATCGCTGAACTGGGGATTCGACGCTAACAAAAAGAATTTGGAGAAAATTAATGGAAAGATTAGAAACAATAATTGATGACAGAACCATTTCAATTGAAGCCGGAGAACTCGCCAAACAGGCAGGTGGCTCGGTCGTAATCAGACAAGGTGACACTATGGTCCTCGTCACAGCCACCATGGCGGGATCACCAAGAGAGGGAGCTGATTTTTTTCCTCTGACAGTAGATTTCAGAGAAAAAACATACGCCGCCGGAAAAATTCCCGGTAGTTTTTTTAAACGCGAAGCCAGGCCGGGAGATTTAGAAACTCTCACCTGTCGCTTGATTGACCGGCCTATTCGGCCTCTGTTTCCCAAGTCATTCAAAACTGACACGCAAGTCGTTGGATTGGTCATCTCACATGATCAAGCCAATCCAGCAGATGTCATTGCTATCACCGGAGCTTCAGCAGCCCTGATGATATCAGAGCTCCCGTTCACCACCCCAATCGCCGGAGCGCGTGTGGGTCGAGCCGACGGCAAACTTATTTTCAATCCGACTCACGAAGAGATTAAAAACTGCGAACTCAATCTGGTCATGGCGGCTACAGCGGAAAATATCGTCATGGTTGAAGCTGGCGCACAGGAACTCAGCGAAGAAGACATGATGGCCGCATTGGAATTTGGTCATGAAAGAATCAAAAAGCTGGTTGAAATGCAGGTCAAACTGCGTGAACTGCTGGGCAAGGAAAAAATCGTTGTTGAAGAACCTGAAATCAATGAAGAACTGAAAGGCAAAGTCGCCGACTTCGCCCAAAAGAAACTTGAAGATGCGATGGAAATCACCGGCAAACACGAACGGACCGATACCATCAAAGCGATCAAATCTGAACTCTGCGAAGCACTCAATCCCGAGGGAGAGGCTGACTTGACAGGTGAAATTAAGGATTTGTTCAACGGCTTGGAAAAATCTGTCGTCCGCAACATGATTCTCGACAAGAACAAACGTGTGGATGGACGCGGTCTCAAAGACGTCCGGCCTATCAGCATCCAGTGTGGCTATCTACCAAGAGCCCATGGCTCCTCAGTTTTCACCCGTGGCGAAACCCAAGCCCTGGTGTCAACCACGCTCGGCACTTCTGTCGATGAACAACGTTTGGACAGCCTGGAATTTAAAGGCACCAAATCCTTTTTATTGCATTACAATTTCCCGGCCTTTTGTACCGGTGAGGTAAAATTCCTCGCAGGTCCCGGTCGTCGAGAAATCGGTCACGGTATGCTGGCGGAACGATCCTTGATTCCGGTTCTTCCAGACAAAGCGGATTTCCCGTATACCATTCGGATCGTTTCTGAAATTCTGGAATCCAATGGATCTTCTTCCATGGCCACAGTTTGTGGAGGCGCCTTATCCATGATGGACGCAGGCGTACCTATTAAAGCTCCAGTGGCTGGAATCGCCATGGGTCTCATCAAAGATGAAGACCGAACAGCTATTCTGTCCGACATCCTCGGATCGGAAGATCATCTTGGTGATATGGATTTCAAAGTCGCCGGAACGAGAAAGGGCATCACCGCTTTGCAGATGGATATCAAAATCGATGGGCTCAGCAAAGAGTTAATGGCCGCCGCGATGCAACAGGCAAAAGAGGGACGAGACCATATCATAGATGAAATGGATAAAACCCTTGCCGCGCCACGCGAAGAAATGTCGCGCTACGCTCCGAAGATTGTCACTTTGAAAATTCCTAAAGATAAAATTCGTGACGTCATTGGACCTGGCGGTAAAGTCATTCGGGACATCATCGAACAAACCGGTGTCACCATCGACATCAATGACGATGGCATCGTGTCTATCGCATCGATTGATGGCGACTCCTCCAGGAAGGCCATCGACATGGTCGAAAGGCTGGTTCAGGAAGTCGAAGTGGGACGCATCTACCTCGGTAAGGTCAAAAAAATCGTTGATTTTGGTGCTTTCGTAGAAATTTTACCAGGTACCGACGGGCTAGTGCATATCTCGCAAATTTGTGATCGCAGAATCAAAAGCGTCAGTGATGAGATTTCTGAAGGTGATGAAATCAAAGTCAAGGTGATCGATGTCGATCAGCAAGGCAAAGTCAAACTGCAGCCTCTTCACGCAATGCATCTTTTCGGCTCAGTTTGACTTTGCCT
>PVMS01031919.1_pt1 | contig 13202 bp, 10 predicted proteins | sample 1853461 | NCBI WGS metagenome assembly PVMS01 (sample SAMN08582032, study PRJNA380276) | Marine sediment metagenome, whole genome shotgun sequencing project. | isolation source: ocean sediment barecode stripped | collected 2017 | reverse complement strand
GGTGATACTGGCCACGATGGCGAAAGATTCTTGTCTGATATTTGCCAATCGAATGGTATCGGATATTTTTTACACAGCGTTCAAAGCGTTCAATTCCTTGATAAGGTTGAACGTAAGGGGAAAGGCTGGAATCTGTGTCTACAGACCTTAGATGGCATATTGTGCCATGATGGAGAAATTCATAACCAGGCGCTAAAGCCCCATCGAGGGAAAACATTTGATATGCTGGAAAAAGAAATGTCGACAAAAACGAAAAACCCGGCGACCACGCTCATCCCCATGACCTTAGAGGGATGTGTTGTGCGAATGGCAGATACGATCAGTTATATTGGGCGGGACATAGAGGATGCCATACGGCTCAATATGATCAAAAGGTCTGACCTCCCAAAGGATTGTGTTGATGTTCTTGGTGATACGAACGGAACCATTGTCCATAATCTGGTAACCGATATCATTCGAAACAGTTTTCGAGAAAGCCATGTTACCTTCAGTGTGGAGGTATCGGAGGCATTAAAGAAGTTAAAAGATTTCAATCTTGAGCACATTTACATGAATCCGAAAATTAAGGTGCATAAAGATACCATCAAAAAGCTTTTTGGGGTACTTTTTGAAACATATCTTGAAGATATTGAAACGAATAAGCGATCATCAGTGATATTTAAAGGTTTTTTGGAGGATATGTCTGAGACTTATATTCATCGGCACAGCAAGGAGGAGATCATCAGAGACTTTATCGCAGGAATGACGGATCAGTATTTTTTGAGACAGTGTCCGCAAGATCTGAAGCCCCATCCGCAATTGAAGTGGTTGGGATGAGCCAAAAAAGTTCAGACCCTGAAGGAGGAAGTTCTAGCGACAACCATGTATCAAGACCGATTATATCGAAACTTGCTGTATAAAGAGGATCTGCTTTCTTTCAGGGTCGTTGTCAACGAAACCGATCTTTTTGTTCATGCAAAAAAACCGCTTGAGGATATTACAAAAGAGCTGATTTTAAAGTATAGAGGATATGTTGAAGGGTATATCAGAAGGTATCCGGCGTTTGTCAAAGCACTGGTACCGTGGCGGTTAAATGGGCCGTTGCCAATTATCATAAGGGAGATGGTTGGGGCAGGTGACAAAACCGGGGTTGGTCCCATGGCAGCGGTTGCAGGGGCAATTGCCGAACATGTGGGCCTTGATCTGTTATTCCACACCGACGAGGTTATCGTAGAAAACGGCGGCGATATCTTTCTAAAGACCCATTCACCGGTGACGGTCGGTGTTTTTGCCGGAGACTCGCCACTTAGCTTGCGCATTGGTCTGCGCATAAATCCAAAAGAGAATCCCTTGTCGGTATGCACCTCATCCGGCACGGTCGGGCACTCGCTCAGCTTCGGAAAAGCCGATGCCGTATGTGTTATTTCAAGGTCATGCTCTCTAGCCGATGCGGCCGCAACTTCCATTGGCAATAAGGTTGAATCCAAAGCACACATTCAACGAGCCATCGATTTTGGTAAACAAATAGAGGGGGTTATGGGTATCGTTGTGATTGTAGGTGATGCTGTGGGGCATGGGGAGAAGTGGAGATGGTTCCGCTTGAGAGAGAAAAAGGTTGAGTTTTGAAGGTTAAAAGGGTAGATGAAAATGTAAATAGCAACAGAGGGCATATGGAATGAAAACGATGTGGGCACCTTGGCGCATGGAATATATTCTGAGTGACAAAGATAAGGGATGTATTTTCTGCACGGCACTTTCAGAGCAAGATGACCTGACACTGTATAAAGGAAAGGTGACGATGGTTATGATGAATAAGTTTCCTTATATCAACGGTCATCTTCTTGTGGCACCAACTCAACATCTATCCGCACTCCACCAGCTTACGAGAGACGAAATGGGGCGTCTTCTTGAGACGGTTGAAACGTCGATAGGGATACTAAAACGAGTGATGAATCCTGATGGCTTCAACGTTGGGCTTAACCTTGGCAAAGTTGCCGGTGCGGGTGTTGAAGAGCATCTTCATTTCCATATTGTCCCCAGGTGGCTTGGTGACACGAACGCCTTAACCGTTTTTGCCGATGTACGTGTGATTCCGGAGCATATACTATCCACCCATAAAAAATTAAAGCCTTACTTTGACAAATTAGATATAATAACCTGATATTGAAGGAGAAAAATATGAAAAATGTTAAAATCGGTTTATGGGTTATTCTTTTACTTCTCGTGGGAATATTCTTTTATCAAAATAAGGATTTTTTTATGGCAGGGCAGAGCCTTTACTATGGTCTTCCTTTTTTTAAGGTTCATCATACACCAGAACTGCCAATAGCCATCCTTTTTCTTTTTACGTTTCTTATTGGGCTTTTAGGTGCCTATTTTTGCAGTCTTTCTAATCGGTTCAAATCCAAAAAAACAATAAAAAATTTACACGGTGCCGCAACATCTCAGCTAGAAGAAATTTCAGCGCTAATAAAAGAAGTCGAATCATTGCGAAGCGGTTCATCAGCAACCCATACCGATGCCAAAGAAGCGGATGCGGGGAGCAAAATCTGATACCAAAGGTTTGGGGCATCGCTACATCTAAAATCACTTCACACTACATTTTCATTTGAGTCATGAGTTCATCAAAAATAACTCCCATGATAAAGCAGTACCTGTCCATTAAGGAAAAATACGCTGATGCCATACTCTTTTATCGGATGGGCGATTTTTATGAGATGTTTTTTGAAGATGCCGTGGTTGCTTCTAAAGTCCTTGAGATAACGTTAACCTCAAGGAACAAAAAAGACAAATCTCCCATTCCCATGTGCGGTGTTCCGCATCGGGCCGCACAAGGGTACATGGCCCGCCTCATCGACCATGGCTACAAAGTCGCCATATGCGATCAGATAGAAGATCCTGCCCAGGCAAAAGGGCTGGTCAAAAGGGATGTTGTTCGTGTCATTACACCGGGTATGATTATCGAGAATGAGCTACTGGATGAAACGTCAGACAATTATGTCCTTTCTGTAACCAGTAGTAATGGTACGGCAGGGTTGGCCTATTTGGATATTTCGACAGGCGCGTTTAAGGTATCCGAGTCTGAGGACATCGATGCCATTATCGATGAGACGCTTCGTGTGTCGCCCAAAGAAGTTCTATTCCCTGAACGTTCGAAACAAGACCGCTTTTTCTCTCCTATTATGGACGCTTTGGCTGAGAAATCGATAACCTTTTTAAAAGACAGCGCTTTTGATCATAAAAGGGGATATGAAAGGCTTATCGATCAATTCAAAACCGTTTCCCTAGAGGGTTTTGGCTGTGAACATTTCAATGCCGGTGTGCGTGCCGCCGGCGCACTTTTGTATTATGTCAGGGAAACCCAGAAGCAAAAGATTGAACACCTTAAGGGTATCGAGGCATATTCGTTAAGCAGTTACCTTATGGTTGATGAGATAAGCTGTCAAAACCTTGAGCTTGTCAAAAGTCTTCGCACCGGCTCTAAAAAAGGAACCATTCTTGGAATCATCGACCGTACGATGACTGCCATGGGGGGAAGACTGTTGAAACGATGGATCAGATATCCGCTTCTGGATGTTTTAGAAATACGCTCCAGGCAAGACGCCGTTGAAGAAGCGAAGCACCATATTCAAATTCGTCGAAATATCAGGGAATTATTAAAATCGGTTTATGATCTTGAACGCCTTGTGAGTAAAATCGTCATGGGGCATTCAAATGCCAGGGATCTTGTTGCGCTTAAACGTTCACTTCAACGTCTTCCTGATATTTGGTCGTTGCTTTTGCAACTCAAATCGAAACTTTTTACGTGTCAATGCAACATCGATGATCTGAACGATTTGGCCAAATTAATGGAAAGGGCCATTCGCGAAGATGCCCCACCAACGATTCATGAGGGCGGAATCATCAAAACCGGTTACAACTCAGAGCTCGATGAACTGTTAACCATTAGCAAAAATTCCAAAAAATGGCTTGCAAAGCTTGAGTTGAGAGAAAAAGATACAACCGGAATCAATACCCTAAAGGTCAGTTACAATAAAGTGTTTGGGTATTTTATCACGGTGCCGAAATCCCGTTCAGAAGCCGTTCCTGCTCATTATGTCCGCAAACAGACGTTGGTCAATGCAGAACGCTATATTACGGATGAGCTAAAATCGTTCGAATCAAAAATATTAAATGCCGAAGACCAAAGAGCAATTCTTGAGTATGAGATATTTAATAATATAAAAGATGAAGTGATAACGCATCATGTCGTCATTCAGCAGGTGGCTCAGTTTTTAGCCCGCGTAGATTGCTTGATGGGTTTGGCTGAAATTGCCGATCAAAATAACTACCGAAGACCGGAAATTAACGACCGATATGATATCATGATTGAAGACGGACGTCATCCAGTTGTGGAAAAGATGATCACGGGTGAGCGTTTTGTCCCAAATACCATTAAAATGGACAATGAGGAAAACCAGATACTTATCATCACTGGTCCTAACATGGCCGGTAAATCGACGGTATTGCGCCAAGTGGCCATTATGGTTCTTATGGCTCAGATGGGCTCTTTTATTCCCGCCAGAAAGGCATCAATAGGTATAACGGACAGAATATTTACGCGTGTGGGTGCCTTGGATAATCTTTCTCAAGGTCAGAGCACCTTTATGGTGGAGATGCAGGAGACAGCCAATATATTAAACAGTGCAACCCAAAAAAGCCTCGTTATTATGGATGAGATTGGGCGGGGAACCAGCACCTTCGACGGTTTGAGCATTGCATGGGCAGTGGCGGAATATTTGCACGACTTGAAGGGCAAAGGCGTTAAAACACTTTTTGCCACCCATTATCATGAATTGACCGAACTGGCGCTTTCAAAACCCAGGGTAAAAAATTGCAACATTGCGGTCAAAGAATGGAATGACGAAATCATTTTTTTAAGAAAACTGGTTGAAGGCGGAACCAATCGAAGTTATGGAATTCAGGTTGCACGTCTGGCCGGTATACCCGATGATGTTATCATGCGGGCGAAAAAGATTTTGTACCATATTGAAAACAGTGACCATGGCGTACAAGGCCCATCGGTTTTGCTCCAAGGGGAAAACGACTTAAAGGGGCATGTTCAACTTAATCTTTTTAAACATTCAGGTCACCTCGTCATAGAAAAACTGCAGAAGCTTGATATTTCGAAAATGACACCACTGGATGCGTTGAACTGTCTTAACGCGTTGCATGAAGAGATCAAGGACATTGCTTAATCTTTATAGAAAATCTTACATGGCTTGTTATCTTGCTTTCTGCATTGCTGTGGTGATGTGGCCGAGCATTTCATCCGCATCCACGGCCAGGGAAAAGTACTATCAAGCTGAAGCCTGCTATAAAAAACTCCGCAACAGTCCCAACCGGCAGAAGTACAGGGATCAGTGGTTGAGTTGCATTGAGAAGTTTCAGGCTGTTTATCGACATGATCCTTCCGGTCCCTGGGCAGCCGCCGGACTTTACAAGTCGGGAGAGCTTTATCAAGGGTTGCACCGGCGCTCATTAAAGGCCTCTGACAAAACCGAGGCGATTGATATATTTGAGCGTATCATCAAACGCTACCCAAAAAGTAGGTACCGGGCCAAAGCCAAACGTGCCATTGGCGAATTTTCACGAAAGAAGCGGCCAAAAGTAGCATCCAAAAAGACCGTATCCAATAAAAGGCGCTCTTTAAAATCAGGATCTGCAAGGGATAAATATATTCGGGCCGACGCCTGCTATAAGAAACTTAGCAACAGCCCCAACAAACAGAAGTACAGGGATCAGTGGTTGACTTGTATTGAGAAGTTTCAGGCTGTTTATCGACATGACACTTCCGGTCCCTGGGCTGCCGCCGGACTTTACCAGTCAGGGGAGCTCTTTCAAGGGCTGTACAAGCGTTCATTCAAAGCGTCTGATAAAAAGGAAGCGCTTGAAGCATTTAATCACATCATCGCACATTATCCGCAGAGTCAATATACACCTAAGGCCAAAAACGCTATTTTAAAATATTCATCAAAAGCGACGCCAAAAATCGCTTCCAAATCGGTCCGTCAAGAAAAACAAGATATCAAAAAACCGGTTGATGACATTGCCAAAGAAATAGAAAAGGCATATGCAACGCATCCCCCGGTAAAAGAGGATGTACATACGGCCCAAAAAGAGAACGCTACGGTCAAAGGATTAAGATTTTGGTCCAATCCAAGCTACACGCGTGTTGTGATAGATGCAGATCAGGAAACGACCTATACGCACAGACTGCTCAAAAAAGATGTGTCGATCCAAAAACCCCAGCGCCTTTATGTGGACTTAATCAACAGTAGGCTGGGGCAAGACTTAGAAAAATTTATTCCTATTAATGACAACTTGCTTAGCGATGTGCGAGCCGGTCAGAGAACGCCGCGTTCGGTTCGTGTGGTCGTCGATATCAAATCGTTTAAAACGTACAAGATTTTTTCTTTAAAAAATCCATTCAGAATCGTCATCGATGTATGGGGAAAAGCGGGGTCATCGAGGCGTCCAATTGCCAAGAAAGGCAGCAAAGATGCCAAGTTGCCGCCCGGCTCTTTGGCAAAACAGCTTGCGCTCGGGGTGCGCCGGATTGTTATCGATCCGGGGCATGGCGGACGTGATTATGGGGCACCGGGTTATTTAAAAGGTGTCTATGAAAAAAATATTGCTCTGCAAATTGGAAATAGGCTGGCTAAAAAAATCCGCGACAAGTTGGGATTAGAGGTCATTATGACACGCTCAAATGACAGGAATCTCACTTTAGAGGGGCGAACCGCCATAGCGAACACAAAAAATGCCGATCTTTTTATTTCTATACATACCAATGCTGCTAGGAATCGGAGAGCCGTCGGTATAGAGACCTTTTTTCTGAATTTGGCCACCGACGATGATGCCATATTGGTCGCTGCCCGGGAAAACGCCACGTCTACAAAGAATATCAGCGATTTGCAGGCGATTTTAAGTGACCTTATGCAAAATGCAAAGATTAATGAATCGAGCCGTCTGGCCGGCCATGTCCAAAGATCCATGTACAATCATATGAAAAAATATTACAGCAGGGTAAAAAGTAAGGGGGTCAAGCAAGCGCCTTTTTATGTTCTTCTAGGCGCCCAGATGCCTGCGATTTTAATAGAAACGTCTTTTATTAGCAATCCTAGAGAGTGTAAACGATTGATCAGCAAGACATATCAGGATCGAATGTGCGATGCCATTGTCAATGGTATCCGGGCATATATCAAGGAAACGAACCCCACCGCATTGATGAGGTCGCAACCCCCAAATAACTCTAAGGGGTAATTAATTTTGTGTAAACCCCAGATCATGCCTGGGGTTTGCCCAAAATTAATTGAAATAAAGCGGAGGTGATTATGGCATATGAAAACATTTTATTTAATGTTGAGGAAGGTATTGCAACAATTACGTTCAACCGGCCTGAAATTCTGAATGCGTTGAATGCAGAATTGCTCAAAGAATTGTCTCATGCCCTTGATGAAGTTGCTTTAAACGAAGATATCCGGGTGCTAATCCTTACCGGTGCCGGCGAGAAATCGTTTGTTGCGGGGGCAGATATTACAGAATTTCCAACATTCAACGCTTTAACGGCAAAGCTTTTTTCCCAGACAGGTCATGACCTGATGAACAAACTTCAAAAACTGCCCATACCGGTTATTGCGGCGGTAAACGGTTATGCGTTGGGAGGTGGGTGTGAGGTTGCCATTGCATGTGATTTTATCTATGCTTCCGAGAATGCGATGTTGGGTCTACCTGAAATCAACCTCGGTATTATTCCAGGATTTGGGGGAACACAGAGATTGCCGAGATGGGTCGGAGTGAACATGGCAAAAGAGATGATTTTTACCGGTAAAATGATACCGGCGGCTGAGGCCCGTACCATTGGACTGGTAAATAGTGTCTGGCCTCAAGAAGCGCTTATGAGCGAAGTCATCAAGATCGCCAAAACCATGGCTTCAAAAGGAAAAGTCTCCCTCCGCGCAGCCAAACAGGCCATCAACAACGGCATAGATGTAAACCTGGAGACGGGTTGTAGGATAGAAACGGACGCATTTGCGATTTGCCTGGCCAGTCAAGATGCCAAGGAAGGGACATTAGCATTCCTGGAAAAAAGAGAGGCGAAGTTTAGGGGGGGATTGAAAGACTAAATCTTTTTTGCTTGACATCTTTTTCTTTATCCATTATGACCGATCCTGTTAATTTTTATTTTTATAAAAAATTATTCACGGGTTGAATCGATGCGGTTGCGGTTTTTCTACTTTTGCTTTTTTTACTTTTTTGGTGGCTTCTTTTTTAAGGGGTCTGTCCATGGGTTGGCAAGGTAGAGCATTCCGAACTTGACATAACAACAAACCATGGGTAGACGAAAAAAATAAACCCATGGTTTTTTAAGGCTGTGGGTTTTAAACCTGCAGCCTTTTTTGTTCGCGCTCAATTAAGGACATCGCCGTTTATTGTTTGTAGAAAACCGGGTGCTTTTGCACCCGGTTACAAACGAAACGATTAAATCACTAACGTACTTTTGCCTTTTCGTCCTATGGCCGAAAATTCAAGCCACCTGCTATGCGGGTGGTCGTTGACCCTGAAAGGAGTATGGGTATGATTCTCGATATTGGCTTTGAAACCATGCCAAGAGAAGATCTTGAAGCCATTATACTGCGTCGGCTCAAGGCGACATTGGATCGCGTTTACGCAAACGTACCATTTTACCGGAATAAATTTGAAGAAAACAATATTACACCAAACGACATTCAATCCCTTAAAGACCTGAAACGAATCCCGTTTACCAAAAAAGAGGATTTGCGCGATAATTATCCCTTTGGCATGTTTTCAGTGCCAATGGATAATGTCGTTCGTATTCATGCTTCATCAGGAACGACGGGCAAGCCGACGGTGGTCGGTTATACGGCACGGGATGTCAGCACATGGGCTGAACTTATGGCGCGTTCTCTTGCTGCGGGTGGGGCGACGCGCGAAGATATCATTCACAATGCGTATGGGTACGGACTTTTTACAGGTGGTCTTGGTATTCACTATGGTGCTGAAAAACTGGGTGCATCCGTCATTCCGGTATCCGGCGGAAACACCAAAAGACAGATCATCATCATGAAGGATTTTGGCCCCACCATATTGACGGCAACACCTTCCTATGCGCTCCACTTAGGGGAAGTTGCGGATGAGATGGGCGTTTCTTTTAAAGATTTAAAATTTAAATATGGTATTTTTGGCGCTGAACCCTGGTCGGAAAATATGCGGGAAGAGATCGAACGGAAACTGTATCTCACCGCGGTGGATATTTACGGCCTAAGTGAGGTCATCGGTCCGGGTGTCGCTATTGAATGTTATGAAGCAAAGAATGGACTTCATATTTTTGAAGATCATTTTATCCCCGAAATTATAAATCCTTCAACAGGAGAAGTTCTTCCTTACGGAGAAACCGGTGAGCTGGTTTTCACGACCATAACCAAGGAAGCCTTTCCTGTCATTCGATACAGAACCCGTGATATCACGTCGTTGAATCCGGAACCGTGTCAATGCGGAAGGACGCACCTTCGTATGAATAGGATCAGTGGCCGCACTGATGACATGCTGATTATTCGCGGTGTCAATGTATTCCCTTCGCAGATTGAAAGCGTTCTCATGGAAATGGACGGTGTTGAACCCCACTATCAGCTTGTGGTTGACAGAGAGGATAAACTGGACACGCTTACGGTAAAGGTGGAGGTTGGAGAGCGTGTCTTTTCAGATGAAGTGAAACATTTGCAGCAATTGGAAAGAAAGATTGCAAAGAATATAAAGGATTATTTCGGTGTTTCAGCCAAGGTTCAATTGGTCGAGCCCAAGACAATCGCCCGCAGTGAGGGAAAAGCGGTGCGGGTAATTGACAAACGTAAGATGTGAAGGGCAGGGGGCAGAAAACCAGTGATAAGTGATGAGTGAATAGTGACGAGTGACGAGAAAAGAGTGACCATTGATCAATGTTCAATAACACATTGTTCAATCCGAAGAAGGAGGGCAAATATGCGGGCAGAACAGATTTCAGTCTTTTTAGAAAACAAGGCAGGGCGTCTGGCTGAAGTAACCGGTATTCTTTCAGAGGCAAATGTCAACATCAGGGCCTTGGCCTTGGCCGATACGTCTGATTTCGGTGTGCTGCGCTTGATTGTCAATGACAATGCCAAGGCCGTTGCAGCACTCAAGAGCCAGGGGTTTACTGTGGGCAAGACCGATGTCGCTGCCGTTGAAGTAGAAGACAAGCCTGGAGGTTTGCATCGAATCCTCGATATTATAAACAAGGCGGGGATTAATGTAGAATATATGTATGCCTTTGTTACACAAGGCGAAAACAATGCCATAATGATTTTCAGGTTCGATAATATTGACGAGGCGATCAAGTTGCTGGAAGAAAACAACGTAAAGGTTATCAATGGTAGCAAGGTTTACACGCTCTGATCCGCGTTGACCTGTTAAAAAAAAGATGGCACAGGACGATCCCCGTTGCCGGATGAAGTATCCAATGAGACCCATTTGATACTATCGTAATCCAACTTACCAAGTTGGTTTCGGATCACCCTATTGTCGGCCTTTTATTTGAGTAAAAACCTATGGAAAACAGGCTGATTTCCAACAACACAAAGAAAGAGGAGGAACAAATGACATTCAGAAAAACGACGATTCTTGCGACAATTGTTCTTTTTGGTATGGCACTGACCATGAGCCCGGCATACGCTTTTAAAGGAACGTATAAGGTAGGGGCTGTATTCTCAGTAACCGGTGGGGCGTCCTTTTTAGGAGACCCGGAAAAGAAAACCGCCGAGATGATCGTCGAACAGATCAACGCGGCTGGTGGTATTAACGGGCATAAGCTGGAGCTTATTATTTACGACACGGTGGGAGATGCAACAAAGACTAACCTCGCTGTCAAAAAGCTTATTACACAGGATAAGGTATGTGCGATTGTTGGCCCCTCTAGGAGCGGAACTTCCCTAGCAGTTGTGCCTCTTGCAGAAAAGTACGAGATACCGCTTGTTTCGTGTGCTGCGAGTTACAAAATTGTAACCAATGAAAAGACGGGAAAGCAATATAAGTGGGTCTTTAAAGTACCCCAGTCAGACAGCATGGCGGTAGAGGCTCTGTATAATCACTTAAAGAAGCGCGGTATTCGTAAGGTTGCTATTATGTCGGGAACTACCGGGTTTGGAAAAAGCGGGCGCGGGGAGCTTATCAGGCTTGCTCCCGATTATGGGATTGAAATAGTTGCCGACGAAACATTCGGATTCAAGGATACGGATATGACGGCTCAGTTGACCAAGATTAAAGGCATAGATCGCCAAGCTATTATTAGCTGGTCCATAGGCCCAACACAGGTCTTGGTACTTCGTAACTGGAAAGACCTTGGAATGACAAGCATACCTTTTTTTCAGAGCCATGGCTTTGGAAGTCGCGACAATATCAAGATGGCCGCTGGCGCTGCAGAAGGTGTTTCTGCGCCTTTAGGGGCCTGCAATACTCCTGAAGCGCTATCGGAAGACCATCCACAAAAAAAGGTAACCATGAAGTACAATAAGGATTATATGGCCAAGTACAATAAGCCCGTAGCCTCTTTTGGTGGTCATGCCTGGGACGCCCTAGGTTTGGTGGTCAATGCCCTCAGCGCTGTCGGCTGTGATAAAGCTGCCATCAGAGATCATATTGAAAACACCACAAATTTTGTGGGCCAGCATGGTGTCTTCAACTTTTCACCTAATGATCACAATGGTCTGACTTGGCGCCAGTCTTTTAATATGATTACTGTTAAAAACGGTGATTGGGCTATAGCAGACTGATTAATTGAATAGTGTTAACGGGAAATATGTGAGGGCGGTGGCTTCACCGTCCTCACTTTTCATTTATAAAGACATATGGACAAAATCACTTTCTCTACCCAGCTTTTACAATATCTCATCACCGGACTGACCGTCGGCAGCGTTTATGCCATGGTGGCGGTCGGGTTTAATATTATTTATAATGTGACAGAGATTATCAATTTTGCCCAAGGGGAATTTGTCATGCTGGGTGGGTTGGTCATGGTCTTTTTCCACGTTGCCGTGGGGCTTCCTCTGGTTCTAGCCTTTCCATCTACGGTTATCCTAGTTACGCTGGTAGGGATCCTTCTTGATCGGCTGGCCATTAGCCCCATCCGTCAGCCTTCCGTACTTACCCTAATCATTGCAACCATTGCAGCTTCCATCCTGATCAAGGGAGCTGCCATGTTTATTTGGGGAAAAGACTCTTTTGACCTTCCTGCGTTTACTGGACGCAATCCCGTTAACTTCTTTGGGGCCGTGATTCAGCCTCAGTATTTCTGGGTCATCGGCTTTTTAGTTATCGTTGCCGTTGGATTGTCCATTTTCTTTGATCGAACCATTATCGGCAAAGCCATGAGTGCTTGTGCAGACAATACGGATGCTGCCAAGTTGGTCGGTATCAATGTCAATCAAATGGTTTTACTCTCCTTTGCCCTTTCAGCCGCTATCGGCGCGGTGGCAGGTATTACAATAACCCCGATCTCTCTCATGGAATATGACCGCGGTGCCATGCTGGCCATAAAAGGCTTTGGAGCTGCGATTTTGGGAGGACTGGGCAGCTTTCCGGGCGCTATTCTCGGCGGATTGATCATGGGGGGCATTGAATCGTTTGGGGCCGGGCTTATTAGCTCCGGGTATAAGGACGCCTTTGCATTGATTGTACTAATGGGTGTCTTATTTTTTAAACCCAGTGGAATTTTTGGCGACATTGAGATCAGCAAAATTAAAAGGTTTTAAGCATGTTACGAATTGCTAAACCGCCCATAGCCATCTTTTCCGTATTTATCATTCTTTTTCCATGGATCGCACGAGGTATTCCCGGTATAGGCCATTATCCCGATATCATGATCTTTGCTGGTATCTATTGTATGATCACCATCGGCCTTAGCCTCCTGATGGGCTATGCCGGTCAAATATCAATCGGACATGCCGCTTTTTTCGGCATCGGTGCCTATATTTCCGCTATCCTTACGACTACGTACGGATTAAACCCTTGGGCTTGTATGATAGTCGCCATGTTTGTTACTGCAGTCATTGCACTTCTGGTAGGCGCGCCTTCGCTTAAGCTAAAAGGTCATTATCTTGCCATGGCAACCCTTGCCTTTGGGATCATTGTTTTTATTATTTTCAATGAAG
>PVMS01035619.1_pt1 | contig 13204 bp, 11 predicted proteins | sample 1853461 | NCBI WGS metagenome assembly PVMS01 (sample SAMN08582032, study PRJNA380276) | Marine sediment metagenome, whole genome shotgun sequencing project. | isolation source: ocean sediment barecode stripped | collected 2017 | reverse complement strand
GGATGGCGTATATGTCGAGCAAATGTCAGCCGGCTATGACACGCCGAGAGGTCGTGAACAGGAGCCTAATCAAAACATTTCCAAACAAATCGTATGGCGGTTCAAGAGCGCGTTACCAAACTCATTTTTCAGCGATTACATTTCCGGGGCGCAACGCTTGCCGAACGGCAACACCTTGATCAATTCCGGCGCGCACGGACACTTCTTTGAGGTTACTGCTGACAACGAAGTCGTGTGGGAATACATCAACCCAGTGGGGGACCGTACCGGCGACGAGTACGGTATTTACAAAATCATGCGCGATGAAGTCGGCGATCACTTCAATGCGGTATTCAGAATCGCCCGTTATGCACCCGATTACGCTGGGCTGGAAGGCAGAGACCTAATTCCCATGGGAAAAATTACCGAGATTCACACGGCGGAAAGCGCGCGGCCAAAGGTTGCTGAATAATACTCAGCGAATAGAGGTTGCCGACGCCTCACGTAATTGGCCCAGTTTCGACTTAAGGAATTTCGAAATGTCGTCCGCGATCATGATATTGGTCGGAATCAATATCAGCGTGATAATAGTCGCAAACAAAATGCCAAAACCGAGCGAAATGGCCATCGGCACCATAAACTGAGCGGACACTGATCTGTCCATCAACAACGGCATAAGTCCAAAGAACGTAGTCAGAGACGTCAGCATGACTGGCCGGAACCTGACTACGCCGGCACGTTCAACCGCCGACAGCAATTTCTCGCCCGCGCTTCTATGGCGTTGATTGATGAAATCCACGAGCACCAGGCTGTCATTAATTACGACGCCAGTCAGCGCCATCAGGCCCAGCATGCTCAGGATCGTGAGTGTTTGACCCATCAACCAGTGGCCCAATATCGCACCGATCATGCCGAACGGAATAATCGACATCACCAGCAACGGTTGTACATAGGACTTCAGCGGCAACGCGAGCAAGCAATAGATCGAGAACAGCACGATGATGATGCCGAATGCCAGGCTGCCGAAGGTTTCTTCCTGCCTGGCTTGCTCGCCCTCCAGCGAATACGAGATGGATGGATACTTGACCAGCAACGAGTCAACCTGGTTTCGTAAATCGTTGAGCATGACCACCATATTGACGTTTTCCTGTTCGACGTCCGCGGTGACGTTAAGTACCCGGTAACCGTCAATTCGAGTGATCTGAGAGGGTCCACGGCCCGGCGTGATAGTGGCAACATTAGATAAGGGAATAAGACGTCCGCCGGGCGCCGAAATCAGCATTTCATTCAAAGAGGAAATGGTGTTTCGTTCATTGATCGGGAAGCGAACCAGTACTCGAATATCGTCACGCCCGCGCTGAATACGCTGTGCCTGCAGTCCTTTAAATGCCTGGCCGACTTGATTGACTATGTCGCTGCGTGTCAGGCCAATCAAATGTCCCTGCGGGCTCAACTCAATGTGCAACTCCTCTTTACCATCCGAAAGGCTGTCGGCAATCTCAAATACGCCGGGGTAGGTCGAGAGATAAGTCTTAAATTCTTCACCGACCTTGTTGAGCGTTTCGAGGGAGTTGCCACTGAACTGAAAATCGATCGGATCGCCGGAGCGGAAAAACGATGCTCGAAAACTGACGCTTTCAGCGCCCGGTAACTGGCCGGTTAGCGCCCGCCACTCGTTGTTCATCTGAGTGACCGACATCTCCACCGTTCTTTCTTCTTGCGGCACAGTTTCGATTTGCACGCGTGCGAGATGAGAGCCATTACTACGTCCTGTCGAACCGACGCTGGAGAGGATATTCGTAATCATGCTCTCGCCCGTAGCCGGGTCCGTGTACTTGGCTTGTAGTCGATTGGCCGCAGTAACCATTTTTTCGGCGTGGCGGCTGGTCACCTCGAACGGTGTGCCGACCGGCATTGTCAGTGTTGCCGTGGCAGAATCGCTGGGCAGGGCTTCGAAAAGCACGAACCGGGTCCAGCCGCTCGTGATCAGCACAATCATGATGACCAGAACGCCGACGAATGCGGATACCGTTGAGTAACGGTGGCGTAAACAAAATTGCAGCGCAGGCTTGTAGTGCTTGATAATCAGATCTTCAAAACCATCGGCAAAACGACTTTGCCAGGCTTGAAACCCGGTCGCCTTGCGATCGTGCTCGTGCAAATTGATGTTTTTGAGATGTGCAGGTAGTACAAATTTGGATTCAATCAGTGAGAAAACCAAACACGGAATTACGACTGCAGGAATTGCGGCAAATATCTCACCGAGGCGACCTTCAATAAACGCCAGCGGCATGAACGCCGCAATGGTTGTCAGGATGCCGAAGGTCACTGGAATCGCGACCTCCTTGGTGCCATGAATCGCAGACGCAAGTCCGCCTTCTCCGGTGCGCAAGTGCGCGTACACGTTTTCACCCGTCACGATGGCATCGTCGACAACAATACCCAGCACGATGATAAAGGCGAATGCACTCATCAGGTTCAGGCTGATGTCGAACAGGTACATGGTAATAAATGCACCCAGGAAGCTGATCGGAATTCCCAGAAATACCCAGAACGCGATCGCGGGACGCAAGAAGAGTGACAACAACAAAATCACCAGAATGCCGCCCTGTACTGCACTGGTGGTCATGATGCCGAGACGGTCCTTCAAGCGTTGCGAATCATCATCCCAAAAGTCCATTTCCATACCGACCGGCATCGAATCCTGCTTGGACGCAATATATTCTTTCACCTTGTCGGCGATTTCGATCGCATTTTGATTGCCAACTCTTGCAACATCGACGAACGCGGCATGCTTGCCGTTAAAGCGCGTACGTAGCGATTCTTCTTCAAAGCCGTCGAGCACTATCGCAATATCGCTGACGCGAACGATGCTGCCGTCGGAGTTCGTCTTGACCACAATCCGTTCGAAATCGGTACGGCGGTAGGCCTGGCCTTTTGAACGTATGAGTACGTCGCCGCCGTCGGTGCGAACATTACCTGCGGAGAGATCGACCGAACTTCCCTGGATGGCGCGAGCCAAATCGGCCAGCGTGACGTTGAATTCGCGCAATCTGTCCGGGGACGCTTCGATCGCAATTTCGTAGTTGCGTACAGAACTAAGTCGGGCTTGTGTAATGCCATCGATGCGCAGCAGATCGTCGCGTGCACGTTCAGCCAGTATGCGAATTTCATCTTCGCTGTAGTCGCCGGCAACAACTACGCTGATGACGGGGAAACTACGCACACTCAGGTTGATGATCGGTTTTTCAGTCTCGGCCGGAAATGTGTTGATCGCGTCGACACGGCTCTTGATGTCATCGAGTATCTCGCGCGGGTCGTAGCTTGAATCGATCTCGATCGTAACGCGTGTGCTGCCTTCAACAGATCGCGACGTAACTCGATCTATACCTTCGAGATCCTGAATCGCTTCCTCGATCCTTACAGCAACACCGAGTTCCACATCTTCGGGCGTTGCACCGCGTAGTGGTACTGACACCGAAACGGTGTCCGGCTCCGAGGAGGGGAAGATCTCCATCCGCAGCCCGTCACGTAGTGACATTACGCCACCGATAATGATGGCAATCATGAGCAGATTGGCTGCAACCGAGTTCTTGGCGAACCACGCAATCATTGCGAGTCACCCGGTCTTTGGCGATTCGGATTCGCGCCGCCTGCGTTCGGACGTCGCGGTTCCGCACCGACAATCGAAACACGAATCCCGGATGTCACCTGACCAAGAGCCGTCGTGACCAGAGCATCGCCCGGCGCAAGTCCTGATGAGACAATTGCCTCGCTGTCATTCTGCCAGTCGATCTCGATATTCCGTCGTCGCAAGATGCCGTCTTCCACGACATAAACGTAGGTGCCCTGGTAAATCGTGCTGTTTGGAATCACTACGGCATCGATCAGTGTTTTGCCTTCAAGTTTCGCGGTGACGTACTGACCTATTTTCAAGGGCACGCGGCCGTCGATTTGCTCGCCATAGGGATCGTCGATCATCGCAATGACATGCAGTTGTCGAGCTGTCTCATCGATCGCGCTTTCTGTGCGCACGAGCTCAGCTTCCCAACTGGCGGCATCGCCGAGCTGCGAAATAATTTCCACTTCGCCGCCAGCGTCATCGACGGTTTTTTGATAGCGATAAGATTCCGGCAGATCAATGTAGGGCAGGTCCCGATTTCTGAGAGGCAGCCTGATTTCTACGTTATCGGTCGCATAAATCTCAGCAAGTTGTGTATTTGTGCTCACAACCTGACCAACGTCGGCCAGCTTCCGCAGAATACGTCCAGCGAATGGCGCGACGATATCGGTTCGTTCCAAATCAAGTTCTGCTTTTTGTAGCGACGATTCGGCAGAGATGACTCGCGCTTTGGCCGCTTCGAGCTGTGGCAATCGCAGCACGAGGTCCGACGGCTCGCCACTGTTACCCAGGCGCGCCCAGTCTTCGAGAGCTTGCTCGGTTCGAGCCTCGGCTTCAGCGAGAGTCTGACGCGCATCCATCAGACTCGCGGATGATATGCGCACATCCGCTTCGTAGTCCCTTGCGTCGATAGTCGCTAGAACATCGCCTTTCTCGAAAAAACCACCATCGCGAACATTCGGATTAACCGAAATAATCAGCCCGCCAACCTGTGCGACCAGGATGCTGCGAGTGCGCGGTTGCACCGTGCCGTAACTTTCTAGCACCACCGTGTAATTACGCGTTGCCACGGGCTGAGTCTCGACCGTCATTTGCGGTCCAGCAGGGCCGCGGCGTTGTGGCGCTTCGGGTGGATTCATTTTGATCAGTGCGGCGATCAGGATCAGTCCACCTAGAATTGCTACCGGTATCAGTTTTGTATTCTTCAAGTTCATCAGCTCAATAAGTAGTCGAGAATTCGCCGCCCAGGGCCTGATATAGACTGATGCGGTTCTGCAATAGTTGGTTCTTTAGTTCTACAACGGTTGCCTCGGCATCAAACGCCTGACGTTGTGACTCCAGCACCGTCGTGTAGGCAATCAAGCCGCGTTGGTACTGCTGCAGTGCGAGGTTTAGCGCCGCACTGGAGTTCTTTTCCGCTTCAAGGAACGACTCGTAGCGTTGCTTGAGTGACACGGACCGTGAGATCGCGTTCTCCACGCTCGCAAACGCACGGTACACCAGGTCAAGGTATTGCTGTTCTGCTATCTGAACTCTCGCCAGTGCTTGTTCTTCGACGGCTTCCAGTCTTCCGGCATTAAACAGTGGTTGCGTAAGTCCGCCGGCAAGCGACCAGACTGTGCTATTTCCGTCTAACAGGTCGGCGAATTCGACAGTGGTAACGCCGCCGCTGCCGACTAGTGACAGACTTGGAAAGCGATCTTTGTGCGCGGCGGCGAGATCAGCGTCTGCAGCCAGCAGATTCAGCCAGGCCTCCTGAATATCGCTTCTGCGCATCAATAATTCGGACGGCAGACCGGCCGGTATCGGATCAGTGATTACCGGTAATTCCTGCTCAATCAGCATGCGGCCGTCGGGATAACGAGCGAGCCCCAATTGCAGGTCGGCAATCGTTTCTACTAACGTTTGCTCCTGCTGCGCATAACTTGCTTGCGCACGTTCGAGCTGATTCTTCGCCAGGTACAGGTCAAGCGCGTCGTTGAGTCCCTGGCGGTAACCACTTGCGACTATGTCCTGGGTTACGATGGTGCTGTCCAGCCCCCGCTTGCTGACTTCCAGTAACTGCTTGGCTTCCAACACTTCAAAAAACGCACCGGCTGTTGCTGCCGCCAGATCACGTTCGGCCGATTCCAGCTGTGCCTGCTGCGCTGAGTACTGCAGCTGGGCAGCCTGCTGTTTCTTGCTTAATTTGCCCCATAAATCGACTTCCCATCGAGCATCGAGGGACGTGTTGACGGACTGCGTTGTGACTTGTGCACCGTTGTTGTCTTCAAAACCACGCCGTTGACCATCCAAGGAAACATCGAGAGTCGGAAAACGATTGGCCCGCGTAATGACGACCGATTGCTCCGCCTGGTACAGGCGGGCCCGCTCCTGATGCAAAACGTAATTATTGGCTATCGCTTCGTCGACCAGCGCTGTGACTTGTGGGTGATTAAAACTCGCCAGCCAATTAAGTTCTGCTTCGCCTGCGCCGCCGCCGCGCTGCCACTCTTCCGGTAATTGTGGGTCGAGGGCCTCAGGCGTTATCGCAGAATGGGTACAGCCGCCCGCGACTGATGTCAGGATCAGAATAATCAGGGCACGTGCTACCCGCCTGTTTTTGGAAAACCTGGTTTTCGAAAGTGACGACAGCTGAAAGTACCTGGTGAATTACGGAGAGATTAAGACTGATTATCGCAAGTTTCGCTCGGATTGTTAGCGCTCTTGTCCATTCTTAACAATAGCAACCAATTCCAGTCAGGAAACCGGGCGGCAGGATGATCTGCCAAGGGGGGAGAGAGCATCCATCCTGCCGCCGGATCCGTTGAACGATCTATGATGTACGTTGGCGCTTTTCCTTTCCGCCGCGTTTTCCCTTTCCGCCGCGATGTTCTTCTACTTTCGCTCGCTGCTCGTCCGTTAGTACCGCGCTAAACTCGTTGCGGACACGGTCAAATAGCAATGTCGATTCGGTGGCCAGTTGTCCTTTCTCAACAGCGATATCGTTGAGCAAAGCGGACCGGTTCGGGTCGTTCGCTTCCAGGGATTTCATTTTTTCGCGATTGGCCTGCATGCGCTCGCGTAGTGCCGTTACTTCAGGCTCGGCAGCGAGTCGTATGTTCTGTACGGTTTGACGCTGCGCTTCGTCCAGTCCCAAGCGGTCTGCCATCTTCTCAGAGAAATGGCCGGGGGCGCCAAAGCCGCCGTCTGACATTCCGTGGCGATCGCCTCGATCGCGGCCAGAGCGCTCACCAGACTCTGCATAAACGGCAGATCCAGCAGAGGCTGCAATTAGCACCAGCATGAGCGCTGCAGTTCGATTTCTCATTTGGCTTCTCCTTTGAGAACGTTACCCGTTAGGGCGAGGTATTCAGCATAGGGCCTTGAATCTCATGTTCTGTGGAGGAACTGATAAGTACTGCAAAGATTTGTCAGGTCGGGCCATAAATCGTTGAATGCCGGGCGGCGATGCTCCACGATGGTCACACGATGACGGCGGACATACTCATCATTGACGACGATCAGGAACTCGGCGAAATGCTGAGCGAATTCCTTGCGCCGGACCATCTCAAGCTCACAGCCCGTCACAGCGGTGAGGATGGCTTACAAACTCTGGCAGCCAACAATTATGATCTTTTGATACTCGATTTCATGCTGCCCGGAATGAGCGGTCTGGACGTATTGAAAGAGCTGCGGCAGAAAAGTGACATACCCGTCATTATGCTGACCGCGAGAGGCGAGGATATTGATCGCATTCTCGGCTTGGAATTCGGAGCAGATGATTACATCGCCAAACCGTTTAACCCACGTGAGCTCGTCGCGAGAATCAAGGCGATACTGCGCCGCATGCAGCCATCCGCCAGTGATTCGAACAAGCAGGTCGTCGGCGGCTTGGAAATTGATACGCGCACGCGCAGCGTCACCGCAAACGGTGAATCGATACGGCTAACAGGAACCGAGTTTGAGATTCTGCGCTGTATTTTCGACACCCAAGGTGGAGTAGTAAGCAGAGAGGTCTTGAGCGAACAGGTCCTCGGGCGCCGTTTACTGCCGTACGATCGCAGCATTGATACGCACATAAGCAATCTTCGCGGCAAGCTTGAGCGTGCGGGGCTCACTGACCCGGCCATCGTCAGTCAGCGTGGCGTTGGCTATCGCCTGGTACCGCAGGAGTAACGGCCATGCGCAGCTTACTGGCCCGTATCTTTCTCGCATTCTGGCTAATCATCGCGATTACGATCGGTACCGCAGCCATCATTGGCTACTCCTATTCTCAGATCATGCGCGAGGCGTTTGAAAGTTTCGAAGCCAACGACATCATGCTGGAAGCGAGCTCCAATTTGCAGAGTGGCGGACGCGAGGGTCTGGAGCAATGGCTGCGTAAGCTACCCGACGATTTGAAAATTCAGGTGTTCGTCATCGATGGCAAGGGTCGCGAATTGCTGGGTCGTAGAATTCCGTATTCGATCGAGATTGCGATGCGGCGTTTTGGCAGTGACCGCGATCGGTCGGTCGGGACCCCACCCGACTCAAACAGGTTGCGTCCCGCTCGACCATTGACGCGGTTGATCGGTCCGGATGATCGTGTCTATACATTCTTCGCCACACCGAGAGGCGGCCGTGGCGGCGACTGGCTGAATGAATATACCTTGGCCTATTTCCTCATTATTGCCCTGCTCGCCAGTGCCAGTGTTTCTTATCTCCTGGCCCGGGCGATATCGAGGCCAGTCAGTCGATTACGCGAAGCAGCTGTAGCAATAGCGGCGGGCAACTTCGATACACGCGTGACCAAGTCAGTCGGTGCCCGCAGAGATGAGATTGGTCACCTCGCACGCGACTTCGACCGTATGGCAGACGAATTGCAGCGCGCCTGGCATCAGCAGACCGAATTGACCAGAAACGTGTCGCACGAATTGCGTTCACCACTCGCACGATTGCGGGTCGCGCTCGAGCTGGCGCGCCGCGAGGCAGGCGACTTGCCCGAGTTTGCAAGAATCGACAAAGAGACGGAGCGACTTGACGAACTCATCGGCCAGATTCTCGATTACGCCAAGATGGATGCGGGAACCGGAGAGGATCCGGCACCCATTCAATTGGACGAAGTCTTGCAACTGGTGGTTGATGACGTCGAGTACGAATGTCGATCTGCAGGTATTGAGGGGGTCACGGTAGAACTTTCTGTCGAGGGTTCCCCTCGAATAAACGGTTTCGCAACTGCATTGAGTAGCGCTATTGAAAACGTTCTTCGCAATGCCGTTCACCACAGCCCGGCGAATCGTCCCGTAGTTGTTACCTTGGGCCAAAGTTCGTCGCAAGCGGTCATTGAGATAAGCGACCAGGGCAGCGGTGTCGACGAGACCGAACTGGAGAGTTTGTTCGAACCCTTCTTCCGCTCAAGGTCAGCGCAAAGCGATGGGCAAAAAAATGGGACCGGGCTCGGCCTGGCTATAGCCTGGCGCGCCGTGAAGAAAAACGGCGGAACGATAAGCGCGAGCAATGTCCCCGACGGCGGTTTGCGAGTAACAATCGAGTTACCGTTGCTCGAATAGCGTTTTTTATTATTCGAATTTATCGTTCGAACTCGTGCGCCGTCAGGTGATACGAGACTGTCACTCCCATCGTATCGCCGGCGACAACACGTACGTAATACGTCAAGCCTGCATTAATGGGTGTCTCCAAAAAATTTCTCGATCCAGCCTGAGTTGATGCAAGAACATTGCCGAATGAATCCAAAACATCGATGTAGGCAGTCAACGTATCTATTTCGCCATATTCGCTGCAGATACGTTGCCCGTCCGAGCAAAGCTTAAATCGAAAATAGCGACTGTTTCTGCGTGCAAACGAATACGTGTCCCTCGGATCCGATACATCGTTTACGGCGCCATCGGCACTAAATCCGTCCGGAGACGGGGTTAACCCGATCATCAGAACATTGGCGTTCATCGTATCGTTATTCGGTTCGTATTCAGGATTGAGTACGTAATGGACTGAACTATTCAAACCGCTTGTACCGCTTGTACCGCCCGTACCGCCCGTACCCCCGGTACTACCCGACGAGGACGACGAGCCTGAGGTCAGACATTCGTCATTGCCAGACACGAGCAGATACGCAAAACAAATCAATAGGCCGCCGGAACTGCTACCCGAGTTGGAGGACGTATTTCTGCTCTTGTCATTTCCTTCGTCACCGCAAGCGGCGATGAAAGGTAATATGGCCACGATAGCGAGCAGTGCAATTTTGTTCTGTCTATAGGTGTGCTTAAACATGTGCTTACTCCCGATTTCCTTGTGCGCCCAGAGGCGCTGAACTCAGGAACAATTTTGTAGAAGACTTGATGCGATGACCTGATGGAGCGCTGACTTCTTGCTGATGAATTCCGAATGTTTGCTCGTCAATCTAAGTAATTCAATGACTTACGTCACTAATCGCTGTGGTATCCGCTTCTTGTTAGACTCAAGTGAAGAATCTCGGAGAATAATAATGACGCATCGTCTACGCACTGCCATTTTGTTGATCGCTGCCATTCTGGCCTTTCCCAGCTCAAACTCGTTAGCCCACGACTCCGAACCAACACTGACCAAGATCGAGCGAACCGGCGAGTTCACAATCGGCTATCGCGCTGACTCAAGTCCGTTGTCGTATGAGAACGGGGACGGCGAGCCGTCCGGATACTCGGTGGATCTCTGTCGACGAATTGCCGCCAGCATTAAATCGCTTTTCCCGGATAAAGAAATTGCAACGAAATACGTACGCATAACATCGGACGAACGCTTGTCGGCCGTCGTTGACGGCAAGATCGACATCGAGTGTGGTTCGACCACTATTACCTTGTCACGTCAGGAGCAAGTTGATTTTTCGCTGCCAACATTTGTAACGGGCGGCAGCATACTATCGTTGACCGAATCGGGCATTCATGATGTTTCTGATCTGTCCGGCAAAAAAGTAGGCGTTGCGAAGAACACGACTACGGTCGAGCAGCTCCGAAGCCATCTTGCAGAGAAATTAATTGACGCGGAAATCGTGTTGGTTGATGACCGCAACGTAGGCATGAACCTCCTGAACCGAGGCGAAATCGATGCACTCGCATCGGACCAGATTGTACTGATTGGTCAGGTTATCGAGGCGCGGAATCCGAATCGATATTCAATTATCAACGACATCTACTCCTACGAGCCGTACGGATTTGTCATTCGCCGCAACGATGCCGATTTTCGACTCGCTGTGGACAGGGCACTCGCGCACATCTATCGCAACGGCGAGTATGGTGACATTTTCTATAAGTGGATCGGTCGCATTGGCATCAACGTGCCACCGATACTCGCTGCCATGTACCAGTTGAACGCAATTCCTGAGTAGAAGCATAGAGGGGTATGTCGAAAGCCCGCTAAAAAAACACCAGGCAGCGCGTCTCGATGCTCTCACGCGGGGGAGCGTCGGGTTGCGCGTTCGGATCCTTGCACGATGAATGAATTGTGAAACGAGTGCGTCCGTCCGTTTCCGAGTCAAACGTTTTGAACAACAGAGCTTCATCCATTTGCATCTGTGGGAAGTAATACCAGCGTTGTCCGGCATTGGTCAGCGAGACCTGCAGCTCACCGATACGTTCCTCCGCGCGACGCTCAACCGATACTAAATCATCCGGCCCTACGGTCGTCGCATCACACAGCACCAGCGGATGATCGAAAATCGTTCCTGCGATCGAGCGCCATACGTTGATGATCGCAAAGCGTCGTTGCAAAAGTTGATCTGCCTCATCGGGGAAGAGGTCATGCAGTCGCTTCACGCCTGACCGGGCGGTGTAGTCGTTATGCACAATATCGGCAGGCTCGCGAATGCCTTTCGTTTGTTGTTGCCTTACTGACGATGTACGACGCGTGTCATCGAAAACCTCGACCCGATTGGCGCCGGTAGTTGTTATCAACAGTGCTTTAATTTCATCGTGATAGGTCGACTGCACTTGTTCGTCGTCGTAAAAATCATTAACGGCAGTTTGCTGAGAGACCAGGCAGAAGCCCTCAGCATCGAGACTGGAGGACGGCAATTCACTACGGGCGTCACGTACGTCTACTTCCTGCATTACGAAGTTGCCAACGTGATCGGTCGTATCACCACCGCCTTTCGATGGGATGTAGACCAACGGCTCGTCAAGGTTGGCGAGAAACTTGAGTTTTGCTTTGATGGGCGCACTTGGCATCTTAGAATCACTAGGCATCTCGGAATTGTACGACATCTAATGGTGTATTCTTAGCGGCATGATTTGCCCGAAATGCAGAAACGATATGGAAGCCATCGAATACGAAGGCGTCGAGGTCGATCGCTGCAAGAACTGCAAGGGTATTTGGTTCGATGTCGGGGAAAGCGATTGGCTGTTCGGCGAGGACGCTGCCAACGCGATCGATACGGGCGATCCATTAGTGGGGGAGCACACGAATCAAATCGACCGCTACCGTTGTCCGCGTTGCGATGGCGGCATGATGCGAAAAACGGATCCTAAGAAGAAACAGATTCAGTACGAGGAATGCACCTCTTGCAGAGGTACGTTCTTCGATGCCGGCGAATTCACGGATCTGGTCAAGGACGCAATTTCAGAGCTTGTCCAGCGACGATTGGAATAAAAGAATTAATAGGGGATCAGCCATGAAAAGAAAGCCTTTTTTTTCCGCATTAGTAATATTAGCCAGCCTGTTCGCCGTTACCTTGGCGCACGCAGATGACGTTGTCGAGGCACCGATCGCTGACATTGCGGTTGACGACGCAGTCGAATATGTCGCAATTCATGACAACGTGGTCATCCTGGATGTTCGTACGCCGCTCGAGTACGAGATGTCGCATATCACCGGCGCCGTTAATGTTGACGTGCAGAACGAATCCTTCAGGGACAATGTGATCGCTCTTGATCCAGGCAAGACCTACATCGTGCATTGCACCAAGAACCCGGTCGGCGGCAGATCCAGCCGAGCATTGGAGACATTGCAGGATCTCGGCTTCGAGAATCTGTATAGCCTGGAGGGCGGCTACGTTGCCTGGCAGGAGGCCGAACTGCCGCTAACCGACCCGTCAGACTAGCGTTGCAGTATTCACTTCGGCCCAACCGCAATACACATTAATCAATGCATCGGGCGTGCGTGTGCAGCGCCGCGAAAAATCGAATTTGCAAATATGACATTCAAACCATCCAGATAAGCGCGAATGGTTGGATCGAAGGTGAAAGCAATAACGAAGCCACGGCCTGTTGGTTGCACAACGGCGAATGGCTTAAAGGCGAGTTGCGTGCGGTTTTCTTCCCACATGTAGCCGCTCGCCAGCAATTCGTCCGGCGATGAGAAGCGCGCAACATTGACACCGGAATCAAGGCGTATTGGCGTGTAAATGTCCGTGCTCCAGGCAAGCACGTTCAGCGGCGACGCGACGCCCGCTGCCAGCCAGTGCTCCGGAGTGACTTCTGTTCTCAGGAGCACGCCGGAGAGAGAATCGGGTAACGGCGATTCCGGCGCGATCGATTTTTCGTAATCAGACAAGCTAGCCAGGTTACGGCCCTCGACCGTCGCCTCCGGTTCCTCGTCACTGTCGCCACTCGAATCGCCGCTGTCGTTACTCGGTTCGCCACTGTCGTTGTCATC
>PVMS01108858.1_pt1 | contig 13205 bp, 11 predicted proteins | sample 1853461 | NCBI WGS metagenome assembly PVMS01 (sample SAMN08582032, study PRJNA380276) | Marine sediment metagenome, whole genome shotgun sequencing project. | isolation source: ocean sediment barecode stripped | collected 2017 | reverse complement strand
CAAAATAATTAATTACTTCACCTTTTCAATTACCTTATCAAATATTTGTATAGTTTGCTCCGGTATATATTTTTTAGTTGCTAAAATGACACCGAAAATTATAAAGAACACACCTATCGTTTGACGAATTTTTCTGAGCACTACCGGCGTGAGTTGTTTTTTTAATTGTTTGGCCGCAGTAATTTTAACCAGATCGGTTATCAATAGGCTCAATATAACTACAACGAAATAATTAAATATTTTATTCTCGTTCATTTGAAGTCCTGAACTTATGGCAATTACAATTGCCAACCAAAATGCCAAAACTCCTATATTAATACTGTTCAGAAAAAATCCCTTTAGAAATAATCCTAAATAATTATTGTTTTCAACAACAACCAATTCCTTGTCTGTGACAGTTTTTTTAGTTTTTTTGTAAAAAATCGTGTACAGACCATAGGATATTAATATTATACCTCCAATAAGGAATAATCTGGGATCATCCTTTAATTTAACGAGAAAAGTCTTACTCCCGTAATAGGCGGTAAAAATAAAAAGAGTATCTGAAAGAACGACGCCAAAATCAAATACGATAGCAGCTCTTATACCCTTTACAACACTTGTTTCGAGTAAAACAAAAAATACTGGTCCAACCATAAAGGCCAACCCAAATCCTAAGAGTATAGCATTTAAATATTCGTTGATCATAGAGTTTGTCTGCTCATAATAAAATTTTATACATCGTCATAATCAATTTTGATCGTAGAGCTTACCGGATGTGATTGGCATGTTAAAATTAAGCCCTCCTTAAGCTCGTCCTCGCTTAAAATTGAATTATTATCCATAATAACCTCTCCTTCAGTTATTTTAGCTAAACAGCTACTGCAAATTCCTCCTTGACACGAATAGGGTGCATCTAGTCCTTGTAATAATGCTGCAGTTAAAATGACATCCTCTTTCTTCATTTCAAAGGTAGTCTCTTCATCGTCCAATAAGATGGTTATTTCAGAATTGCCGGATAGGTCATTACTAGCTTCATTAGTAGTAGTGGAGATTGAAAATAATTCAAATTTAATAGCATCTTTATTGACTCCCTCTTCTAATAGTTTGATTTTTGCCAAATCGATCATTTCTTCCGGCCCGCACAGAAAGTAATTAGAGAAGCTGATATCCTTGTATCTATTTTTTACGAACTCCTCAATGATCTCCACATTAATCCTTCCTTTATATTTGTTATCTTCAAACTTTTGGCTAAAAACATAATGTGCTTCAAATTGGTTTGGATGCTGTAATCTCAAATTATCGATTTCATTTTTAAACATGGTGTCCTCTGAAGATTTGTTGCCATAAAGCAAAACAAATTTACTTTCTTCTTCTGTTTCCAGAACAGATTTAATCATAGACAAAACAGGCGTAATTCCGCTACCAGCCACAAAGGCGATGTAGTTTAGTTTATTGGAATCAGATACGTTAAGTGTAAATCTACCTTCGGGTGGAGAAACTTCCAGCAGTTGACCTGCTCTTAAGTTCTGATTGGCAAAGACAGAAAACGTTCCGTCTTTTACTTCTTTGATAGCTATACGCAGCTCATTGCTTTTTAGAGAAGAGCAAATAGAATATGCTCTACGTATAATTTTTCCATCCAATTCAATTTGCACATTTATATATTGACCCGGGATAAAATTAAATTCGCTCTTTAAATTTTTCGGAATATCAAAAACTATAGATACAGAATTCTTAGTTTCTCTTTTTACCTCCTTAACAGGGAGTTTATAAAACATCGACAATAGGCTAAAAATTAAGATACAAAAATACGAAAATGTTTATCGAATTTCGTGGTTTGACCCTTAGATATTTCAACCGCCCAATCGAATAAAGATCTAAAACCACCAGGGATAAAACACCAGGTCTTAAGAAAATTATAAATGGGTCTTTATTTGGAGCAGTTCGTTCTTAATTTTGTCTAACCGTACAATAATGTCATGATTCGAAGTAATTTCTTCGGGTTTTTCTTTTAGTTTATTTTTAGCGCCTTCCAAGGTAAATCCCTTCTCTTTTACCAGATGATAAATAAGTTGTAGGTTTTTTATGTCTTCTTGCGTAAAGAGACGATTTCCTTTGGCATTCTTTTTTGGTCTAAGAACGTCAAATTCGTTTTCCCAAAAACGGAGTAAGGATGCATTTACATCAAAAGCTTTGGCAACCTCTCCAATTTTAAAATATCTTTTTTCAGGTAGTTCTATATGCATTAGTCTAGTGATTGTCCTTCTTGCGAAGCCATTTTTAACATTTCTTTGAATTCTTTCGGCGATAGATCTCCATAATAAAAATTTATTGGATTTATCTTTCGTTTATTATACCTCACTTCATAATGAAGATGTGGAGCTTGTGATCTACCGGTACTTCCAACATAACCAATAACATCACCTCTTTTTACTTTCTTACCATTTCTAACATTGTATTTTGATAAGTGAGCATATAAAGTGATATATCCAAAGCCGTGATCAATTCTTACGTGCTTCCCATAACCTGTTGATCTACTATCCGCTCTAATTACCTTACCAGTTCCTGTGGCATATATTGGCGTTCCCCGTGGCGACGTAAAGTCCATTCCGGAATGCATCTTTCGAGCTTTTGTAAATGGGTCTAACCTCCAACCATACCCGGAAGCCATTCTGGTTAAATCTTCCTTGCTTACCGGCTGAATCGCCGGAACAGCTGCCAATAACTTTTCCTTATCTGAAGCCAATTCAATAATCTCATCTAAAGACTTTGATTGTACGTATAATTGTTTAGACAGAATATCTATATTTCTTGTAGCATCCTGAATCATTTCCGAATTATTAAATCCTTCTAACGATTTGTACCTGTTAATACCTCCAAAACCTGCTTTTCTCTGTTCGTCAGGAATAGGATTTGCTTCAAAATATACACGATAAATATCATTATCTCTTTGTTGAATGCCTTCTAAAACATTACTCGCCTGTTTCATTTTCTTATCCAGCAGCTCATAGTGCAATTTCATGTTTTGAAGTTCCCTGTTCAGAACTTTTTGTTTTGGCGACTCTACAAATTGGTACATGATCAAAACCATTAATCCACCAATAAGCGTAGATGCCAATAAAAACACTATTGTTTTAGATAGTTTATCCCGCTTTCTTAGCTGTATTTTTCTATAAGACAGGGTTTCAGAATCGTAATAATATTTTACCTTCGCCATAACTATTATTATAGTATTTTTGCTTGAGAATTTTCGTAGAACTCAATTGTGCAAAAACAAAATTACAATTTTTTTGTTATACTGAAAAAACTGATAGAATAGCTTTAACTATAATTTATGACTTCACAGGAAATTAGAAAACAATTCTTAGATTTTTTTGCTTCTAAAAAGCATAAAATAGTGACATCTGCCCCTATGGTTCAAAAGAACGATCCTTCCTTGATGTTTGTCAATGCGGGTATGGTTCCTTTTAAGGAATATTTCCTTGGGCAAAAAAAAATTGTAAATAACCGGATTGCTGATACTCAAAAATGTTTAAGAGTATCTGGAAAACATAATGATCTAGAGGAAGTTGGGTTGGATACTTACCATCATACTATGTTTGAGATGTTCGGAAATTGGAGTTTTGGAAACCCGGATGGGAGAAGTATTGATGGTGTAAGCGGTTATTTTAAAAAGGAAGCAATTGCATGGGCCTGGGAACTGCTGACAGAAGTTTATAAAATTGATAAAAGCAGCTTATATGTAACGGTCTTTGAAGGAGATAAGGAAGATAATCTCCTGTTCGATCAGGAAGCCTTTGATTATTGGGCGGAATATGTTGATACCAATAGAATTATTAACGGGAACAAGAAGGATAATTTTTGGGAAATGGGTGCGCAGGGACCCAGTGGACCTTGTAGTGAAATTCATGTTGATATACGATCTGAAGAAGAAAAAGCTAAGATTCCAGGAAAAGATCTCGTCAATCAAGACCACCCTCAGGTAATTGAAATATGGAATCTGGTTTTTATCGAATTCAACCGTAAGGCGGATGGATCCCTTGAAAAATTACGGGCAAAACATGTGGATACCGGAATGGGTTTTGAAAGGTTATGTATGGTCTTACAAAATGTGCAATCGAATTATGATACCGATGTTTTTACACCAATAATACGTGAGATCGTTACGATTACGGGTTCAAAATACGGGGAATCTGAAAAAATGGACATTGCTATTCGTGTTATAGCAGATCATATACGGGCTGTTGCATTTGCCATAGCCGATGGGCAATTACCGAGTAATACCGGAGCGGGATATGTTATTCGAAGGATATTGAGAAGAGCGATTCGGTATGGATTTACATTTTTAAATCAAAAAGAGCCATTTATCTATAGATTGGTCGATGTTTTGAGTAAAAATATGGGCAAGACCTTTCCGGAAATTAAAAATGAAAAGCAGTTAATTGAAAACGTAATTAAGGAAGAAGAACAATCTTTCTTGAGAACATTGGATCAAGGATTGAATTTACTCGACACCATCATAGCTAATAATAGATCTAAGGAAATATCCGGTAAAAAAGTGTTTGAATTGAAGGATACTTATGGTTTTCCAGAAGATCTGACAGAGTTGATACTTAGAGAAAATAATTTAACCTATAACGAGGCGGAATTTTCTGTAGAACTTCAAAAACAAAAAGAGCGAGGGCGAAAAGCAACGGTGATTGACACTCATGACTGGCAATTTCTTTATGAGGATGAAGAACAAGAGTTTATTGGATATGATTCCTTAGAGGCTCAAGTCAGAATTACTCAATATCGTAAGGTAAATTCAAAAAAGGATGGTACCATGTACCAATTGGTTTTCAATCTTACACCATTTTATCCGGAAGGTGGAGGACAAGTAGGAGATAAAGGTTATTTAGAAACATCTAATGGCGATACCATCTACATTCTTGATACCAGGAAAGAGAACAATTTAATAATTCATTTCACAAAGGATCTGCCTAAAAATCCAAAAGAGATCTTTTTGGTTAAAGTAGATGAAAAACAACGATTTAGAACAGCCTGTAATCATACGGCAACACATCTTCTGCACCAGGCATTAAGAAAAGTACTGGGCTCTCATGTTGAGCAAAAAGGTTCCGCAGTACACTCTAAACATTTACGTTTCGATTTTTCTCATTTCGCCAAAGTGACATCTAAAGAATTACAAGAGATTCAGGATTTTGTAAATGCAAGAATTCGCGGCAAACTACCCCTTATTGAAGAAAGAAATATTCCGCTAGAGAATGCCTTAGAAAAGGGAGCAATGGCTCTTTTTGGTGAGAAATACAGCGATACGGTTAGAACGATTGAATTTGGGAAATCTATAGAACTTTGTGGTGGTACACATGTTAAAAATACGAGTGATATATGGCATTTTAAGATCACTTCGGAAAGTGCTATTGCATCCGGTATTAGAAGGATTGAAGCTATATCTTTTGATGCCCTTGAAGATTATTACATCAATCAGGAAAAGGATTTTAGCTTATTGAAAACTGCAATGAAAAATCCGCAAAATCCTTTTAAATTCGTGGAGCAGCTGCAAGAAGAAAATGTAAAATTAAAAAAAGAAATTGAGCTTCTTCTTAAGGATAAAGCAACCTCTTTGAAGCAAGATCTGATCAAAGAAGTGGTTGCTCTCAATGGAGTGAACTTTTTGGCCTCAGAAATAAATATGGATAACAATACCATAAAGAATTTAGCTTTTGAGATTGGAAATAAAGTGGATAATCTGTTTTTTATTAATGGAGCAAATCTAGGAGGAAAGGCATTTCTAACTATTTATATTTCGAAGAACCTGGCAGAAGAAAAAGCTCTGAATGCCGGTACTATGGTCAAAGAATTAGGGTCACTTATTCAGGGAGGTGGAGGAGGACAAGCTTTTTATGCTACTGCCGGAGGTAAAAACCCCGAAGGAATAAAAAATGCCTTGATTAAAGCAAAGACCTTTCTGGACTAATTTTTATTAGACTGAAAGAATTACTTTTTATTAATGATGGGATGAATTTCAGAACACAAATACGACTAAAAAGGAATCTTAAGCAGATAGATTATAATTCTAAAATTATACTTTTTGGTTCTTGTTTTACAAAGAACATTGGTGATAAATTGGAATATTTTAAGTTTCAATCGAATACCAATCCATTTGGTATTTTGTTTCACCCACTGGCCATAGAGCATTTAATTGCCAATTCAATCAATAAAAGGGAATATACAGATCAAGATGTGTTTTTTCTCAATGAGCGATGGCATACCTTTGATGCTCATTCCGATTTAAGTGATGTTTCGAAGGAGAAATTGCTATCGAATTTAAATAGCACCATAGAATTTACGCATAATAGCATGCAACAGGCTACTCATGTCATCATTACGTTTGGAACGGCATGGGTATACAGATTAATTGAAAAGGATCAAGTAGTGGCCAATTGCCATAAGGTTCCACAAAAGAAATTTCTAAAGGAACTTCTGTCACCGGACGAAATCTCAGAAAGTCTTGATGCAACTGTCAGTTTGATTAGAGATTACAATAAAAAGGTGGAGATAATATTTACTGTTTCACCGGTACGCCATTTAAAGGATGGATTTGTGGAGAATTCTTTGAGCAAGGCAAATTTGATCTCAGGAATTCATCAAATAGTGGAGCCGATGAAACAAATACATTATTTTCCTTCTTATGAAATAATGATGGATGATCTACGAGATTACCGGTTTTATAAAAAAGACATGTTACATCCTAACGAAACGGCAATTGATTATATATGGGAAAAATTCAATGAAACCTGGATTAATGAAAAAGCATTCTCTTCTATGCTAGAGATAGATTCCATTCAAAAAGGCTTGGCACACAAACCTTTTAATCCAACTTCGGAAAAATACAGGAAGTTTTTATCAGATCTGAACAATAATATGGAACAACTAACTCAAAAGTTGCCACACATTAGTTTTAAACAAAAAAAAAGGATAAGTTTAACTTATCCTTTTTGATCCTAGTTAATAATTAGGAAACTATTTTATACAAGCCTCAACATTTTGCCAAGGTCCACCATTTATGGCATCAATACCTTGTTGTTTTAGCATATTTGCAGCAGAACCACTTCTTGCTCCACTTCTGCAACATGTAATTACCGGTTTATTATATTTTATTATTTCAGCTAATTGCGAACCAATTCTATCTAATGGTATATTTTTAGAACCTTGTACGTGGCCCTCCATAAATTCCATACTGGTTCTTACATCAATAACAATTGCATTTCTTTCTAAATATTCTTCTATTGATATTGTTTTGGTATTGCCACTAAGTAAATCAAAAAATCCCATATTTTAAATATTATTTTTTTATTATTTTGCAAAAGTCCGACAAAATCTTCTAATTCCTGTAACTCAAGTTACATTATTATAACTATTAACGTCTTTTACCTTAACTATATTATGCCATGGCAAAAATTGAACCAATTTTATGCAAGGAACAAATTTTCACAATTATTTAAGAATTGTTTTAATTATTACCTCGTAAGAATATTTGTTCATTCGATCAGTCCATATTCTTCTTAGGTATTGAATTAATACAAATTATCATCAATTTTAAGAATCTCTATTTATTATTTTAAATATTCTAAGGTTAAATTCACAAAGCTTTGCACACCTACAATGAGCCCACTTTCATCAATAAAGAAATCGGGAGTATGATGATCGGCAGCATCTTCCGGTTTAACATTTAAGGGTTTGCCTCCCACAAAAAAGTAGAACCCCGGAATTTTTTTTTGAAAATATGAGAAATCCTCAGCCCCGGTAATAGCATCTATCAATAAAACATTTTCTTGTCCGATAACATTATTTAAGACGGGTAACGAATTAACAGTCAATTCCGGGTCATTGAAAGTAAGTGGTGCCGTTGTACTAAACTCTATGGTTGCACTTCCTCCAAAAGCCTCTGCAATGGTCGAAACACGGATTCGCATTAATTCATTCAATTTTAACCTCATTTGTTCGTCCAACGTTCTAACCGTACCTATCATTTTGACTTCTTCTGGAATAATATTATATCTCAATCCGCCTTGAATCATGCCTACGGTTATCACAGCTGCTTCTTTAGTCAAATCGGTATCTCTACTGATAATAGTCTGCAGGCCATTGATTATTTGTGCAGAAATAACAATAGGGTCGATCCCGGACCATGGGCTTGCTCCATGCGATTGTTTACCATGTACTTTAATTTCAAAACGTTGTGCTTCAGCCATGATCCCGCCAGATCTGTAACCGATTTGCCCAACATTCAAAGAGGCATCAATATGAATGCCGAAAATGACTTCAACATTGGGGTTTTTTAAAACTCCTTCTTCTACCATTAATTTTGCTCCTCCTTCTTCGCCGGCCGGCATGCCTTCTTCGGCGGGTTGAAATATAAACTTAACTGTTCCATTCAATTCATTTTTCATTTTGCTCAACACCTCAGCAGTACCCATTAACATAGCGATGTGGGTGTCGTGTCCACAAGCATGCATTACACCTGTTCTCATACCGTTATATTCACTAATTTTCTTAGAAGCGAATGGCACTGCAGTTCTCTCGGTAACCGGTAAAGCATCCATATCCGCCCTCAGAGCAATAACCGGCCCCGGTTTATTTCCCTTTAAGATGCCCACTACGCCTGTATGTGCAATCCCGGTTTGAACTTCCAATCCCAAGCTTCTTAGATGTGCAGCTATTTTTTTTGCTGTTTCGAACTCCCGATTTGACAATTCCGGATTTTGATGGAAGTCTCTTCGCCATTCGATGACTTTAGGTTCAACATCATTTATTAGGTTTTCAATATTCTGATTTTGTGCTTGTATTCCAAATGTAATCAGTAATACAAATATTAATAATTGTTTCATACGTTTAAAATTTTGTAATTATATGATATTAAATTAATTAAAAATTTAAGAACGTAGGTAATCGCTTCGCTCTCTCATGAAAAATTTAATCATTCTCTTTTGCGAAATTATTGATTAAATTTATTCATGCTCGTTTCATACGTTTAAAATTTTGTAGTTGCTTGTTAAATGTTCTGAACTGCCATTGTGAAAAATAAATGATACTAAGAAAATGTAAAATAATCAAATTTTTTATTTTTAAATCTTAATAAAACGCGAAAATGGGCAACAAACATTTTTATTTTTTTATTTTTTACTGTTTAAAAATATATATTTTAAAATTTATACCCTAAAAAAATAAGGGATTCATAAAAATAAACATATAGTTAGTAAAAACACATCTAAGTGCCTTTCTTGTATTACTTTTCAAGTATATTTGTAGCTTAATTTTTTGAAAATATTTAATAAAAACAAGACACAATGGCTAAAATAAAATTAGAGTATATTTGGTTAGACGGCTACAAACCAACACAAAACCTTAGAAGTAAAACGAAAGTAGAAGAACATGATGATTTCAAAGGAACACTTGATGAAATTGGAATGTGGTCATTTGACGGGTCTTCAACGCAACAAGCGGAAGGTGGATCTTCAGACTGCTTGTTAAAACCTGTCGCCATATACCCTGACCCAGTTCGGAGAAATGCATACCTGATAATGACAGAAGTGCTGCATGTGGATGGTACTCCTCATGAGAGCAATGCAAGAGCGGCAATCGATGATGATGATAATGATTTTTGGTTTGGCTTTGAGCAAGAATACTTCATTATGGATTCAAAAACACAACTGCCTTTAGGTTTTCCAATTGGAGGTTATCCAGGTCCACAAGGTCTGTATTACTGTTCCGTAGGTGGTAGGAATACCTGGGGTAGAGATTTAGTAGAAGAACATGCAAACCAATGTATAGATGCGGGTCTTAACTTTGAAGGAATAAACCAAGAAGTTGCTGCTGGTCAATGGGAATTTCAATTGTTCGCTAAAGGAGCTAAAAAGGCTGGTGATGAAATATGGATTGCAAGATATTTGTTAGATCGTATTACAGAAAAGCACCATTATTATATAGAATATCACCCAAAACCAGTTAAAGGAGATTGGAACGGTTCCGGTATGCATGCAAATTTTTCAAACACTACTTTGAGAACATGTGGTGATAAACCAACTTACGAAAAAATTTGTGAAGCCTTTAGACCAGTGGTTGATGAGCATATTGAAGTTTATGGCGAGTTTAACGATGAACGTCTAACAGGGCTTCATGAAACTGCTGCGATTTCAGATTTCAGTTATGGTATATCAGATCGTGGTGCTTCTATTCGAATTCCCATTACAACAGTTAATAATGGTTGGAAAGGGTACCTGGAAGACAGAAGACCAGCGTCAAATGCAGATCCATATAAAATTTCCGCAATAATAATTAAAACAGTTAAGTCTGTCATATAAAAAACTCATTTATCTCAGAAAACCTCAAGGTATTGCCTTGAGGTTTTGTTTTTATAAAACCTTCGTTAATTGTTCCATTGCAAATACCAATAAAACATTTATAATAATATTATTATAAATGTTAAATAGGATCCAAGTAAGATAAGACCTTCTTTCCATCCTAATTTCATTCTACTTGGGATAAAGACAAGTGGCAATATCAATATTGCAAAATATAACATCCACAAAATGTCAAAGGTTAACAACCCCTGGTCCTCTACGTGGATTGGTGTTATCATAGATGTCAGTCCAAGAACTGCCAGAATATTGAACATATTAGAGCCTAGTAAGTTACCAATAGATATAGCTTTTTCCTTTTTAATGACGGCAATTAAAGAAGCTGCTAACTCAGGAACACTCGTGCCGATAGAAATGATAGTGACACCAATAATTCGTTCACTTACATCAAATTCACGAGCCAAATTTATGGCCCCATTTATCAATAATTCTGAACCTCCCCATAATCCAATAGCTCCAATGATAAAAAAGAATATGGTGCTATAGATTGATAGTTCCACGTCATCTTCAGTCATTTCATCTACCACCGCAGTCTTGCGAGATCTAAACAAGTAAATTATAAATATTATCAGCAAACTAAATAGAATCACACCCTCGTATCTTTCCAAAACACCGTCGTACGCCAGAAATAAATAAAGCATGATCGAGGAGAACATCATAATTGGCCAATCTATGATATAAAAATTCTTTTGCACGGTGATCGTGGAAATAAGCGTTACAATTCCAAGTACGAGACCAAGGTTTGCAATATTTGAACCAATTATATTCCCTAAAGCAATATCTGCATGACCATTTAAGGCTGAATTTAAACTGACAATTAGTTCCGGAGCAGAAGTGGCCAAAGAAACTACTGTCATTCCAATTACTATTTTTGGGATACCTAACCTTAAAGAAATCGCTACGGCTGCTTTTAACAGCCAATTACCGCCAAGGATCAAGATCAAGAACCCAACAAATAATAAAAGATAATTCATATTAATTTTTCACAAAGATAATGCTTCTGATAGCAATGATAAGACTTGTATTTAAATTAGAAACTATTAAATATTTGTTAAATAACTAGATTTATAGTTATACAACTATAATTTTAGTTTTATTTGTATAAAACATTGAAACTATGAGTAAGCTTACCAATAAAGAAGAAGATATATTACACGTGTTGTGGGATCTTAAAAAGGCTTTTGTGAAGGAAGTTGTGGCCAAATTACCAGATCCTAAACCACATTATAATACGATCTCTACTGTCATTAGAAATATGGAGGAAAAGGGTTTTGTAAAACATGAAGCCTTTGGAAAAACGTATCAGTATTACCCTGCCATATCTAAAGAGGATTACCGGAAAAAGTTTATGCAGAAAACAATTCAAAATTACTTTGAAAGCTCCTATAAGAATGTGGTTTCCTTTTTTGCCAAGGAAGAAAAAATTAGTGTTGCAGAACTAAAGGAGATTATTGCAATAATAGAAAATAAAAAGACATCCTAAATCCTTCCAAAGGGAAGGACTTTTTTATGGACAACAGAAAAATAAGTATACTGAATATTGAATTTTAATTTAATGACCATGGAATATCTATTAAAATCTACGGCGATACTTGTAATATTTTATCTTTTTTATAAAATATTTTTACAAAACGAAACCTTTTTTAAGTCGATTAGAACCTACTTTTTAATTGGGATCACATCTGCACTTGTCTTGCCATCAATAGTAATTACAAAATACGTAGAAGCGAGTCCTGTTATTTTCCCCAAAGGAGGAACGTTTACAGAAAATTCAACAATAGCATCACTGGATACCATTAACTGGTTTCAGGTGATCCTGGTCGTTTATCTTATAGGCGTAGTGTTTTTTGCCATACGGTTTATGGCACAGCTTAGCTCCTTAATTTGGTTTTTATACACGCATTCAAAATTAAAACATGACAAATATGTTCTGGTTGAAACCACAAAAAAGATTGCACCCTTTTCCTTCTTTAATTATATCGTTTATAATGGAGATGATTTTGATAATAAGGAGTTAGAGCAAATATTTGCACATGAAAAAGTACATGTTGATCAATTACACAGTATTGATATTTTACTTGTACAATGTATTGCTGTGCTGAATTGGTTCAATCCATTTATCTGGTTGTATCATAAAGAGATGCAAAAGAATCTTGAATTTACCGCAGATGAATCCGCTCAGAATATTGCTCGTGAAAAAAAGAAATACCAATACTTATTATTAAAAACTATCTCGCCAACTTATAAAATGGCTTTGGCATCCAATTTTTACAACTCACTAATAAAAAAACGAATAGACATGCTACACAAAAACAGATCAAACAAGAACAATCAAATCAAATTTGCTTTAATCATTCCGGCACTTCTGGCCTTTGTTTTTACATTTAATACAGAAGTTATAGCGCAAAATAAAACTACAAAGAAGGAAGTTACAATGGAGAAAAATATTCAGGTTATAATAATCTCCAAAGACGAAACGGATTCTGAATTAGAAAAAATTGAAAAAGATTTTTTAAAAGCAGGGGTTACTGTTAAGTTTAAAGGAATCAAACGGAATACCAAGGGTGAAATAACTGCCATTAAAATTGATGTAAGTTCGAAAACATCGAATGCCAATTATAATACCGACTCCGACCAACCAATTAAACCAATTAAGATTTCCTTTGATAGTGAAGGCAATAGTATATCGATAGGAAATCTTAATTGGTTTAATTGGTTGGTCGGAGTCGGTATTATAATTGGCATTCGATGTTTTCGAACTTACATCAATTTTAATGGCAGTTATTTCACCCTTGGTAT
>PVMS01164165.1_pt1 | contig 13211 bp, 10 predicted proteins | sample 1853461 | NCBI WGS metagenome assembly PVMS01 (sample SAMN08582032, study PRJNA380276) | Marine sediment metagenome, whole genome shotgun sequencing project. | isolation source: ocean sediment barecode stripped | collected 2017 | reverse complement strand
GCTGCTATGGTCCAGCTGAGATTCCTGAAAGGCCAGAGCAACCATCATCAGGTAGTCGAAATCATACTGCCTGGAATATTTTCGACAAGGTCAAGCTACACCCTGAAATTGCAATTAACACGGGTGGAAATATTGGTTGGGCGATGCGCAAAGACAGCCCAAAGCTGAAAAAGATCCTGGATGAATTCGTCGGCAAAAATCGCAAAGGAACCCTGCTGGGTAATATCCTGTTCAAGCGTTATCTGGAGAACAACAAGTGGGCCAGGAACGCCCTGGGTCCCGAGGAGCAAGAGAAATTTCAGGCAATTTCGAAACTGTTTGAAAAATATTCCAGGCAGTATGATTTCGACTACCTGATGATGGTTGCTCTGGCCTTTCAGGAATCTCAGCTGGACCATAGCAGCGTAAGCCATGTGGGAGCGGTCGGCATCATGCAAATGCTGCCGAGTACCGCGGCGGACAAAAATGTTGACATCCCGGATATCAAAGAGCTGGAAAACAATATACACGCCGGTATCAAGTACCTTCGTTTCCTGCGTGATCGTTATTTCAGCGATCCTGCAATCGATCCATTGAACCAGAACCTGTTAGCATTCGCCGCGTATAATGCCGGGCCTGCCAGAGTGAGCCGACTGCGTAAACAGACCGCGAAAGCCGGATTTGACGCCAATGTCTGGTTCGGTAATGTGGAAATCCTGGCCGCTAAAAAAATCGGTCGGGAAACAGTTCAGTATGTGAGTAACATTTATAAATACTATATTGCTTATCGTCTTTCGAGGGATAGCAACCCGGCCATACAGAAAGATCAGCAGTAAATAGTGAAACACGAACCGGAGCGTACCTATTGTCCAGTATCAGCGAAAATGCTCTCCACCCTCTGTCGTTAGTATTATTATCCGAGCATGAGTAAAGAAGACCGCGATAAGTGGAACCAGCGCTACGCAGAGGATAGCTATCACAAGAATAATCCGGTGGTATTACTGGAGGACTGGTTGCCGAAAATACCCGTCGGGAAAGCCTTGGACGTGGCCTGTGGCGCCGGGCGCAATTCTTTTTTTCTGGCACAGGCTGGATTTCGGGTCGATGCGATCGATATTTCCCCCGAGGGTCTGCACAAGGCCAGGCAACAGGCACAGAGTCAGGGATTAAATATCAACTGGATAGAACACGATCTGGATCAGGCTTTCCGCTTCGACACGGATTACGATCTGATCGTCATCATGTGGTACGTCAATCTTGCGCTCGTTACCCGGCTGTGTGACTGCCTGGCGGCGGGAGGTTATCTGCTCTGTGAGGAGCATCTGATCACCGATCAGGATGTGATTGGGCCAGGCAGCTCAAACTACCGCGTGGAACCCGGTGCTTTACGCGAAGCAGTATCGGGAATGGATGTTTTACTGTACGAAGAAGCCATTGAAATTAGTGCCGCAGACGATGAGCGGGTGGCGAGTGCACGTGTCGTGGTCAGGAAAGCCAGCCGCGAAACAATCCAGGGTAGTACGCGCTAGCCATGGACAATGAGCAGCAAACCGACTGGTTTCAGGATATCGAAACGATTGTCTCTGAGCCGCTAAATTTCAAGGCCAAACTGGCGATAGGTGAGGACGCTTATACTTCGTTGAAAGTGAAAAATGCTGCGTTCCAGGCCTGGGAAGTGGCCGGTGTGGCTACTACGGCGGCAGTGGTGGCGAAGTCCTCGGTGGTGGCCTCTGCTTTTTTTGCCCCGACCGGAATCCTGGCTGCGATCGGACTAGGTACCGCTGTAACTCCGGTAGGCTGGGTAATCGCCGCCAGTGTAGTTTCCGGGGGCGCCTGGGTTGGCATAACGCGATATTTGAAAAAAGCCTCCGCCAGCAGGGTGACCGTGATTCCGAGGTTTATCAATACACCACTCGATGTGCTGGCGCTCGGCCTGTTTGATTTGCTCGCGCCATTGGCGCTGAAGGTTATCGCTGTCGACGGCAACATCGATGACGCCAGGCGCAAACTGATTCACGACTATTTCGTCAAGGAGTGGGGCTACGATACCGGCTTCGTTACTGAAGGTATCAAGTACACCGAATCGAGAATGAGTGAGTTTTCAATCGAGAACCTGGCCCGGGCATTGGCTGATTTTACCCGTGAAAACCGGGACTGTAACTTCAACATGATGTCGCTGGAAATTCTGGGTTTCCTGAGCAATAGTGTTGCGGCTGATGGTAAGCTGGATCAACGTCAGGAAATGGAAATCGGCAAGATAAAAGCTGTCTTCAAGTCGGCCTCCAGGTACTCGCTGAAGAAAACAGTGCAGTCGGGGTGGGGTTCAATCAGGCAAACAGCAGGCAAGCTTTTTTCGCGAAAAAAACGCCACTAAAGACAAATAGTAAAAGAGGTTTAACAGCTGCCTGGCTGTTCCTCATTCAGCCGAAACGCTGGTCGAGGTACTGAATAATATTGTCCGATCCATACATCCACTCCTTCGAACCATCATCCTTTAACAGGCGTAAGCAGGGTACCTGATACTTACCCCCTTCATTAATCAGCTCGCTGTTCCATTGAGGGTCATTACGGGCATCGCGTGTTTCTATATTCAAGCCCAGGCGACGAATGCTGCGACGGGTTTTGACACAGAATGGGCATTGCTTGAAGTGGTAGATCTTCATGTTTGCTGTTACAGCATCGAGCTCGGCGCGTTTCGCCATCGGGAAGACCGGTATTTTGGGGCGCGTGATCCAGTCGAGAAATATCACAATTTGGCCTAATGGCCAGCGAAGCAGACGAAATATATATTTCATAAAAAGATTTTCCAGTGCTTGATCAATGTGTTACCCGCTACTGCGCAAGAACCGGATCAAGCAATCACAGGGGTTAATATCCGCGCATATTTTGAGTATTTTACGCTTAAAAGCAAGGTCCCATTTTGCAAGTTTTCTCGGTAAACCTTCGATATCGAGTCTATGCTCCTTCTATATTTTCGTGTTGTTGGAAAAATTGAAAAATAGCATGGGGACAACTCCGCCATGAACATGATTCTTGACTATGACCTGTTGCGGGGAGTCCTGGCCGGTGTATTCCTGATCATCATGCTTTTTCTCATCTGGAATCATCGCCTTTTCAGAGAAATCGCAAAGCTTACCGAAACCGAGAGGTTGCTTAATGATGCTCATAAGCAACTCGAACAGGCTAACGAACAGTTAGCTGACTATGCGGAAATCGTTGATAAATACGTCATCGCGTCGTCTACCGACACCGGGGGTATGATTATATCTGCCAGTACCGCGTTTTGTGAGATATCAGGATATGACGAGCAGGAGCTGATTGGTAACAACCACAGTATCGTCCGCCACAGCGATATGCCGAAATCTGTTTACAAGGAATTATGGAGCACTATCACCCGAGGAGTAACCTGGCAAGGCGAACTTGAAAACAGGAAAAAGGATGGTAGCTCATACTGGGTACAGGCCTGTATTTCCCCCATCTTCGACGCCCAGGGAAATATCAGTGGTTATACCGCGATCCATGAAGACATAAGCGGTGTAAAACGGGCTGAAGAACTATCTATCACCGACGAGTTAAGTTCGTTATTCAATCGTCGGCACTTTAATAATTTGTTCCCGCAGGAACTGGCGCGAGCGGAACGGGAACAGAAAAACATTGCCCTGATGATTATCGATGTCGATTATTTCAAACCTTACAACGATAACTACGGACATCAACAGGGTGATAATGTTTTACAGACTATCGCTAAAGTATTGCAGGACTCATTGCGACGCGCGGGAGATTTTGCCTTCCGCATTGGCGGTGAAGAATTTGCGGTCATTGTTACCGTAGATCATAGTGAAGATGCTTACAAGGTTGCTGAAAATCTGCGCCGGGCGGTTGAGGAGCTGAAGTTCGAGCACACCTACAATCAGGTCTCTCCCTACCTGACTGTCTCCATCGGCATAAAAACGCACCAGGGTAGCGGCGGCCAGGCACCGGAAATGGAACTGATGTATCGCCAGGCTGATGATGCCCTGTACCGGGCCAAGGGAAATGGACGCAACCAGGTGGCTGGTACTGAATTTGGTCAGCTCAAAATCCAGGGCAATAGCTGATCAATTAGCGACACAAGTGAGTCATGAATAGCTGAATATGCGCAGTTCCTGACTCCATAATTCGCACCACCAGGCCTGCCGGTAGCTGGTATAGCAAATGGTTAACCAGGAAAGGCGGTTCAATAACTAGAACCTGGTTGTCTCCCAATATCCCACTGGTTAAGCATTGGCCAAACTGGATGATTTCTTGTGTTGGGTTGCCACGTCTTTCAGAAAATCGCTAGCCGGGACAGGTTTACTGAACAGGAAACCCTGCATGATCTGGCAATCCAGACTCTCCAGGTAATTTTGTTGACCGGTGCTTTCTACGCCTTCAGGAATGATATTAATATCGAGGGCATGCGCCATACTGACGATGGCCGCAACCAGGGCCGCCCCTTTTTTCGAGTGCTCGATTTCAGAGATGAACGAATAGTCTATTTTTATCGTGTGCACGGGTAGTTCGCGGAGATAGTTAAGCGAAGAGTACCCGGTACCGAAATCATCAATTGCGATTGAAAACCCCTTGTTAGACAAAACCTGTAATTTATGGGTACAGGCCTGGATGTCACTCATAAACATGTTTTCCGTTATTTCAATTTCCAGTCGACTCGGCTCGATACCAAAATTTCTCGATATGGAAACCAGGTTCTCGGGAAAATCTTTTTGTCTTATATCGGCGGCGGATAAATTGATGCTGGCTTTAATCTGGCTTTCCACAAACGTCTTGTTACCGAACAGGTCAATGGCTACTCGATTCAACACCCATTCGCTGATTTGTTCAATAATGCGGGATTCCTCTGCCTGTGCGATAAAATAGCCTGGTTCGACCAGTCCAAACTGGGGATGATTCCATCTAAGCAACGCTTCAACCCCGACGATCTGCCTGGTTCTGGTGTTGATCTGGGATTGGTAATACATTTCCAGCTCATCGTTCTTCAGGGCTTTGCGCAGTCCGCTTTCGATGGAAATTTTTTCGGCGGCGGCGTGTTCCAGCCTGGCGTTATAGAATGTATAACCATTTTTCCCGGCAGACTTGACTTCATACATGGCCATATCCGCATTTTTGATCAACGTATTAATGTCTTTCGAATCGACCGGGAACACGGATATACCGATACTGACATTGATATAAACCTCTTTGCCGCGCAAATAGAAAGGCTGTTGCAAACTGGAGATTAATTGCTGCGCGACACTTTCAGCCTGTTCCCTGGAGGTGGGCTGGGGGAGTGACAACATGAACTCATCGCCACCGAGCCTGGCTAATGTGTCACCGGTTCTAATTTCAGCCTTGAGCCGCCCGGCAACCTCAACCAGCAGTTGGTCGCCAACCACATGACCAAAGCTGTCATTGATCAATTTGAACCTGTCCAGATCAAGAAACATGACAATCAGGGTTTCGCCGGTCCTTTGTGCCTGCTTGATCGCGAGATCCAGGCGGTCGCGCAGCATGGCCCGGTTTGGCAGTTTGGTAAGCAGGTCGTGGTAGGCCTGGTAAGTAATCAATTTCTCGGCTTTCTTCCTCCTGGAAATGTCGCGCGCAACGCCGTAGGTGCCCTGGTAGGTGCTGACCATTTTGGAATCTTTTGTCATTACTGAATAAATCCCCATCGAGTTGAGTTCGATTGGGCAGGTGGTAGTCTCGAATGGCTTGGAAGAATTTGCGGCATTACATTTCAGGCCAAGTTCAATGGTTCTGTTCGAGCGGCTTTCTCGACGCCGTTCATTGAAAAGGTATTCGGCTTTCAAGCAGTCTTCATCGGCAATAAATTCACTGAAGTGCTTGCCTATCAAATCAGCTTTGTCGAAGCCAAGCAGCTTGGTAACGCTATCGTTCACAAAGGTGAATTCACCCGCCAGGTTCAAGATGTAAATCAGGTCGGGTGAGTTATCGACCATGTAGCGGTGAAGCCGTTCAGAATGTTCCAGACGGTTTTGAATTTGGGCTTTTTCTTCCTCGATAAGCAGTTTATCCAGGGCGTTGCGAATGGCATGCTCCAGCTCATCAAAACTATAGGGCTTCTTGAAAATTTCATAGGCGCCCAGGCGGATAGCTTCGGTGACCTTGTTGATCGATGTTTCACCGCTCAGCACTATCACGGTGGTTGGAATTTTCTTTTCCTTGATGAAGGCTAGCACCTGATCGCCTGATTTTTTAGGCATGTTGAGGTCAAGTATTATTAAATCGAATTGTCGTTGTTGAATGAGTGCTATGGCTACTTCACCATCTTCGGCCTGAGTAATATCCGGCCATTGTATCTGTAGCAGTGTTGCCAGGCTTTCCCGGGCGCGGAGATCGTCATCTACCACCAGGAACGAGACGGGCTTGTCAAAGCGTCGAGATTTTTCTTCAAAAGAGATCAACGAATTTTCCATGGTTTCAAGTCATTGGGTTACTGTTCAGTTGACAATGGAATTGATACCTCAAATATAGCGCCTCTTGCCTCGTTTTGCATATACTTAATCTGGCCGTCAAAGCGGCTAAGGACTTCAGCCACTACCGAGAGCCCAAGTCCCCGGTCGGAGCCTTCTTTTTTACTGCTCAAGGGAGAGAAGAGTAGCGCTCGCGTATTTCTATCGACACCTTTACCTCGATCCGAAATAGAAAACTGCGCAAAAGCCTTGCCGTCAATATTGACGAAATGATGGCTGGATACCATGATCGCTGCATCGTCAGCTTGTGCTTCAACCGCATTTTTTACCAGATTAAGAATGATTTGACGTAATGCGTCCCGGGTTATATTTACCTCTGGGTCTAACCTGTCGAGGCTCCACATGGTTTGAACCTCATTATCCTTACTGATAGATTTCACATACAACGGAATACAGGATTCCAGTTCGGCGTTTAAAAATACCGGCTCGGGTTCAATGTCTTTGCCCTCCTTGAAATTCAAAACTATATTACGAATCCTTTGCAGCTCATCCTTCAGTATCTCCATTTCCTTACTACCCGCGGCGCCATTAGTTTCCGACTTGAGTCTTACGATATCGATATAATTTCCTATAACACTCAATGGGTTACTGATTTCGTGAATCAACTTGTCGATATCTTTTTGCTGGTCCTCGCTTCTGGCGTCATTCGCCAGAAGTTGTCGGCTCGAATTCGGGTTATTTTTCAACCATATCTCGGCAATGTTTCCCAGGTAACTGGCAATAATACCGGAAAGTTTCTCCAGATTGTTTTTCTGGGTTTTGTGAGAGCCAATCACAATTGTGCCAATTATCTCTTCCTCATGCATGATCGGCAAACTCAAAGCAATTCCATGGTGCAGTCGGCGAACAATCTGACGATCGGATATCGGAGATTTCCTGGTTTCGGTATTTTCAGGCTCGATCCAGAGCTTGCATTTGTCATTGAAGCTTTTGCATATCTGACTGCTATCGTTGTCAACGGAGAATCTGCTTGCCGGCTGGGCAAGGTTAACTTCATACAGGGTTAGGAAAGCAGTGGATTCCGGATCATGGAACAGCAAAGCCACATCGGAAATTGAGAAGTATAATTGCATTTCCCGGGCGATTTTCAAGAGCAGGTTTTTCGGAGAATCCAGTATTTCCACGGGTGTCTCTTCGGCGCTAATCACCTTGATCAACGAGGCATCTCTTATTTTGCGCGCCAGGCGGATGGTTTCTTTTTCGATTTCCCCGGATAGATGGTCCTGGGTAAGGCATTTTCCCCGGGTTAAGGAAATGCCAAGCTTGGTGGCTGTTTGTGCCACTTTATCCTGTACATGGAGATAGATTTTGTTCAGGTCTGAGTCACTGACTAACGCTGAATGCCATTTAGTATCGGCTTTGCCGGAACGGCTCCAGTGACGGGCAATATTGCTGGCTTCGGCAACTATCTGGCAAAGCGTGTCAGCGCCTTGCAACAGTGCTTCTTCTTCATGGTGGTAACGGACCGCATCAGCAATCGCAGGGCTCAGGCTGGGCCACTGTTCAATGATGGTCGCGCCCAGTTCAGTATGATTGACGCCAAACTTCGAGCTTTCCTGGGTAATTGTTTCAGCTTCGGTTTTAGCATTAAAAATTTTGACATATTGATCATGATACTTGGCGTCAAAAACGATTTGGCCGACATCATGCAGCAAGCCGGCCAGGTAGGCGTCCTGAGGATGCGCATAATCCATGGCAATGGCGATATCCCTGGCAAACACCGCGCAATATAAAGAATCCAGCCAGGCATGGTATAAAAATACTTTTTGAGAGTTGATCAGACCTGCGAAAAGCTGTTGTATCGACGATGTGATGACCATGGATTTCACCAGGTCTTGATCTATTAACGTTATCGCTTGCTCTAGATTGGTCACCGGTTGGTCAGTCTCGACAGTAGCCCGGTTAACAGCCATGATCAACTTGCTGGTGAGGGCGGCGTCAAAGCTGATTATATCGGCCAGATCGTCGGTTGTGCTGTCAGGGTCGTGACAAATATCGAGCAATTTACTGAGAATATGCGGCGGGCTGGGCAGCCGAACCAATTCAACAGATTCTATGATCGATTTTGGGGGACTACCTGTTTCGTACATTACTTTTATTTTATATTTTGAATTCAGTACATTAGCAGGGCCCCAATAATACACGATCTGCAGCGATAAATTGAGAACGGGTCGGATATTAGGTAAATCATTGCTCAGGCGGTTAAAACAACAAATTTTGGGTAAAACTGGTTGCTGGCGGGGTCATTCCGGGTCGCTGAAGGCCCGGTTTATATGGGTTTTCCGTCAAAACCGGGGTTTAGCGCAGATGCCGGGAAAAGTGAGCGGAATTCCCTGGCCTGCACGCGCCGTGGAATTTCGCCCACTCAGCACGGCTAGCCTGGATTGATACGGAAATCGGTTTGCGGTAATCGGTACGTTTATCTGTTCAAGAGCCTGATGTGGCGGCCGCGGAGCGCTTGAACGAACCCCGGCGGTCGGAGATGATGCCTTTTGTCAGGTACTTTTTCGTCACCCGGGCGCGCTTCTCGGCGTCGGTCATCGGGGAGCGGCCATAGGTCACCCGGATCTTGAGGTAGGCGTCGATAAGCCTGCGCTCTTCCTCGGTACCCCATTGCGCGGGGTTTCGTAGCCCGGTCTGCGCAAGCGCCCTGGACAGGCAGGACCTGACGTACGCTGGCCGATTGACGTGGTTGTCGAGGATCAGGCCGACACCGTATTCCGAGGTCACCAGCTCGGATACCCGGTATTTGTTATCCACCTGGTAGCGGTCGGAGCTATAGAATTGATCCAGCCGGCCGAGCGCGTGCTTGATCTCTATAGCCTGAACCGCGGGGTCCTGTCCGGCGAGCCAGAAATAGAATACCCAGGGCGCCTGTCGCAGCTGCGCCTTGGCCGCCGCTGTCTTGATGCGGGCCCCCCGCAGCGAGAAGTAGCCATACACCGCTGCGGGGGTCAGCTCCGTCACATCGAGGCCATGCTGTCCGTAGTACTTGTCGAACAGGTCGTGGTCCTCTTCCTTGATATGGGCCAGCAGCCCCGGCAACTCACCCCTGGCGCTGCCCGTACCGGCGGTCCACTGGAACATGCCGAAGGACAGGAACGCGTTGTCCCAGGTGTTGATGGCGTCCAGGTTGCCTTCGTTCTCGGCCACCGCGATTACTACGTTGATTTCCGACTGGCTAATCTTGAGGGCGCGTAACCTGTCGGCGTGAGACTTCACGAACGCAGCCGGTTTTTGATTACCGAGTGTCCATACGCCCTGGTTTTTCTTGACGAAGCGCTTCTTGTGGGCGCCATCGGACACTTCGAGTTCCTGGCGGTTGTTCCTTCCTGTTACGGTTTTGACGCTCAAAGAACCCGGCGCCGGGGTTGGTTTGTGCGTCGGCTTATGCCAGCTATCGCCATAATGCGGACCGAATCGAGCGACGATGCGCCTGGCCAGCGACAGCGTGAGTATCTTGCCGTCCCCGCCGATTCCTTCTCGTTTGCCGAAGGCAGCCACCGCCGCGGTGGTGGACCTTCCGTAATCCCCATCGGCGCCGAACCTGCTCCAGTTCAGTTCCCTGTCGAAGCCCAGATCATGCAATAGTGTTTGCACAGTGGCGATCCGAACCTGATCGCTGCCTCCCTTCCTGTAGTGCCTCTCGACCATTTCCCTGTCAATGTCGTCGCGGAGCTGTTTCAATTCTTCGAGGGAGTCGTAACGGGACAGAATCTTTTTCGCGAGCGTGTCGGTGACTCGTTCACCGTTGGCTGTGCTGGCATTGCGCCTGGCAAACTCGGCGACCGCAGCCGCGGTCGACTTGCCATAGTCACCGTCGGCGCCATACTTCTCCCACTTGAGAATCTGGTCGAACCCCAGCCAGTGGAGCAGCGTCTGCAGCGCGGCAATGGAGTGTCTTGCCGCTGAACCCTTGCGCAAGGTTGTGGCAATCCTGCCACCGTCGATCAGTTTCGCAAGTGTGTCCCGTTCTGTCATCAGGTGCATCCTTCTGTTCGGGTAAACGGCTGGCATCGGGTTTTGCTGCATCAGTATCAATGGTCTAAGCTGACCTGTCTATCGGAATCACCAAAGGGTTTGAAGCTATAAAGCCTCCTCGGCGTCATTTGGCGAGCCGTTTGTCAATATCGGTTGGTCTAACGATGGGTTTTGCGGTGAAATTTTCGTTAATGTTTTATAAATGCCGGGTTTAATGTAAGAATTACCAACACCGGATATTGTTGCTGAAAATTTCAGGTATCACTATGTCATACACACCAGAAAACCGCGCCGAGCTGGAAGTGCTGATGCTGTACAAGTCGGCTACCAATCTCGACGGTATCAAGATCCACAAGACAGCCGACCCCTCGGTAATCGCGGCGGCAGAGCGCCTGTTTGAGGGTGGTTTTATTACCCAGATCGATGGTGGGTATCTTACCCAGCTGGGCAGCACAGCTGCCGAGCACGCGCATTTGCTGTTTGATATGCTGAACGCCCGCATCGAGGTATAGGCGACAAACAGAACTTCAACAACCATCCCAGGGAGCAATTATGGACCCGATACTGTTAATACACGGTTATTCTTCCGAAGGCAGAGACAACAGCGCAAAACAAATTTATGGTTCGCTCCCTGCTGAACTGCGCAAATCGTTTGGCAAACAACAGGTAAGAGAAATCGATCTCGGGCGCTGGATTTCACTCAGTGACGGGATAACGCTCGATGATGTCAGCTACGCCATGGATCGAGCCCTGAACGCAGAGCATGCCGATCTACTCAAAAACGGCTTCCATATCATTATCCACAGCACTGGCGCGTTAGTGGTTCGAAACTGGATCAGAAAATTCAGCCCCAAACCTTCGCCGGTGAAAAATCTCGTCCATTTAGCCGGCGCCAATTTTGGCAGCGGCCTTGCCCATATTGGTCGTGGCCAGTTATCACGCTGGGGGCGCTTGATCTTTCAGGGCACGGGCAGTGGAGTACATGTATTGGACGAACTTGAATTTGGTTCCTGGAAGACGATCGACATGCACCTGCATTATCTGCAGCCGGGGAACGATATGCACAAGGATTACCAGGTGCAGGAATTTTGTATCATCGGTTCGCAAACCCTGAGCGTTCTGCGCCCTATACCGATCCGTTATGTCAAGGAAGATTCAGCCGATAACACCGTGCGCACAAGTGCCGGTAATCTCAATTTCAACTATCTGGCGGTCACGCCGAAACCCAGGGCTTTTAAACTGGGTATCAGGACGTTAAATCGGCTGGTTAAACAACGCCTGAACGATCAACCGCTTAAAGATAGCTGTTATGAATGCGACATGTCGCATCTGAGCCATAATCGACAGGAAGTACCGTTTGCGGTGGCCTTTGAAACCGCTCATTTTGGTAGCGACATCGGTATTGTGTCGGGCGCCAAAAATCGCCCGGCAGTTATGCCGTTGATCAAGTCCGCGTTAAGCGCATCTTATGGTGTCAGTTCCTATGAAAAAGTGGCCGAGCGATTTCGCAAGGCAATGGCTAGAACTTTTGTGCGCGCGGCAGCATTGAAATGGAGTGTGCTGGAGTGGGATAAGCAGCAACAATATGAAGGTCATGCACAACTGATTTTTCGCCTGAAAGATCAACACGGCAACGCGGTTGAGCAATTTGACGTGCGCCTGAATTCCGCTAGTCAAAATCATGATTCGCCGAAGCTGGAAAGAATGATCGAGGACCATCATGGTAATAAGAAGGACAAGGGCACAATCACGTTTTATCTGCGTACACAAAGTTTCGACCGCAAAAGGAAGGTCTGGCGGGAGTTATTAAGTGATGTTGCCGGGGTAAGTGTCGAAATCACGGGCTACGAACCTGACTCTGGTGATATTTCTTATGTGCCGATGAACATCCAGCTGGATCGTGCGCAAATCAATGCGCTACTGCAAAGCTTCAGAACCACCATCATCGACATTACCCTGGTCAGATTGCCGTCAGACCGGGTGTTCACAGTGGAACGGGGATAGCCCGGTTGGTGTCCACGATTACTCCTTGACCGCCTCGGCTTCGCTTTCAACCAGGCTCCCATGATCTGTCAGCGACGAACTCAGTGATATCGTGGATAGCGGTAGTATGGTCCGGGATAGTGAAAGCGCAGATCATAATACCACCAGGGTGGCGGGTAGTTGGGATATTGAGCCACGGTGGTCGTTTTCCACAGGTATGACCCTTCCACCGTAACAATCGGGAATACGTAATCGTATTCACCGATGGGCCGTTTGATCTTGTCTTCGATCGTCCCGACTATGGTTAACAACTGACCAACTTCGTACACCACGGGATCGACAAACCCGGTAAAGCTGGCGATGAAGCGCCCGTCACTATTGCCGCTGACCCTGGGTTTGCCATTATCCCACAGCTGGCGGCGAACTATTTCGATCCAGGTATGATCGGCCTTGTTTTCCACTTTCGATATCTCACCGCCCCAGCGCACTTCCGCACCCATGTATTGATCCAGGTCCAGCCTCCCGCTGGTCAGTGACGGATTGTCAGCCGGGATTTTACTGATCGCCTCTGGTGGTTTGCTGGCGCAACCGCCGATAAGCGCAATCACCAAAATGAGTCCAGCTGATAACTTAAATTTCCGCATTCTGATATAGATCAAATCTCGAGCGCAAAGTTTCAGTGCCTATGCATATCACAAGGCTATTAAACAGGCGCCTATTATGGGGGGATGGGGGCTTTGGAGGCCAGAGTTTTCCGTC
>PVMS01126135.1_pt1 | contig 13211 bp, 9 predicted proteins | sample 1853461 | NCBI WGS metagenome assembly PVMS01 (sample SAMN08582032, study PRJNA380276) | Marine sediment metagenome, whole genome shotgun sequencing project. | isolation source: ocean sediment barecode stripped | collected 2017 | reverse complement strand
TGCTCGCTCACCCCTCTGGAACTCGCGGCCGACTCCACTTGCGCGACGTAGAAATCGGCCAGAGCCTCGTTCACGCTCCCGGCGGTGGTGACGTCATCTGCTCCGATCGTCGGCGCGTCCGCGGGGAGGTTGGCCCAAAGGCGGTTGCAGACGACCTGGAGTTGCACCGGCTCCACCGTCGGTCCCAGGTCGAGAGTCGATTCGGTGCCGCGCTGGACCTGGACGCGGCGCAGATCATCGACCAGGTGCTCGGCCGCCTCCTCGGTGAAGTCCACACCGAGCGCCGCCGCCGGCCTTCTGATGGCCTGCTTCGCCGCGGTCGGATCCAGAAGCTCGATCCGGTACCTTGTGATGAGCTGGTTGGGGAAGAGCGCGAGGTAGGGGTCGAGTTGGGCAATGAAATCCTCCCGCATCGAGAACAGTGCCCAGCGACCTCGGTTAGCCAACGCTTCGCCGACCTCGCGAAGGAACGCCTCCTTCTCGTCCCAGTCGGCTGGATCCAGGGTGAACACTTCCTCGAACTGGTCGAAGACGAGGCAGGGATCGCGATCGGGGTCGGAGTCGTCGAGCCGGCGGAAATACTCATCCAGACCGATCGTGGCGAGTTCGGAGGGGTCGAGCTGTTCTTCGGGGGGCCGCGACTCCTCGAGCGAGGAGAGGACGCTGAGGCGATAGCGATTGGCCCGTGCACCTTCGCCCGACGGCGGCGGGTCGTAGCCAACTCGAATGGTCGGGAACACCTGGAACTCGAGCTCTTCGAGTTCGGGGCGGAGGCCGGCTTCCACGAGCGACGTCTTGCCGGCTCCCGACTGCGAGTAGAGCAGCACGATACGGTGCGCCACCACGCTGGAGCGCAGCTCCCTTATCTCGCGGTCGCGGCCGTAGATGCCGTCGTCTCTCCCCAGAGATCGAGGTCCGACGTACGGATTGACCCGACCGGTATCGACCGACGAGGGTTGAACTGCCGCGTCGGCCGTCATCGGTACTTCTCCCACGCTCGAGCCAGCTCGGCGGCGAACTCATCGACACCCGCCCACTCGATGTCGATCGAAGGCTCGTTGTCGCGGAAGTAGGACACGATGTAGTCCTTGGCCCCGTCGGGTTTGGTCACCCCGTCTCGGAGCATGTCGGTCTCAGCGGCAACGTGGTTGAACGTACGCCCTTTCCTCGCTGCGGCCTCGCTGTTGATCAAGCCACGCAACAGGATGCGGAAATCCCAATCCTGAACCCCGAAGCCCACGAAGAGCAGGCTCGAGTTCGCGAGCGCCTCCTCGACGACGGGCGGGATCAACGACGTGCCCGGGCCGCTGTTGGCCACGGCGGCGAGGAAATCGAAGTGCTCATCTTCGGTGATCACGATCGACTCGGGCTGGTCGAGTATCCCGAACACGTGGTAGACGAGCGGCTGCTCGGGACTCGGCACGTAGTCCGGATCCTCGAGCGGCAATGTGGATTCCCGCAACAGCTCGGGTTTCCAGCGACAGAAATCGGTGACGGGTTCCCTTCCCTTCTTCTCGAGCGCTCTCTCCAGCAAGGTGGTGGGTTGCGCGGTGAGATAGATCGAACACCCGAGTTGGGCCAGCACCTTGTGGGGTTCGTCGGGCTTGCCCGGCGCCTCGGCATCCCAAACGGCGCGCGCCATCTCGTCGAGCGTCGCGTCTCCATGCTCATCGACCGTGGCCGGGTATCGCTTGCAGAGCTGTCCACGGTAGAACTCACCGAGGTCGTCCCGCAGCACGAGATCGCTGTAGGTGACCGCGGCATACTGGGTGACCTGGGGCAGATCGTCGCTCCAGTGTGGCGCGATCATGAACGGGTACTCACTTGCCCACTTCTGAGCGGCGTCTCGCCGGGAGCCGAGCAGCCAGTCGGTCATGCCGCTGCCGAGGATCGGCGTGCACCATCCCTTCCTCAGATCGGCAACGAGGGTCCTGACGAGACGAGAGGGCTGATCGTCTGCGACCCGATGATGCAGCAGGAGGTCGTCGATCTTGTCTGCGACAACCTCGAGCAGATCCTTTCTCTCGCGAAACCGCTCGAGTACCGCCACCGCGGCTCTGCGGTCGTCGACTGCTTGCACCGCCGCATCGAGCTCACCAAGCGTTTCCTGTTGCTCGGCACCCGTGAGGCTCGATCGTTCCACCATCTCTCGCGCATGTGTGAGATCCGCAACCGGTGCTCTGGGAGGTTCCGGCAGCGGGTCGGGAAGCGCGGTTCCGTCTTGAACTCCCTGGACGGTTGTCACCAGTCGCAGCCAGTCAGGCGTCGTCGGGTCCACCAGCTTCACGACGTTGATCCTCTGGATCGGATCCGGCGCCTGTTCGATGTCCACGTCACCAACCATGATCGGGATGACCGGCCGATCGAGCCCCTCGGCGTACGTCAGCTCACTCCGGCATGCTCGTGACTTCACCGAGTCGGGACTCAGCGCGAAGATGAACAGATCTGACAGTCGGATCTGTTCGAGGATGACGCCCCACCACTCCTCGCCTCCCCGCAGATCCTGATCGAACCACACGTCGTGCGCGGACTCGGTCAGATTGTCACGCAGCTCCGCGATTCGCTCCGCGTCCGCGCGGGCGTAGCTGATGAAGATCCGCACTCGTCCCTCCCTCACACTGCCGGAACCAAGTATCGCAGAAAGCACAGCTCGGAGAGGGCTGAATTCGTGCGGCCGGCATCGGACAGCTTGCGCCCGTGGTCGACACCGCGACGTTCGCTCGTCGATAGCATCGAGGAGGAAACGGCAGCGTTCCGAACGAGACGGCGCGATGCCTATCGACATGGAGCGGAACCCGATGAACGCATACAGCAGCGGCCGAGCATCGGTATCGCATGTCGGCAGCAACCTAGAGCGCCACGGAGACGGTACGACATGAAATCGAAGCGGGCACTCTATCCCGCGTGGATATACCGACAGTCTGCCGTTCTTCCCTACCGCCGGCACGGCGAGGATCTGGAGGTTCTCCTCATCACGTCGCGCCGGGGTAAGCGTTGGATCCTGCCCAAGGGCATCGTCGAGCCGGGTTTGACCGCCGGGGCGTCCGCGGCCAAGGAGGCACTCGAGGAAGCCGGCGTTGCCGGGGACACCGCAGAAGCACCGCTCGGCTCGTACCGCTATCGAAAGTGGGGCGGGACTTGCGACGTCGAGGTGTACCCCTTCCGGGTGTGGACCGAGATGGACGACTGGGCAGAGTCCGGAATGCGGCGGCGTCGCTGGCTGTCCCTGTCTGAGGCGCTCCGGCGGGTCGAAGACGAGCGGCTGCGCAGCATCATCGCTCGCTTGCCCGACGTGGCGAGGCCCGCCGACGAGACCGAGTCGGCCGGGCGGCGGCCCCCGCCGATGAGCAGTCCACCACACCTCATCTACCTGTTCCGCCACGCCAAGTCGAGTCGGGGGGACCGCGATCGCGGAGATTTCGATCGGCCGCTGGCGCCACGCGGAGAACGTGCCTGCAAGGCCATGAACCGATATATAGCGGTGGCCGACATCCGACCTGATCTCGTGCTTTGCTCGGCTGCCCTCCGGGCCCGCCAGACGGTGCAGCGGGTGATGCCTGCCCTCGGTGATCAAGCGGTCATGAAGTACGACCGCGGTCTGTACCTGGCGTCCCCGGAGGCGATGCTGAACCGGCTGAGGAGCCCAGCCGATGACGTGGGCGGCGTCATGCTCGTCGGTCACGATCCGGGCCTGCAGGCTCTTGCGCGGCGACTCACCGGCAGCGGGGACGGAGCGCATCTTGCCCGCCTGGAGAAGAAGTTCCCGACGGGCGCGCTCGCCACGCTCGTGTTTCGGGGTCGTTCCTGGAGTGAACTCGATACGGGAGCCTGCGAGTTCCACAGCCTCGTCCGTCCCCGCGACATCGGGGAGCAAGGCGACGGCAAGAAGGGTGTGAAGGAGAAGAAGCGCGCGAAGAAGAGCGCCTTACGGCCCGATGACACGCCTTCGGGTTCAGTCCCCGCACCCAGCGGTTCGTAACCGCAACCGAGGAATCCCTCTCCGGACACATGCAGCGCCTCCGATGGCGCGGTGATCGCTGTGGCCGGATCAAACTCTCGTTGATCGCGATCAACACGGACGAACGTCGCGTGTAGGTTCCGTGGGAGGAACTTGAGGAGAGGGCAATGGGCTCAAACGGTGACCGCGGCCAGATGGTGATGTCATATCTGACGCTGCGGCGGACAGTCGGCGTCCTGGGTGTTCTGCTTCCGGTGATTCTACCGCTCGGCGTCCTGGTGCTGGGGTCGAGCGCAGCGTTCCAGGATTCCATCAGCGCCTATCACGGCACGGTCATGCGGGGCGTTTTCGTGGGCGTTCTGTCTGCGATCGGAGTGTTTCTCTTCTCGTACGTCGGGTACCCCCCGTCCGACGACAAGAAGCCCTACGACCTATCTGACAACTGGGCCGGCAATCTTGCCGGTGCCTCAGCCATCGGAGTGGCGTTGTTTCCTGCCACCAGTGACGACGGTCTGGTAACGGCGATCCATTTTGTTGCGGCGGCCATACTGTTCTTGACCTTGGCGTACTTCTCGTTTGCACCTCTTCAGGAAGACCGGAGACAGTCCTTCCTCGGAGAAGCTGACCCGCAACAAGCTGTATCTCGTCAGCGGCGTGACCATTCTGGTGTGCGTCGCTCTCGTTCCTCTCTACAACTTGCTTCCCGAGGGCAACGAGATCGCTTCGATCAAGCCTGTGTTCTGGCTGGAGTCGCTGGCGTTGTGGGCTTTTGGTTTTGCCTGGTTCGTCAAGGGCGACGGGTTACGCCGATTGAATGACCCCGAATAGCCGCTTCCGACTCGGTCGTCCGTTCCCTCCGACGCCACGAGCGAGCGAGTCTCGGCATCGGTGCAGCGATCGTGACCAAGCCCGCCGGATCTCCTCCGACGGCGTCGCCGCCGAGGCCGCATTCAGCCCCGACGGGCAGCACCTGGCTGTGGTCTATCAAGAAGCAGATGTGCCGGTCACGATCTGGGATCGGAGCGACGGTGAAGGTATCGAGATCGGGGAGGGAAGGGTCGGTGACTTGCCGATCATCACGTTCAATGCCGACGGCGACCTCCTCGCTTTCGGAAGTCTGGGTCCCGGCGTCGATGTGTGGTCGATGGACGGCCTCCGGAGGGTGAGGAACATCGAGGGTTTCGGCCCGGACTTCGACGGCGAAGGCCTCTTGAGCCTGGGGTTCTGCTCCGACGCCGAATCCGAAAGCTGTGAGGTTCGTGTGGTGGATCCCGGATCCGGTGAGGTTGTCCGGGCGTTCTCCACCGACGACCCGCCCTGGTTCACGGCATGGTCGCCCGACGGGAGCCTGCTTGCGGCGGCCGATCAGGACACGGCTGTGGTTCTGGATGCCGAAAGCGGTGAAGAGGTCTCCCGGACCGATGTCGATCGTGTGTACCAGCCGCGCTGGCTGCCATCGGGGGAGGCTTTCGTCGTTGGTGGGGAGACGGTTCCCCGGCTCATCGATGCGGCTTCGGGGGAGGTCCTCCTCGACCTCGTGGCCGGCACCGGCGGGTCGGAGGGGGTCTCGGTCGTGCCCGGGGCGGCTCTGGTCGCGAGTGCAGGCCTGGGCGGCGAGACCGTCATCTTCGACATCTCCGAGCTGGGTGGGTTCGAGCTGGGAGGTTGGGTCGCACCGGTGGCAACGACCTTGCATGCGGCTTTCGAAGGTGATGGGCGAAAGGTGATCATCGCCGACCAGGATTCGGTGGCGAGTGGCGACGCCGTCGACGGCAGCGACCTCGTCTCGCTCGTCGGCGCACCTCGGTCTGAGAGCGGTTGGTTCCCGCTGCCGAGTCGAGACGGCTCGCTCACGCCATTGGCCGAACCGGATGGTCGGTGGGTCGTCCGTCGAACCGACACCGGCGACATCGTGTATCAGGCTCCGGACGGATGGATCATCCGCGCGGTCGACGGTGACACGTCGCGGGCCGTGATCTTCCGAGAGGACGGACCGGGCGAGTATCGGACCCTGCTCGTGTCGACCGTCGACGGTTCGACGCTGGCCGAGTTCGAAGCGGGCTTCCTCGGCAAGGTTGAGTTCTCTCCGGACGGCGAGCTCGTGGTCACCCACAACCTCGACCCCTCCGGACCACCGTATGCGACCGCGATCTTCGAAGCGCGCACCGGACAACTCCTTCGCTCGTTGGAGGACTCGACCTACGACGGTATCGTCGCCGACTTCACCCCCGACGCGGAAAGACTCGTCGTGGGCAGCGACTCAGGTGAGCTCACGGTGTTCGATGTGCCGGCGCTCCTGTCGGGCGTTCCCCTGGCGGAGGCCGCCCTGTTGCAGATCCCGGCCCACGACACGCTCATCATCATCGTGTCCACTTCCCCGGACGGTTCGATGGCGTTCTCGTCGACGCGAAATGAGCCCTTGAAGCTGTGGAGCCTCGAGAGTGGACAGCTCCTCGGTGAGTTCGGAGGACTGCCCGAACAGGGGTGGAGGAATGCCGGAGCTTTCCATCCGACCCTGCCGCAGCTGATGGTGGCATCACCCCCGAACCTCGTACGGCTGCACACCCTCGATGTCGACGAGCTCGTCGACATCGCCCGGTCCCGATTCACCCGGGATCTCACCGAAGAGGAATGCGTGCTCTACCTGCGACGGACCTGCGCCGGGTGACGTTGGGTCCATTGTCGACCAAGGCTGAGCGAAGGCCAAGGCCTCTACCGGACTCCCATCTCGGCCCTCACCGGCGACGGCGACGGCCGGCAGCCGCCAGGGCCGCAAGGAGCCGCTCAGTGCTGGATGGGGATCATCCTTCGAACGTATCGGTCGAAATGGGGGATGGCGAACTCCACCCAGCCGTAGCGCGGCGCATAGATCACACCCTCGGCGATCAGTCGGTCGCGAAAGGCGGCCACCTGAGGGGTTGACTTCCCCGCTGCGGCAGCTACTGCACCGGACCTGTGCGGTCCGGCACCGAGCGAAGCAAGGGTCTGCACATAGGCGACCTCCGAAGCCGGGATGCGTGCGATCCGGGCAGCGAAGAACGAGGAATCGAGCGTCTGGCGAGCGTTCGGCCCCGCCCGCTCCACGTCGGCCGCCGAGATCGGCTCATCGGTCGCGGCGTTCCAGGTGTGGTACGCCCATGTCTGGACGAAGAAGGGGAAGCCGTCGGAGTGGTCGACGATCTTCTCGGTTGCCTCCGACGACCAGGAAACGCCGATCTCGTTCGCAGGCTCGACGATCGCGCGCACCACCTGATCCGGTGTGAGCGATCCGAGATCGGCAACCGTGAACATGCGCTCGGCGTACGTGGCTGCTTTGGCGACTTCGCCGACGAGATTGGGCAGTCCGGCGAGGACGCAGTACAGCGGAAGGCCGTCCTGGCCGCATCGATGCACCCCGGCGAGCAACCGACGCAGATCGTGACGGTCGAGCATCTGGGCCTCGTCGAGGGCCACCATCACGCCGAGATCCTCGTCGGCGGCAACGGCAGCCAGGTCGGTGACGACGTCGGCCAATGCCTCCCTGTCGGAGCGTACGGCCTGACGTTCGATCGCGACACCGGTGCCGGCGACGGTGAGCGAGACCAACTCGATCGAGCGCAGCGCCCGACCGACCCTGGCCCCACCATCGAGCTCCTCGACGATACGGCGCCCCTGGCGAAGGAAACTGCGAATGGTGTCGTCACCGCCGAGGGCTTCAACGCGGATGACCCGATAACCGACATGCTCGGCGAGCGCCGACAGTTTGCCGAGCAATACGGTCTTACCCATTCCGCGCAGGCCGGTGATGAGCATCTGCTGGCTGGCGCGGGCCGACCTCAGGCGCCGCAGTGCCACCTCGGCGATGTCGATGACCTCGTCGCGGCCAACGAGCGTAGGCGGAGGGGTGCCGGCCCCGGGGGCGTAGGGGTTCGCCACCGGGTCGTACAGTTCACCTGACATGCCACCACTTTAGCAGCACATGCGAAACACGAGGCAGATTGCTAAAGCCTGGGTCGAGCCGACATTGCACGTCGGCGGCGCGTGTCCGGGGACGTGGATACGCCTCCGGTTCGGCTGCTCCGGGCGGCCCAGCGTCAGCCGACTTCCCGAAGGGGTTCGCCGATCGGACGCGGTTCCGGTTCGGCGAGCTTCTGTCGTCGCTGTGCCAGCGTGACGATCGCCACCCCACCGAGGATCAGCGGCATGGCGATGAACACCGGTCCGGTCACGAGCTCGGCACCGAGGGTGACACCGAGCAGTACGGCGACGGCAGGGTTGACGTAGGCGTAGCTGGTCGCCATGGCTGGTCTGGTGTTCTTCAGCAGGTAGACGTATGCGGTGTAGGCGATGATCGACCCGAAGACGATCAGGTAGAACAGCGCCATGACCGACCCTATCGTCGGGGTGGCTTCGATGCGTTCACCGCGCAGAGGGCCGAGGATGGTCAGCAGCACCCCGGCACTCAGCAGTTCCGCCGCGGTCGCCATGGCAGGTCGGGGCATGTCGAGGCGCGTTCCCCAGACCGAGCCGAAGGCCCACAGCATCGGGGCGATGATCACCAGAACCATGCCGAGGGTGCTGGCCTGGAAATCACCCTCCTGGGCAAGGACGACCACCCCGGCGAAGCCGACGGCGAGGCCGATCCACTCGAGGCGGCGGGGCCACGAACCGAAGAGGCCCGACACCAGCGCGGCCCACACCGGGATGATCGCGACGGCAGTGGCGGTGACCCCGGAGCCGACGCCGACGTCCTCGGCGATCGTCACCAGCCCGACGCCGCCGACAAGCATCAACGCCGCGACCCGTCCCGCGTTCCACCACTGTCTCCGGGTGGGGGCCGCCACTCCACGAAACCGCAGGGTGACGTACATGGCCAGCCCGGCGATGAGGAAGCGGACGCCGTTGAGGATGAAGGGTGGGAAGCCCTCGAGGCCGAATCGCAGCGCTAAGTAGGTGGAGCCCCAGATGAAATAGACGGCAGCGAGCGAGAGGAGCAGAGTGGTGCGATCGGTGGTTCGTCCCATGGCGGTGGCTCCTGGTAACTGGTAAACAGCTATTGGACTATTACACCTTAACGGCGCGCGGGTAGTGGGTCAAGTGGGTTTTGTTCATTACGACGATGAGCCGTTCAGCAGCGGTTGAAAGCGACGAGCCGCTCTGCGTGGTGCGCAGCTTGATGCTGACGATCTCCCGGTCCTCACTGGAGTTGCCGGCGCGGTGGTTCCGACCGTGGCATCGAGTCAAAGGCTCGGCTGGGGCCTCAACAGGATCCTCGCCGGCTGAAGACGGCCAGTGCCTTGGTCATGAGCGAGTGTGGCGAAGGGCGCGAAACCCGGATGGCAGCCGACGGTGCTTTTCGACCGCTGGAAAACGACAGCTAACTCTGCGAGAGGAACGTCTTCAACCGCTCGGTGTCGGCATCCGTCCAGCCGCTCGGTTCGGTGACTCCGATCCAAGCGGCGGCGTTGGCAGCATCCGTGTACAGGTGGCCGAAACCCTCGGGAACAGAACCGGCTGCCGGCAGATCGAGAGCGACTTGCCACATGGTCACGATCGGGATCCACACCATCTGGTCTGAGACATCCGGTCCCCGCTGGCCGTCGAGCAGCCAATCGGGCTCCTCGAACGCGAGGTCCCAGGAGAAGAAGACCACCGGGTCGGACGCATGTTGAAGGTAGGCGACCTTCGTCCGGTCCCACTCAGCGGTGGGAACACCGAGCGCGTCCTGCTCTGCGGTGAACCGGACCGTCCGGCCGCTCTGGTAGATCGGCAACGATGCAGGGCTGCCCTCGTCACGGTCATCCGTGAGTTCCTTGTGGAGCTGGTTCACGAACGGCGGTCCCGCCATGAACGCCCCGTTGATTGGCTCGTTGATGATATTGACCGACGTCAGGACCGCCTCGACACCGAACGAACCGAGAGACAGCCCGTACAGGTAGATCTCGGGTCGTGACGACTCGGGAAGCGTCGCCCAGTAGGCGTGGATCGTGTCGAACACGACCCGCGATGTCTCTCGGGTCACCTCCTGGTCGGCCAGAAGCGAATCCAACTTGGGAGATACGAGTACTGGACCCCGACGATCGCGCTGTCACCGTTGTAGACGTACTCGAGGGGATCGACCGCGTCCTCATCGAGGAACCCGGTGCCCGTCGTGGTCGCCACGATGAGCACCTCGCGATCGAAGGCGTCCGTCCGCTTCAGCTCCTCGAGTGCCAGAGCCGCCCGTTCTTCGATCGAATCGGCGGACTTCAACCCCACATAGACGCGTACCGGCTCCACGGCACCGCCGCCGCTGAAGCCGTTCAGGTCGTCGACTGTCGGTCCCGTGGCGACGAACGTCCTCCCCTTACGCCCGAGGGTGTCCCAGGCCACGAGCGATTCTGGGCTCCCGGACCTCGAGGTCGAATCCGGCTCCTCCACCCCTACATCCGTTCTCGTATCGCGCGGAGCGAAGATCTGGTTGGCGCCTGCGAAGAAGCCCTTCTCCAACACGTCGGTGAAGACGAGCCAAACCAGCAGGACGAGCGCCAACGCTCCTAACAGCCGAGAAAGGGGTACCGAAAGACGTTTGTCCAACCATCGGGCGATGAAGAAGAACAGCTTCCCGAGCGACCTGGCGATGATCAGGATCACGAATGCAACCGGGATCCCGACGGCGATGATCGTCAGCCACACGATCGGGGACACGGGCTCCATGCCGAAGAGCGACCGCAACTCGTTCTGCCATCCGACGTGCCGCCACATGGCAGCAACGACCACCAAACCAACGACCCCGAGGATCACTCGGGACACGATGGTGCGCGCGCGGTCCTTCGTCTTCGGAAGCTCCAGGTAGGTCCACAACCATTCACCGAACGCTCCGATGCCGTACCCGATCATGGCCGTGATACCCGACACGACGCCCTGGAACAGGCCGGTTCGCGGCAACAACGAATCGAAGAGCGAGAAAGCGAAGAACATGAGTGCCACCAGCACCCCCGGCCCCGAAAAGCGCAGTGAAAACACACGCGGCAGCTCGCGGTCGGCAACTGCGGGCGCGACGGGCGACTCGACGGGTGGGGCCTCAGGATCCGACATCGGCGGCACTCTAGACGTGACTATCGAGCCGGTCGGAATCGAGGGGTACGGGTTCCATCGATGGTTCGACCATGACCCGGCCGCCGCTCGGGTTGTCGCTTCCTGACGTCGCAGGTCCCGACGTGGGAATGTCGCTACCGGACATCGTGATCAGGATGAGCGGGCAGTCCCGGGTGGGGTGCTGGACAACGGCCATGGCATGGTCGTACACATCGCTGAGGAGCTGAGAGGGACGTCACCGAGCCGATACGTCACGTTCTCGGCGATGACGATCGGATCAGGCATCGCTCTTGGTCTTCCGTGAGAGCAGCCACAAGAACACGGGCCCGCCGACGAGTGCGGTGATCAATCCCACCGGGATCTCGACGGGCGAAGGGACGGTTCGGGCGAGGAGATCGCACGGGATTACGCCGACGGTGCCGAGCGTGACCACGAGCGGCTCGTCGACGCCATCCAGCCAGGCGAGGTGCCTGCAGAGCCGGGCATCTGAAAGGCCTGCAACGGCGGAGTCCCTTTCCCTCTGGGTCGTTGGCAAGCTGCCTGTTGGTGGCCACGATCTGCCAGGGCGATACCCGTGCGTGGGTACCCTCCGCTGCGATGGATGGTGATGTCACACCCGACGGCGCTGCGTCCCTGAGCGGGCGACGTGTCCTGGTGACGGGATCGACGACCGGCATTGGGTTCGCGACAGCGGAGGCACTGTCCGCCGCAGGTTGCCGGGTCATCGTGCACGGACCCGACTCGGCCGGAGCGGATGGTGCCGCCGACCGCATCCGTGGTCGAGTGCCGGGTGCCGCCGTCGATGCCGTTGCCGGGGACCTGACCTCACAGACCGCGGTTCGTCAGCTCGCTGCCACGATCGAGAGTCGGTACGGGACGCTGGACGTCCTGGTCAACAACGCGGCGGCAGTGTTCGATCGCCGGTCCACCAATGGCGACGGCGTCGAACTCACGTTCGCGGTGAACTACGTAGCGGTGTACCTGCTGACCCGTCTTGTGCTCCCGACGATCGAACGTTCTCCCGACGGGCGAGTCGTCGTCGTGACTTCCGAGGCCCACCGCGGCGTCACCCTGGACTTTGATGATCTTCAGATGTTCAACGGATACGAGCGGTTCGAAGCGTACGGACGGTCGAAGCTGGCCGGTCTTGTGTTCACCTACGAGTTGTCGCGGCGGATCGATCCGGGACGTGTCGCGGTGGTGGCGGTGCACCCGGGAACGGCCAAGACCACGCTCTTCCGGCCACGCAATCCCGTAGAACGCGTCGTGATGCCGATACTCAACATCAAGGCACGCTCACCACGACAGGCGGCGGACACCGCGGTGTGGCTGGCGACGAGCGACGACGCCCGTGTGCTGCATGGCCGCTACGTCGGGGGCCGTCAAGTTCTTGAATCGTCAGCCGAATCGCGAGATCCCGGAATCGCGACTCGCCTTTGGAACATCACGGCCGAGATGACCGGTCTCGACCCCTGACCCTGTCATTGCACGGACTGTGATCCGGTTCACCGTCGAGTTCCTCAGATCGATCGCTGAATGGCCCGAGGGGCGGGAACACCGTGATCCGGACGCAGCGCACATGACGGCGCCGACCCGCACCGCCCTGGCGCGCCCCGGCAGATCGCGGCGGAGCGTTCAGGACTGTCCGTGGTCGGTGACCTCGGGAGCGAGGTAGTGGGGTTCGGTGATCCCCTTCTTGCGCATGGCGACTCCGGTGAGGATTTCTCGTGCGCAACGGTTGGCTACGAGCGGCGTCACATACGTTGGATCCACCAGCGGATTGAGCTCCACCAATTCGTCCAGGCATGTAGCCGCGGAGACCGACCTGGATGAAGTTGTTTCCCTTCACGTGACCCTGTTCGATGAGCCTCCGCACTGGTGTGCCGTGGGTGAGGTTATGGCCGATACCGAACGACGCAGCGTCGTAGTGAGCATCGAAATGGATGTCGCCAACCTTGCCTTTGCCGTAGATGTCCGCCATCGCAGCGACATCGGGGTACATGAGAGCGTGATCTCCGCCAACCACGAACGGTATCGCACCGGTCTCGGCGATCTCGCGAACGATCGACCGAACCGGCTCGATCGATCGATGAGTACTATCGAAATCGACAGCGGCATCGCCGTAGTCACAGATCGTCAACTCTTTGAGAGCGTCCACCATCACATGAGCGTGCGGGAGTCCGGTGGCGACGTTCGG
>PVMS01068217.1_pt1 | contig 13215 bp, 11 predicted proteins | sample 1853461 | NCBI WGS metagenome assembly PVMS01 (sample SAMN08582032, study PRJNA380276) | Marine sediment metagenome, whole genome shotgun sequencing project. | isolation source: ocean sediment barecode stripped | collected 2017 | reverse complement strand
CTGGTTTTGTAGGCCTTTGCAGCGTGGGTACCTGGCACTAGATCACAGGGATAGCGGCCCAGACGCATCGTACCACCCATGTCAGCCAGTCCATGTTGATCTGGCATTAGACTGATAACAGGAAAAGCAGTCTTAGAATTGAACTCTGTGCTATTCGGCTCATCAGTGCCAATAATGTCACGTAGTAGCTCGATGCACATTACCTGCATGCCAAGGCATAAGCCGAGGTACGGTACTTGCCCCTCGCGGGCCCATTTGGCCGCCAGACTCTTGCCTTCGATTCCCCGGTAGCCAAAGCCGCCAGGGACTACGATCCCATCAAGGCTGTCAAATTGCTCCCAACCGATTCCTTTTTCAAGATCCCCGGAATGGATCCAGGCGATATCGACATGACGATGATTGGCGATCCCGCCGTGATAGAGTGCCTGGCGCACACTCATGTAAGCGTCGTGAAGTTCCACATACTTCCCAACGATCCCGATTCGGATTGTTGGTTTCGGCCGTCGAATTTCTTTTATCATCTCGCTCCAGAGGGTGAGATCTGGCTTTGCAGCGGGGAGACCGAGGCTATCGACAAGGTAGTTTCCAAAACCGGCAGCCTCCAGTTCCAATGGGATGCTATACAGTATCTCGCTGGTAACGGCCGGAATTACCGCCCTTTTTTCAACATCGCAAAAGAGGGCAATCTTATCAATATGCTCGGACGGTATGTCGTAATCGGCACGGGCAATAATTGCGTTAGGGTGAATGCCAATTCCTCTCAGTTCACGGACACTATGTTGGGTTGGTTTTGTTTTAAGTTCACGACTGGCGCCAATATAGGGTAGGAATGTGACATGCACATAGAATGTATTCTCGGTTCCAACATCCGCCCTCATCTGACGCAGGGCCTCCATGAATGGTAGACTCTCAATGTCGCCAACCGTGCCACCAACCTCGACGATAACAACATCAGCGCCACTTGTTTCGGCCATCAAATGAATGCAGCGCTTGATTTCATTGGTTATGTGGGGAATTACTTGAATTGTACCGCCCAGGTAATCGCCCCGACGTTCTCTGGCAATGACTTCAGCATAGACTTTTCCAGTGGTTACGTTAGATTCCTGGCTTAAGTTGATATCGACGAATCGTTCATAATGACCCAAGTCGAGATCAGTCTCGGCGCCGTCTTCCGTAACAAATACCTCACCATGTTGATAAGGAGACATGGTGCCGGGGTCAACATTGATGTACGGATCGAGTTTCTGAACTGTGACAGATATGCCCCTGGCTTTCAGAATCCGACCGACAGCTGCGGCGGTTACGCCTTTACCGACAGAACTGACTACGCCGCCCGTAAAGAAGATAAATTTCGTCATCTATTACCTCTCTCTCACCCTAATAAAAAGAGGGGCATGCCATCTCGGGTGACATGCCCCTCTAACCTTTAAGCCCGGTTGAGTTGTTTCAATGCAAAGGTTAACCAAATCACAAAAGTCTTTCAATATCCTCGGCCGCACGGCGCATATCTAGAAAGATGAGGCCAAGTTTGGCCTTACTTCTGGCCATGACAGTTAAAACAGCTTCTTCACCAATGGCCATTAAGACAATGATACCATCAGATCCTTCAATATACACCCGTTGCAGAGTTCCTCGTTTAAGTTCCTCAGCAATTCGATCGCCAAGCGAGAGCATGGCTGCTGACATCGCTGAAATCCTGTCTTCATCTATCCCTCCAGGTAAAGAAGATGCCATAATTAATCCGTCTACGCTGACTATGGCTGAAGCTTCTACATCTGGGGTTCCCGCCTGCAAGTCTCGCAAACGGTCCACCATCATTTCGGTGCGTGACCTCATCGCAAATTCTCCTAATTCGAATTACTGTTACTTAACCAAACAGGTACAGACGAAATTCTACTTATGTAATCTAGCACTGGCGGATAATAGCATATGAGGCCAGGGCATGTCAACGTGACCCTTGTCAAACCATGAGGCACATGGGCTAGAATTGGAAAGCGAGGAAGGGTGAAGTTTCATGGACACTCTTTGATTGTCGTTAACCACGACGATGTATTGACAGGCCTTCACCATCTGGCTCTGTCTCGGCCGGCCGATTGGACTCAAGTCGCTTCCATGCAGCCTCGATTCCCGTTAATTCTTCCTTGTTTTCTGGCAACTCTCCATAATGCACACGAACATAAGCTTCGGTAATCAATTTTGCTTCCTCCAGGTTATCCGGCCAGGCCTGAGACAGGGTTTGCAAATATTCATAGGGCGTTTCTGACTCACTCCGGGAATAACCATAATCGGCAGCAGTCGCGCACATTTGACGATATAGATGACGAACAGAAGCGGCTGCTCGCCACCGCCGCAATGCACCAAATCGATCAAGTATTCTTTGACCGAGGCCAGGGCGTGGCAGTGATCCATAGCCTGTCAGCTGATTAGCCGTTTGAATCTTGCCGGTTGATGTGCGCCGCAAAGATCTGCCTAGCCGACCCAGTGCCAGCGAGATAAACAATACCACGAATAACATGATAAGAATGGTGAGTAACTGTCGTGGGAACTGGATTGAACTTTCAGTGGCTTCCATTAACTCCTCAGGCAATGGCTCGGTAAGAAGAGCTAGGGACAGCGCATCTAAAGCATCTAGCCCACCTTCGAATGCCGATTCAAACGTCCCGACAAATAGGCCGAGCAGCCATCCTATAAGTAAGAACAGCGGTGTATTCAGATATGTGATGATAGCGACGACAACAATTCCCAGGTGACCAAGTGCTTCCCACAATGGGCTGAACCAGCCCACGGTGGTTGCGACTGAATCATTACTTAGCACACCTGCTAAGATGCCTGTTGAAAAGGTAATGATCGCAGCAGCCCCTGATACGACAATCAGCCAGTGGAAGGTAATGGGAAAGGATTGCCCGATTCGACTCAACTCAAGTTGTTCGACCCGGGTAATCACAATGGCCATAAGAGATGTGAAAAAGAAAAGCAAGATGAACGGTGTTACGGACCACGGCAATAGTGATCCAGCAATCGCGGCGACAAAAATGAATAGGAGTAGGATTTCAAAACGCATTCGGAAGCCGATTTCGGCGATATCCACGTGTCGACCGACGAGTGATATGCCACGCCACCACATTAAGGTAACCATTAGAAATATGGTGAGGTCTCTTACGCGAAATGGATTACCTGGATGTTCGATATGAATGAAAAAGTCGGAGATCCATCCGAAATCGCTAACCGGTCGAGGGGAAAATAGCAATAGTCTCCAGGCAACTAAAATTGTAAGAATGAGTCCAACCGTCAGGATGACGCGTTGCCTCTACACCCTTACTTTTAAGGAGCTCATCAAGCGGCTTAGATTGAAAGGTATGAGCATCATCAATAAAAGCAAGACAACCATCAATCCAGGTGGCCAAAACCGGGTCCATGGTGCAAAGGCTAATATTAGCGGAGTTAATATGGCCAGATCCATCAGCGCCCATAGAATATAAAGGAATTCATGGCGAAGAATATTCCAACCCGAAGTAGACTCAACCGTCACATTGCCGTCAAGAGTCTCTTTGAGTTGATCAATCTGAGGTTGGAGAGCCATAAAAATCCTGCTTGGTTTCTTTCGGTCCCGGGATCGAACTCAGTGCCGTTTCGGTAGCGGTACGGGTCCGACTTTCGATATCAAATGCCGATAGCGAAGGAGGTACATGATACATCAATAAACCTTTGACCTCCCGTGGGGGCGGTTCAGCTGCTAACGAAATCAATGTGATTCGCCGCCCAGCTTCTTTCAGTCTGATCAGAGTGACAAGCATGTTTTCATTTACTTCAGCTGTGACTAATACAAAGGTTGTAGCCCAGGGTAACCTTCTGCTCTCGTGGTGCATTAGGTTCTGTATTGAACCCGTTGCAAACTCAGTTACCGCGGCCAGTCCCTCGAGAATGCGCATGAGTTGATCTGGTGCGCGCCCTGGGGCTACCCGGATTGGTTGATCGGAACCGGGTACAGATCCGTTTGCGTATACACCAATGGCCCATTTTTGTTCCGCAGCGTAACTGGCAATTGATGCCGTAACACTAACTGCACGTTCTAACATTTCCGGCTCGAAACCCATCCAATGTTTTTCGAAGGTGGCCACATTCAGGAATGTGACAATTGACATCCCTGAGGTCGGCTCATAGACTTTTGTTTGTAGTTCCCCTCGCCTGGCGCTCGCTTTCCAGTGAATATCTCTAAAACGATCCTGGGGTTGGTAGTTTCTAATGCCCCGGGTTCTAACTGGATCAGTAAACAAGCTTCTGCGGACATTCAAATCACCGAACATTTCTTTTGCCGGAAGATCTAATGTATCTAAGGGCCATACACGCGGATACACGATCAGGTTGTCAATATCTCGGTATTCCCGCTCAATGGTAAATAATGTAAAAATATCACCAGATTGATAGCGTACTGGACCAAACTTGTAGAAGCCACGTTTGGAGAATCGGAATGTGGCTGAGCGAGACGATTGTTCAAAGCCTCTCATCGAAAGTGTGTTTTGTAAGGAATATCTACCGGCTACCTCACTAGCTAAAACGGCAAGTTCACCCCTTTCTGTGGGCGCGACCGGCGCTTCGTCCCTGAATTGTAACCAGGTCAGAGGAAGCGGTTTTCGGTTGTTGATTGTTACGACCATTGTAACTGGTTCGCCAGGGAAGACGTGGGTGCGATCAAAGCTTCTCTCGTACGAAACCCCGATCAACGATGCCCGTTTCCACAAAGTGCTGACGAGAGCGATAAGGCCCAGCCCGATTCCAACGGCCATCATGGCCGCATTTCTATTGGCGACTAATCCAAGGACAAGGGCCAGTATGGAAACAAGCATCCAGGCATCGCTAAAGATACTGTTTTCCCGTTCACGGATGACCATGCCTCTCGCGCGGGCCACTTCATGAATCCCCGGGACAGTCCCATCGCGTAAGGAGTCCCGCACTAGGCGACGAGCGCGACGGCGATTCTTAGCCTGGCTTTCTTTGACATAGACATTGATTTCATCCACGGTATTGTTAGGCTTCTACCGGTGTCGGGACAGTATTTACGACATCGCGAATGATATCTTCTGGCTTCCGACCTCGCAGATGTGTCTGGGCATTAATAATGAGCCTGTGGGTCAAAACGTATGGAGCTAATGTCTTGACGTCATCGGGCAAAACAAATTCTCGGCCGCGGATAGCTGCCAGTGCCTGACAGGTCCGGTAAAGTGCCATGGTAGCTCGCGGGCTTGCCCCAAGTTCGATATCGGGATGAGATCTGGTGAGCCTGCAAATGGCTACGATGTAATTTCGCACTGATGCCTCGACCCGGATAGACCGCACCTCATCTTGCATGGCGAGTATCGTTTCCGGATCTACGACCGCGGACAACTCCTCGAGCGGGTCGACTCGTTCGAAGCGCAACAATATTTCATTTTCTTCAGCTTCATTCGGATATCCCAGTCCGATTTTCATTAGAAAACGATCTAATTGCGCCTCCGGCAGTGGGAATGTGCCTTCAAGTTCGATGGGATTCTGGGTAGCCATTACCAAAAACGGTCGCGGTAGGGCGTGGGTGACAATATCGACCGTGCTTTGCCGTTCTTGCATTGCCTCCAGCAGTGCTGATTGAGTTCGTGGCGTAGCCCTGTTGATCTCATCGGCGAGCAATATCTGTGAGAATATGGGTCCCGCGCGAAATTCAAATTCCTGGATCTTTTGATTGTAGTAATAGATTCCGGTTACATCGGATGGCAAAAGATCGGGCGTGAACTGTATCCTTTGAAAAGAACAACCGAGTGACACGGCTATGGTTTTTGCCAGCGTCGTCTTACCAGTGCCTGGGACATCTTCCAGCAGAAGATGCCCCTCGCAAAGCATAGCGATGAGGGTTAACTCGATTATTTCATCTTTGCCTATGATTACCTTCTGAATATTCTCTCGAATAATGTTGGCCGTCTTCGCGATCATTTGATTGTTTCCAGTAATGGTTTGTTCATCCTTGTTGCCATCATGTTCTGAGCGAAACGCGTCACCATTGCCTGATTTAATTAACACGCGCCGAGTGGCGGTATGGCTGTAGTAACTCAATAACTTGTTCGTATAAGGTGTGGTTGGTGGCGATAATTCCGCTAATCTCTGTTTTTGGCTTGTTGAATTGAAATGGATGATTGTCTAAATCAACACAGTGACCGCCAGCTTCAGCAACCATCAAGGTTCCCGCGCAAATATCCCACTCGTTCTTAGGTCCGCGGCTCCAGGTGGCATCGACTTGTCCCGCCGCGACTCGAGCCAGCTTGGAGGCAATGCTCCCTTTAGTGCGAACATTGAATAAATGCTCGAACGGCTCAAATTCTCCCCGCTTACGTTCGCTGCGGCTTGCGTCTACTGCCATGCCAGCCAGAACCCCATTGTTGCTAACCCGAACCGGTTCTTCGTTTAAATAGACCCCGGAGCCTTTTAAACATGTGTACAACTCGGCCGAGGCTGGATTATAAATTATGCCCAGGATAGGCTGAGAATCGGAAACCAAAGCTACGGAGACTGAAAATTCAGGTATACCCAGTACAAACTCTTTTGTACCGTCAAGGGGATCAACAATCCAGGTTAAAGGCCGCCTTAGCCTTTCTAGATCATCGATTGTTTCTTCACTAAGCCAGCCGGCCTGGGGCAAGATATTGCCTAACCTTTCGCGCAATAATCGGTCTGCAGCCAGATCAGCGTCGGTAACCGGGTTGTCGGGTGATTTTTCGGTTACCTGATAGGATTCCATGAAGAATTCCATTATCGTCTTCCCTGCAGCGATCACGACATCGGTGGCAAGCATTTGAAGGTCGCCAAGTTCACCAGGGGATAGAAGTAAATCAGATTGATCAGTCACGATTGGGAATTCTCCTAATTATACGTGCAAAATTAATTGACATGGGTCGAGAGGAAATCAAGAATATCAATCTTAGTAAGAATACCTTCTACCCTGTTACCGGCAACAATCAGGGCAACACTCTGACTGGCAAATATGTCGATTAGACTCTCGAGTGGGGCATCTGGCTTAACCTCAGATACGTTAGGGTCGATTATGGCCTCAATCGTATTTTCAGCAGCCTGATTAACGCCAGTTCCAATCATGTGATCCAGGAGCGCAACTTCAGTCACTAGACCCTGAAGCATACCCATCTCGTCAATTACTGGAACCTGGGAGATGTCATGCCTTTTTAAGAGAGCAACTACGTCAGTCATCATATCGGTAGGTTTTACTGATATCAAGTGGGGATCGCTCTTGGCAATGTAGACATCCCAAGCGCGAATATCGATCCAGGCCCGATCCAAGAAGCCATTCTCGCGCATCCAGTCATCGTCGAAAGCCTTAGATAAATACCTCGATCCCGTATCAGGAAGGATTACGATCATGAGATCGTCTTTGGTGAGTTTATGCTCTCTGGCGTAATGTATTGCTCCCCATACGGCCGAGCCAGATGAACCGCCCGAAAAGATGCCTTCTTCACGGACCAGCCGCCGGGCCATTAGAAAGCTATCACGGTCTGTTACTTGCACCACATCATCAATAATGGCAAGCTCTGTGGTTGAAGGGAGAAAATCTTCGCCAATTCCTTCAACTTTGTAGCTTTCCGCTTTGGAATCTGGATGATTGCGATGGAGATCATAAAGGATTGATCCAAGCGGATCAACGCCGATAATCTTCACGTTGGGATTCTGTTCTTTCAGAAAACAACCGGCGCCGGAAATCGTTCCCCCAGTCCCCATACCAGCAACAAGATGGGAAATCTTTGTTTTTGTCTGCTCCCAGATTTCGGGCCCAGTCGTATGGTAATGGCTATCAGGGTTAACCGGATTATGATACTGGTTTGCAAAATAGGAATTCGGAGTTTCATCGACAAGGCGCTGCGCCACTGAGTAATAGCTGCGAGGATCATCCGGCTCAACGGCTGTTGGCGTCACAACAACTCGAGCACCAAATGCTCGAAGAAGCAAGATTTTTTCTTGGGACATTTTGTCTGGCATAATAAATATGCAACGATAACCCTTTGTTGCTGCTGCCATTGCCAGCCCGACGCCAGTGTTTCCTGAAGTGGCTTCGACGATAGTGCCACCGGGTTTTAGCTTTCCTTCCCGTTCTGCATGTTCGATGATTGCCGGTCCAATCCTGTCCTTCACCGATCCACCTGGATTAAATGACTCTATCTTGGCGGCAACAGTGCAAGGCAGATCCCGGGTAACAGAATTTAGCCGAACGATGGGTGTGTTTCCAATCGTTTCAATAATATTAGGAAATATATCCATCCATGCCATCCAAATGTACTATCTAATATAAGGCCACTTTTACAAGGTCAGGCCAAATACTCTTGTCGTTTGCTCGATTTGGCGCAGTGCCAGAAAGTGTCTAATCAACATATTCTACCGCATCTCTTACCAAATCACGGAAAAACGGTTGTGTCTTGGGCAGGTATGGATATAATCTATATTGGATTATGTAATGTTTGGCGACTAAATGCCATTGCGGTATTAGGTCGCACTCGGGGTATTCTGGAGGAAATCATGAAAAGGTCGCGAATTTTCATTGGCGTCGCCATCATATTAATATCGTTCCTGCTCGTTTCTAGCACCTATTACGACACAACCTACGTCGTACAGCCGGGCGACACTTTGAATAGTATCGCTCGTAGCTTCAACACGACCGTTTCGGCGATAGTTACTGCCAATAATATCACCAACCCAAATCTGATATACGCGGGGCAAACCCTAATTATTCCCTCTGGCGACGGGGGTGAACCACCTCCTCCTCCGCCATCACCTCAACCACCACCATCAGGTGAGTGCACCTACGTTGTACAGCAGGGTGATACACTTTCTCGGATAGCGGTTAGATACAATACGACCGTGGCTAATCTGGCGGCGCTGAATGGCCTTTTGAATCCCAACCTGATCTATGCGGGTCAAGTACTAAATGTTCCATGTGATGCTGGAGGTCCACAACCGCCGCCCTCACCCCAACCACCTCCTCCATCCCAGCCACCACCTTCTGGCGAATGCTCCTATGTGGTAAAGCCAGGAGATACGTTGGGAAGAATTGCTCTTCAGTACAATACAACTGTCGCCCACTTGTCTTCACTTAATGGAATATCAAATCCCAACCTGATATTTGCCGGCCAGGTTCTGAAGGTGCCTTGCGATTCCAGTGGAGGTACACCCCCGCCGCCTCCTCCACCACCACCACCGACGTCACCACCACCTGGCAGTTCCGGTTTTGAAGCAGGCGGTCAGACGCAAACATTCGCCAATCCAAATCTCATGCACGATACGGGCTTTAAATGGGTAAAACTCCAATATAAATGGAGTGTAGGAGATCCCTCAGGGAATGTAGCCGGGATGATTGACGACGCTCATCAGAAAGGTTTCAAAGTCTTACTTAGTGTGACTGGGAAAGATACCTATCCGGCAGCAAATAGCATTGATTTTGGCGCTTTCACCGAATTTTTACGTGGTGTAGCTTCTCTCGGCGCCCAATCGCCCGAGGCCATTGAGGTATGGAATGAACAAAATATTGATTTCGAATGGCCGGCCGGTCAAATCAATCCTGCATCGTATGTGAGCAATATGCTTGCTCCGGCCTATAATGCTATCAAGGGGGCCAACGGCAATATTGGAGTTGTTAGCGGTGCTTTGGCGCCGACCGGTTTTGACAATGGGCATAATGCTTGGGCTGATGACCGGTATATCCGGGGGATGGCAAATGCGGGAGCAGCTAATTACGCTGACTGCATCGGTATCCACCATAATGCGGGTGCAACATCTCCGAATGCAACCAGCGGTCATCCCGCAGGTACCCATTATAGTTGGTATTTTCGGCCGATGGTTGACCTGTACTACGGGGCCTTTGGTGGCAGCAGGCAACTATGCTTCACGGAAATCGGTTATTTGTCCGGAGATGGTTACCCTGGCCTACCAACGAATTTCTCCTGGGCTTCCGGTACGAGCGTTAGTGATCATGCTCAGTGGCTGGCCGAAGCCGCGGACATTTCGAATCGAGAAGGTAAAGTGCGGTTATTCATTGTGTTCAACGTGGACTTCACATTCTACGATCCATCGGGAGACCCACAAGCTGGATTTGCTATGGTCCGCCCCGATGGTAGTTGCCCCGCCTGTAGCACTTTGTCTGGCGTGATTCCTAGATAATCCCAATCCAAGGTTATGGTCTGTTTAACTAATCTTCTGTCAGGGGGTATTGTATGAATATAAAGGGAATTTTGGCGACCAAAAGTCGTAATGTATTCACAATAGGCCCAGGGCAAACCCTTGCTGAGGCTGTTGAGATGCTTGCCAGGCATAATATTGGCGCACTGGTGGTGACTGATTTCGATGGCAGGGTCGTTGGTATTATCTCTGAGAGAGATATCATTCACGAGGCGGCAAAAAGCCGCGAGATTTTTTCAGTTAAAGTCTCAGATATTATGACGCGTGAGGTAATTGTGGGATTACCCGAGGATGATGTCATGTCTGTCGCCCATACGATGACCGAAAGACGATTTCGACATATCCCCATCTTGGATGGGGAGGAGTTGATTGGCATCATATCCATCGGCGATTTATTAAAGGCTCAGAGAGATCAATATCAGGGAGAGATTGATACCTTGGAGACACAAATCATGGCCGATGAATAGTAGCCTCGTCCCATGATGGGTTATTTTAATTCCACAAGAAGCAAAAACTGTTGATTGTTCATGTGGATGCCAGGGCGAGAGAAATGTCGCCTTCGAACCTTAAGATGGTGTTCGTTAAGATTATTGGTGGCTTGAAATATCAGGAGAGCCTCTTATGTCGGAGATTGGATCGACCTCACAGCCTTTACGTGTCGCGATTATTGGAGCAGGGCCAGCAGGCTTCTATGTCGCGGAGCATCTATTCAAGCAGAAGAATCTGGTCATCGAAGTTGATATGTATGATCGATTGCCGACGCCATTTGGTTTAGTAAGAGCGGGAGTCGCGCCTGATCACCAGAAGATAAAATCAGTTGTCAAGATATTTGACAGGGCTGCGTCAAATCCTGGTTTTCGCTTCTTCGGTTATGTCGAACTGGGTAATGATGTGACTGTTGAAGATCTCCGTAACCATTACCATCAGATTGTATACACAACTGGCGCCCAAACGGACCGAAATTTGAATATTCCAGGGATCGATCTGAGAGGGAGCCACGCCGCGACCAGTTTCGTCGCCTGGTATAATGGGCACCCCGATTTTCGTGATCGAGAATTTGATTTGTCTCAAGAAAGCGCTGCAGTGATTGGAATTGGGAATGTAGCTGTCGATGTGGCCCGCATATTGTGTCGAACCACCGATGAATTGGCAAAAACTGACATTGCGGATTACGCGCTGGATGCACTGGCAAATAGCAACATTCGAGAAGTGCATATGCTTGGCCGACGGGGCCCGGCGCAGGGTAAATTTTCACCTTTGGAGCTTAAAGAATTAGGTGAATTGCAGGATGCAGATACATATGTATTTCCTGAAGAGGCGAAATTGGACGAACTCAGCGCTTCCACCCTAGCCAATGCCAGCAGAGGTACGGTACGTATTGTTGAGATAATCGAACAATTTTCCATACGGAAACAGAGCAATAAATCAATAAAGCTCTTCATCCGTTTTCTTGTTTCACCTATTGAACTTATGGGTGATGCAGATGGCCGAGTTCGATCGATGCGGTTAGGACACAATGAGCTTTATGCCACCGAGGCCGGCACCCTGAGGCCACAATTAACTGACAGGTATGAAGATGTACCTGTGGGTCTGGTATTTCGTTCAATCGGTTATCGAGGTGTGCCGCTTCCAGGGGTTCCCTTTAACGACAGTTGGGGAGTCATCCTCAACGAAAAAGGCCGGGTAGTAGATCCGGAAACCAAAAAACCAAAGCTGGGGGAGTATACCGCTGGCTGGATTAAGCGTGGTCCCACAGGTGTAATCGGAACAAATAAGCCGGATGCCGTAGAGACAGTAAAAAACATGCTCGTCGATTTGAATAGTGATTCACTGCTTATGCCTTCGGCGCCCGGTTCAGACGATGTGGAAAGATTGATTACGGATCGCCAGCCTCAATATTTTAGCTATGAGGATTGGAAGAGAGTAGATGCGTCGGAGATCTCAAGAGGACAGGCCTTAGGTCGACCCCGGCTAAAATATACTCGGATTGACGACATGATAATGTTGAAGAACAGTTAATTTCGCGTTGATCATTGTAGAAGCGTAACCTGGCCCTACGGAAAAGATGAGAGTGATCATTTATACTGACGGAGGAGCCGATCCAAATCCGGGTGTCGGTGGGTGGGCAGCTATCTTAAAGGCTGACGGTCGAGAGAAAATCTTGACAGGCAATGATCCTTGGACAACCAACAATCGAATGGAATTGCAGGCGGCGGTCGCTGCTTTGGGAGCGCTCAAACGTCCGGCTGAAGTTAAGATATTTACAGATTCAGAATACCTGAGCCGGGGCATTACTGAGTGGATTACACGCTGGAACAAGGACGGCTGGAAACGTAAGGGCCAACCTATCCCAAACGCTGATCTGTGGCAGGAATTGTGGAAACTCGAACAAGAGCATGAGGTTGAATGGAAGTGGGTTCGGGGACATGCCGGAAATCCGATGAATGAGCGAGCTGACAGACTTGCAACGGCTGCCCGCCAGGAGATTGTTGCTCCGGTTATAATCGAAAGCGACGCGCCACGCCTTTTCGTACGAGCATCGTGCAAGGGTAATCCAGGACCCGGAGGATGGGGTGTTGTCTTACAGCGGGCAAACGATACCAAGCAGGTAAGCGGATCGGAACCGAAGACTACAAATAATCGAATGGAATTAGTGGGAGTTATCGAGGGCTTGCGACTGCTGCCCAGGGACAGTGAAGTGATTGTCTACTCGACTTCAGATTACGTTTTGACCGGTGCTACGAGATGGATAAAGGGTTGGCGTTCTCGGAACTGGCTGAAACGTGATGGCAAGCCAGTTAGCAACTGACGGAGGAGCCGATCCAAATCCGGGTGTCGGTGGGTGGGCTGCTATCTTAAAGGCTGACGGTCGAGAGAATATCTTGACAGGCAATGATCCTTGGACAACCAACAATCGAATGGAATTGGATCGGCTCCTCCGTCAGTGTAGATGGTCACTCTCATATTTTTTTCCGTAAAGCCAGGTTCCGATTCTCCAAAGATCAACGTGAAATT
>PVMS01181761.1_pt1 | contig 13217 bp, 15 predicted proteins | sample 1853461 | NCBI WGS metagenome assembly PVMS01 (sample SAMN08582032, study PRJNA380276) | Marine sediment metagenome, whole genome shotgun sequencing project. | isolation source: ocean sediment barecode stripped | collected 2017 | reverse complement strand
GGGCGGCTCAATGGACGATCACGTTCGCATCTGCGAGGAAATGTTCTCGGCGGCACGCAGCGAGTTCAAGCATCTTGAGTATTTCTATTTTCACAACTTTATCTACGAGAGCCTGTGGAAAGACAATGCCCGGCGCCACTCGGAGAAGACGCCGACTCTCGATATCCCCCACAAGTACGCGGCGGACTACAAACTAATTCTTGTCGGCGATGCTACGATGAGTCCGTACGAAATCGTTTACGCCGGTGGCAGCGTCGAACACTGGAACGAAGAGCCGGGCGCTGTCTGGATCAAGCGCCTGCTGAATACGTACCCGAAAGCTGTCTGGCTGAATCCGGAACCGCGTGAGCGCTGGGACTACACGCCATCGACGAAGCTGATTCGCGACATCATGGGCGAGCGCATGTATCCGCTAACGATTGCTGGTCTTGATGATGCGATCAGGGAGCTGCACTAAGCTCCGCGAGGTCTGCGAGAACCTGCTTTGAATGATCGGCTGGCGTTACTTTTTCGTAGTGCTTCGCGATGCTGCCATCCGGGCCGACTATGAACGTCTGCCTTTTCGCGACGGACATTCCGAACATGCGTGTCTTTACGCCGTAAGCGGTCGATACATCGCCTTCAACGTCCGCCAGCAGCGGGAATGGCAGTCCGTGGTTCTCGGCGAACGCTTTGTGTGATTCGACGTCGTCGAGGCTGATGCCGAGAATCTGCGCATTGAGATCCTTGTAGGCAAAAATGTCGTCGCGGAACTCACAGGCCTCGGTTGTGCAACCGGGTGTCTCATCCTTTGGATAGAAATACAGCACGACCCATTGGTCGCGATAATCCTCAAGAGAGTGAAGCTGGCCATTCTGGTCCGAAAGCTCAAATTCGGGTGCGGCGGACCCGACTGCAGGCTGATCATTGGCGATTCCGATAGACGTAAAGCCGAGGATGATAGCCGCGACAGCGACAGGAACGAGTGTGAGTGTAATATTGCGCGTCATGAGATCGGTCCGATTAGCGGATGCGCATTATAATACGAACTTGGTTGCCGTAATGTACCTATTGGTAAAAACTACTTGAACAGCGCCCAGAATGGTGTGAAGACTGCGCTTGTGCTGCCAGGCGGCGGTGCCCGTGGCGCCTTCCAGGTCGGCGTCCTCAAAGCAATAGCGGAATTGCTGCCACGCGACCGGCCCAACCCGTTTCCGATTATCAGTGGTACTTCAGCCGGGGCTGTCAACTCTGTCGTCCTGGCGTCTCGGGCGCGGCATTTCAGGTCAGCGGTTGCCGAGCTGGAGCGCGTCTGGGGCCATTTTCACTGCAACCAGGTGTACAGGACCGATCACTGGACGATGCTCAAGAGCAGCGCCCGCTGGATGGCGTCACTCGTTTCGGGCGGGTGGTTGGTTGGCATGCCGAAGTCGTTGCTCGACAATACGCCGTTGCGCGAGTTGATTAGTCGCAATCTGCACTTCCCGCGCATTCGTGACGCGATCAACGAGGGTCATCTTGACGCGGTGGCCGTTACGGCCGCCGGTTATGCGTCCGCACGTTCCACATCATTCTTCGAAGCGGCGCGCGACCAGGAGGGGTGGGAGCGTACTCGCCGCCTGGGAAAACAGGTCGAATTGAATCTTGATCATCTGATGGCCAGCATCGCGGTTCCGATGGTGTTCCCGCCCGTATGCATTGGCAACGAGTATTTTGGAGACGGCGCCATGCGTCAGGCGACACCGCTAAGCCCCGTCGTACATCTTGGCGCCGATCGTATTCTCGTTATTGGTATTCGTGACGAGACCGGGGATAAAGAACCAGAGGCTCCCGGAGAATCCCCGAGTTTTGCGCAGATTGCCGGTTATATGCTCGACACGTTGTTCATGGACGGCCTGTATTCTGATTTGGAGCGCATCACGCGGATCAACGAGTTGCTCGATTCATTGCCGGGCGAGGAAGTCGATATTGGCGAGACGACAATGCGCCCGATCGATACGATGCTGGTCGTTCCCAGCGAGGATCTTCGCGAACTGGCCTACAAGCATCGGGCAGAGCTGCCATTTGCGATTCGTGCGCTGATGCGAGGCGTTGGCGGTAGAGGTCCCAGTGAGAATCGCCTTCTGAGTTTCCTGCTCTTTGAGCAGGCGTATGCGCGTGAGCTCATCAGCCTCGGCTACCGAGATGGGATGAAAGTCAAAGACGAACTGCTCGATTTCGTTAATGGTGCCGAGGTACCGCGCTTGTTTGCGCCAAGCTGGATCAAGAAAGACCTGAACTCCTAGACCTACATCAGGAAGATTGCGCCAAGTCCGAGGAATGCAGAGTAGCCGATGACGTCCGTCACGGTGGTTAGGACGACGCCACCCGCAAGCGCCGGATCGATATTCATGCGCTTCAGAGCCATTGGAATAAAGAAACCGGCGCCGGCTGCGATTACCAGGTTAATAATCATCGCCGCGCCGATAATCCCGCCGATCCGCCAGTCACCGAACCACAGGTAGGCAAACAGCGAAACTACGATCGCCCAACCGAATCCGTTCAGCACGCCGACGAGTACTTCTTTTCTCAGGATACCGGCTGCGTTTGCACGGTTGATCTGCCCGAGGGCGATCGCGCGCGTGATGATGACCAGAGATTGGGTGCCGGCGACGCCGCCCATGCTGGGCACGATCGGCATAAGCACAGCGAGGAGCACGATGGCGTCCAGTGTCGTCTGAAACGTCTCGACAACGGCAGCGGCCACGAATGCGGTACAGAGGTTAACGCCGAGCCAGAGTGCGCGGCGCGTTGCACTCTTAACGACAGGCGCAAACATGTCATCTTCTTCGTCGAGGCCTACGGGGCCCATCAGGGCGTGTTCGGCTTCGTCGCGAATGACGTCGACAACGTCGTCGACCGTGATTCGGCCGAGCACGCGGTAGTCGTCGTCGACAACAGGTGCCGACAGCAGATCACGATTCTCGAATTCCCAAACGACCTGGTTTGACGGTGTGTGTGCCGGAATCGGTATCAGGTCAGTCGACATGACGTTGGCAACCATGTCGTCAGGATCGTGGGTTAGCAGTCGGGACAGGAACAGCGATCCGATGTAGGTATTGTCGCGGCTAACGACGAATACTGAATCTGTGCCGTCCGGGATCTCACCGACAACGCGCAGGTACCGCGCAACGACTTCGAGTGTGACGTCGGGGCGCACGGTCACAACGTCGACGTTCATCATGCCGCCGGCGCTTTCCTCGTCGTAAGCGAGGACCTGCTTCAGGCGTTCATGGTCTTGCTTGTCGAGTGATTGCAGGACTTCCTGGGTGACCGTTTCGGGCAAATCACCAAGCAGGTCGGCGAGGTCATCGACCTCCATGCCCTCTGTCGCGGCGATGAGTTCGTTCGTGCCCATGCCCTCGAGCAGGCCATCACGGACCTCCTCGGCGACTTCGACAAGTACGTCACCCTCGAGGTCGTGGTCGACCATCTCCCACAGTACTGAGCGATCCTTGAGTGGCAGCGACTCGAGTAAACGCGCGACCTCGGATGGATGGAGGCTGTTGACCATGATGCGTGCTGAGCGCATGCGGCCACTGTCGAGATTGACCCGAAGGAGTTCGAGGTCGGCCTTGGTGTGCTCTCTCGCTTCCATTGACGCGGAGTGTAGCAGCTTAGTCCTGACGGAGACGATGCTCGGGCAGGCCGTTGTGCCGGGTCAATACAGCGTCATGGTGGTTGCGTAACTCGGCTGCGAGCTTCTCCGTCATGTATACGGAACGGTGCTGACCGCCGGTGCAGCCGATAGCGACAGTAAGATATCTGCGATTGGCATTCTTATAGTGCGGTATCCAGCGGCCAAGAAATTCACGAACATCATCAAACATGGCCGTGAACATTTCTTGTGCATCCAGGAATTCACGAACTTCCTCATCGAATCCTGTGAGACCGCGCAACTCTACTGTCCAATAGGGATTTGGCAGGCTCCTGAGATCGAAAACGAAATCGGCGTCAGTCGGAATGCCGTACTTGAAACCGAATGATTCGATCAGCACCGACAAAGACTCTGTATCGCGCCTGTCCACGCGTGAGCGCATGATATCAGCCAGTTCGTAAATACTCGACTGCGACGTATCGATAATAAGGTCGGCCGACAACTGGAGCTCAGACAGAAACGCGCGCTCGGATTTGATCGCTGCGCGGAGTTGTGTCCCCTGTTCGGCAAGAGGGTGGCGGCGGCGTGTCTCGCTGTAACGCTGCAACAAAATCTCGTCGCTGGCGTGCAGGAAAATAATATCGGTCTTCACGCCCTGCGACCTCAGTTCTCTCAAGAGGTCGGGGAGGGTGTCGAGATTCTCGGCACGATTGCGGGCGTCGACACCCACAGCCAGGAGTTTCGCCGAATCGCCGCTGCTGCGTCGAACTTCGTCGACAGCCGCAATCAGCAGTCCGGCAGGGAGGTTATCGATGCAGTAGTAGCCGAGGTCTTCGAGGACGGGCAGAGCGATGGACTTCCCGGAACCGGAAAGGCCGCTGACAATTATCAGGCGCAGTTCGCCTGACATGTCATTTCCGCGCCGTTAATCAACGCGTCGTACAGGTTGCTGCTGCTGTTCATCTCGCGCAGGCGCGCACGCAGGCCTTCATCAGCCAGGACATCGGTGATGAGCTTGATGTCGGCTCGATGGCTGTCATCAATTTCGGCCGGCACCATCATGCCGAGCACCAGATCGACCGGCTCACCATCAGGTGAATCAAAGTCGACAGGCTCCGATAGCTTGATAAGCACTGCAACACTCTCTTCGATGCCCTCAACTCGGCAGTGTGGAAACGCTGCACCTTTGTCCAGGCCCGTACAACCCAGGCGCTCGCGGCTGATGAGGTACTCGAATATATCGTCGCTTGCGATGTCCGGAAAGTTCCGGATCAGAAGCTCGCTGAGGATTTCGAGACAGTGTTTTTTGCTACGCGCTGTTGCGTTACAGAGCACGCCGTCCGGTTTGATTATTTCTTGAAGCGACATAAGGATCTTATCGGGTGTTGGATGCCCGGCGCGGTTTGTAACCGCGCCGGGATTGCCTGATCAGGCGTATCGGGTCTTTTGAATATCTCTTGCGTGATGATCGACGAGCTTTTCCTTGTACTTACGCACTCGTCGTTCGAGTTTATCTACGAGGCCGTCGATTGCAGCATACATGTCTTCCTCGGTGTGATCGCAGTAGATAGTGCCGCCATTTACGCTGGCAGTGGCTTCGGCTTTGTGCCGCAGCTTTTCGACAGTCAGGATACATTGGACGTCAGACACAATGTCAAAGTGTCGGCCAATCTTTTCGATTCTTACGCCGACGTAGTCTCTCAGTGATTCAGTAATCTCGACATGATGGCCTGAAACATTCAATTGCATATTGGTCTCCCATATTCTTGATTTGCCTGCGGGTTCAGAGTAACAGTCCGTGGGTTCTCCTTCATGTTGTGTCTCTTACCTACCTTGCCTCGCGAACCCTGCGTTCGCTCGACGAGGTAATATTCATAGCTTCACGGTACTTCGCGACCGTGCGTCTCGCAACCGAAATGCCATCCTCTTTCAGTAAGTTGGTGATCTTGCTGTCACTTAGCGGTTTGGCGGGGTTCTCGCCGTTGATCAGTTTGCGGATCTTCGCGCGAACTGATGTCGACGACTGGTCCTCGCCGCTGTCGGAGGACAGGTGAGATGAGAAGAAGTACTTGAATTCGAACACGCCGCGCGGCGTGTGCATGTACTTGTTGGTTGTTACACGTGAAATCGTTGATTCGTGCATGCCGATCTCTTCTGCGACGTCGCGAAGAACCATGGGTTTCATCGCTTCGTCGCCATGCTCGAGAAAATCCATCTGCCGCGACACGATGCTGGTTGCGACTTTCGTAAGCGTTTCATTGCGAATCTCAAGGCTGCGGATGAGCCAGCGAGCTTCCTGTAATTGCGTTTTGAGTACAGCGTGCCCGCCGCTGCCGCGAAGCAGCCGAGCGTATTGCTGATTGACCGAAAGCCGAGGCACCCCTGTAGGGCTAATTTCGACCTGCCACCGCTTGTCGACCTTGCGCACAAACACATCAGGGATCACATATTCGGCCGCGGCCGGGCTGACGGCCAGCCCTGGTCTCGGATTGCAGCCGCGAATCAACGCGAGGGCATCATGCAGATCGTCCTCGCTGGCGCGCAGGCCGCGCCGCAACTCCCCGTAGTCGCGTGTTGCGACGAGATCGAGGTGGTCGCCCGCGATTTCGATCGCAAGTTGCAGGCCCGGGGTTTTCCAGTCGAGCTGGCTGAGCTGCAGGATGATGCATTCAGAGAGAGAGCGTGCGCCGATACCGATCGGATCGAGACGCTGCACCTTGGTCAGCGTCTTTTCGACTTCCTTTTCTGTGACCGGCGGGTCCTCGTCAAGGCTGTCGAGAATCTCCTCGAGCCCAGCTTCGAGATAACCGTCGTCATTAATAGAGTCAACAATCGCTTCGCCGATGAGGATCTGGCGCGGCTCAAACTGTTCCATTTCGAGCTGCCAGAGCAGGTGATCTCGCAGCGTCTGGCCTGATTCATCAGCGAAATCGGTCATCGGCCGGCCTTCGCCGTTCCATCCGCCATCCTGGATGCGCTCGGTGGTACGGGATTGCCAGAGTTCGTCGGCCCTGATGGTCTCAACCTCGGCGGTGGTATCTGCGCTCGTGCTCGGGACGTCTGGCAAGTCCTCCATCTCGAGCATGATGTTTTCTTCAAGTGCTTCCTGAATCTGCGCATTCAGGTCCAGAACGGGCAGCTGCAACAAGCGAATCGCCTGCTGCAATTGCGGTGTCATGGTCAGCGTCTGACCGAGTTTTAACTGCAATGAAGGTTTAAGCATGCCTGTTGTTCACATCTTGCCTACTGCTTTTGGGGCGAAACGACCGTGCACAAGGCCTTGTTGTGCCAAGTTTGCCTCAGAGTTTGAATTCCTGTCCGAGATACACCTCTCGAACGTGCTGATTCTCGAGGATCTCTTCCGGAGACCCGTAGGCGATCAGACTGCCATCGCTGAGGATATAGGCGCGCCCGCAGATTCCGAGCGTCTCCCTTACGTTATGGTCAGTAATGAGGACACCGATGCCTCGTTCGCACAGGTGTCGAATGATGCGCTGGATGTCGAGCACCGATATCGGGTCGACGCCAGCGAATGGTTCGTCGAGCAGTACGAATAGTGGGTCGGCCGCCAAGGCGCGCGCAATTTCCACGCGCCGGCGTTCGCCACCCGACAGGCTGATGCCGAGGCTTGAGCGCACATGCCCGACATGCAGCTCGTCGAGCAGGTTTTCGAGTTCTTTTTCGCGTCCTGCGCGATCAAGATCATCACGGTTCTCGAGGATGGCGAGGATGTTCTGTTCTACCGTGAGCTTTCGGAAAATCGATGCTTCCTGGGGCAGGTAGCCCAGACCAAGCTTGGCACGCCGGTGCATCGGCTGGGCCGTCAGGTCCTTGCCATCCAGCAGGATCTTGCCGCTGTCCGCGGCGATGAGCCCGACGATCATATAGAACGCCGTCGTCTTGCCCGCGCCATTCGGACCCAGCAGCCCTACCACTTCGCCGCTCTTGATTTCGACGGACAGGCTCTTGACGACCTGGCGGAGCTTATAGCTCTTGGAAATATCCTGAACGCTCAGAATACTCATGGATTGCCGTCGTCCGTTTCTTCCTGTTCGGTCGAGGCAGGCTCGTCGACAGCGGGCTCGTCCGCTGTGGGTTCGATGCCACCAGGTGGCGTGTAAGTGATTCGGACACGGTCGTCTTCCTCACCCGACGAGTCGGCATTAATGCGTTGTTCGGCAATGTTGTAGACCAGCACCGTCGATGATATCTGGTTGCCACCCTCGGTTATGGTCGCCTGCTCTGAGAATTCGATCACGCCCTTGTCGACGTCGTAGTCCAGTCGCCCGGACTCGGCATGGGTAATTTCCTCGGTTCCCGGGCGGCTAAGGTCGTAGGTGGCCGGAGACCCCGTCACAATGACCCGCTTCAATCGAAAATCGTCAAACAGAAGCTCGGCGGTATCGCTTTCGATGTGTCCCGCGCCAACGTCGATGATGACATTACCAGTAAAGTGCCAGGTGCTGTCCTCGAGCTCCATGCGTGTTGCGCGGCCCTCATCCGCCTGGATGCTGACGAGGCCTTGTGTCAGGCGCAGGCCGTTGAAGATGATCATCGAGTTCTTGCCGTCGATCGTCGTATTGTCGGCGTCAATATCCATCGGCAGGCGCATATCCAGGTCATTGACCTGTGCACCTGCGACCAGCGGCAATATGAGCGAGGCGACAATGCCCAGCCACAGCGGCAATTTACTTCGGGCGAATTTCATTACTAAGGGGCGATTTTTCCGCGAACGTTGGACTTCAGTACGATCTTGTTGTCGTTCAGTGATGCTAGCATGCCTGTCGCCGTAAGGCTGCGCGCCCCGATACGAATCTGGACGCGCTCATCGGTCTCTGCGACGAAGCGTTCCGGGTCCAGTTCGAGGTACTGGGTCCGGATTTCGGTGTCTTCGTCGTTGTTGTCATTTGTGCTGACCGCTCGCACATGTCCTCGCAGCGCAATCCGTGGACTGCCTTCGCGCAGCGTGGCCTCGTCGGCGTACACGATCCACGGGATTCCGGCATCGGGTGAATAGCGAATCCGAACCTCAGTGAATTCGATCCGGTCTTTCGCCTTCTGCTCTGCATGCGCCGCTTCGATCTCGTACAACAGGCTACCATCCGTATCAGTGCCCAGAATGCGCGCCGACTTGAGATAGTAGCCACTGTACCCGGGATCAAACGGCAGCGGGTCAACATCGTCAGGTTGGTTGCTGCGCGCAAGGTACCAACTGCCGAGGGCTGCAACTATCAGGACGACGAACAGTGCGGTGGTCCGTGGACTCATCAAGTTACGCTGCTCTTCATGCTGATCACGAGTTCACAGACCTCGCGTACTGCGCCGAAGCCACCGGGTTTCACAGTGACGTAGTCGCAGCGTTCCTGCAATGCGGGGACCGCATTTGCCACAGCGATCGAAAAGCCGACGTGTTCAAGCAAAGGTAAGTCAGGCAAATCGTCGCCGACGTAGGCGCAGGCGCTTAACTTAAGGCCGAGCTCTGCAGCAAGTTCGTTCATCGCCTGGACTTTGTCCTTGCAACCGAGCACAACATGGGGCACCTGGAGTTCAGCCATACGTTTCTCGACCGCGCCTGAATGACGCCCGCTAATGACTGCGACCTCGACACCGGAGGTCAACAGTTGACGCACACCGTACCCATCCTGAGTGTGAAAGGCCTTGGTCTCGATGCCGTCATCTGAAAGATAGAAGCGGCCGTCAGTGAAAACGCCGTCAACGTCGAATGCGACAAGTTGAATACCACCCAGTTTGTCGAGGCCGGAGCTCACATCAGGCCCTCACGGAACAGGTCATGAATATTCAATGCACCGGCAACCGTGTTGTCCTCATTGGCGACGAGCAAGGAAGTAATCTTGTTTTCTTCGAGAATGTGTAGCGCCTCCGCGGCCAACACATCCGCTGATGTTGTCTTACAGTTCGTGTGCATGACGTCGCGAATCAGCGTCGTCCTGATGTCGGCACCGGTGTCCAGCGTGCGTCGAAGATCGCCGTCTGTGTAGATGCCCAGAATCTTGTTGTCCGCATCGATTACCGCCGTCATGCCGAGGCCTTTGTCCGTCATTTCGAGCAGCGCATCGCGCAGGGAAACATCGGCTGACACAGCCGGGATTCTGTCGCCGGTCCGCATCACATCTGCTACACGCAGAAGAAGGCGTTTGCCGAGGGTGCCGCTCGGGTGGGAGCGCGCAAAGTCTTCCGCCGTGAAACCGCGTTTCTTCAGGAGTGCGACTGCCAGGGCATCGCCCATCGCGAGCGTTGCTGTCGTACTCGCTGTTGGCGCGAGGTTCAATGGGCAGGCTTCCTCTTCTATGCTGACATCCAGGTGCACATCGGCGGCCTGCGCCATGGTCGAGCGGGGATTACCGGTTATCGACAGCAGCTTTGCACCCATTCGCTTGACGACAGGGAGAATCGTAACGACCTCGGCGGTTTCGCCAGAATAGGAAATCGCCAGCAGGAGGTCCTGGCTGGTGATCATGCCGAGATCGCCATGGCTGGCTTCCGCCGGGTGCATGAAGAATGCCGGCGTGCCGGTCGACGCGAGCGTCGCAGCGATCTTGTTGCTTACATGTCCGGACTTGCCCATGCCTGTCACGACGATGCGTCCGGGCGTGTCCAGACAAAGTTGGCAGGCGGCTACAAAGTCGTCGCCCAAACGGGACTTGAGTGCGTCGACGGCGCGCGCCTCGATATCGAGAACATTGGCGGCGAGCGCGAGCAGTTCGTCCTTGGTCAGCGTGTCAGGCAACTCTAATCCTCAACCGATCTTGTGTCGCTATAGTCTAACCGAGTTGGCTACATGTTTTGGGCAATCACGTAGCCGTCGTAGGCGATAAATGCGAGGAACAGAGCCAGTCCTTCGAGGCGGCTTACTTTGGCCTTGCCGTCGTAGTCGTAGGTCATGGCAAACAGCACCAGCGTGAACGCCACCATGACAAATATGTGCAATGACAGGACGGATGGCGGCAATGAGGCAGGCTCGATTGTTGCCGCAATGCCGACGACGGCAAGCAGGTTGAAGATGTTGGAACCGACGATGTTGCCAATGGCGAGGCCGTATTCTCCCTTGAGTGCACTGGACAGCGACACGGCCAGTTCAGGCAGGCTGGTGCCGAACGCGACAATGATAATGCCGATGACAACATCCGAGATCTGCAGCAGTTTCGCGATACCGACTGCACCGTCGACGAGTAGGTCCGCGCCGATCAGGAGCGTCCCGAGGCCGACGATGAGCCAGACAATGGCCATTGTCATGCTGACGTCTGCCGGGATCTCGGCGTCAAAGTCCTGTGCGATCGGGTCGTTTGCCGCTGAGCGGAGGCCGAGGCGTGCCAGCCAGACCATGACGATAACCAGGCCGGTGAGCATGACGATACCGTCGATGCGGCTAAGGAAGGAATCGAGAAACAGTGACACGGTCAACAGCGTAACTGCCAGAAGAGCGGGCATTTCGCGCCTCAGCGTGGCGGATTCCAGCAGGATAGGCCGAATCATCGCGGTCAGACCCAGCACGAGGCCGATGTTGAATATGTTCGATCCAATGGCATTGCCGAATGCAAGACCAGGCTTACCCTGGACCGCGGCGACGACGGATACGAGTATCTCCGGTGCCGATGTAGCGAAAGCCACGACGGTCAGGCCGATCAGGAGTGGTGCGACACCCAGGTTGCGCGCCGTTGCGGCCGCCCCGTGCACGAACCGATCCGCGCCCCATATGAGGAGCACGAGGCCTGCGACCACCAGGAGGATATATTCAAGCATACGAAATCGTAATCGAAACGGCCGGATATGATACACAAATCCGCGCGCGTGGTGGGGATGCCGCACCGATTGCTTGACACTGCGCGGCCCCGATTCAAGCGCACATGGTCAGTAATGGACACAACCGAAATCACACCATTAATAGAAGCCGGTTTTGACAATGCCATCGTCAAAGTCATGAGCCCGGACCACACGCACTTCGAGGCGCTTGTTGTCGCTTCGGAATTCGAGGGATTGCGCTCGCTGGCGCGCCATCAACTGGTCTACAAGTGCCTGGGGGCGTTGGTGGGTAACGAAATTCATGCATTATCGATCATGGCTCTGACACCGGCCGAATGGCAGGAACGAAACAGCTCGAATTGAGGTAATCGGCCCGCGGCCGACATATTCAATGGCCGACCAACTCCCAGGTTGGAAAGCGCTGGTAGCTAGCTAGCGGACCTCTTCTGGTCGCTCGACCGCCGTGACGGTCGCCTTGAATCGCTGACCGTCCCGCAATCCAACAATCTCGACCTTGTCGCCTGGCACGGTGCTGGCCGATATCAACAACGCCTGACGTGAGGAGTACACCGGTTCGCCGTTCATTTCGATAATCACATCGTCTACTTGCAGACCGGCATCCGCGGCAGGACCGCCCTCGTAGACATCTGTCAGGAGGATTCCCGTGCCGGTCTCGATGCCCATCACTGACCTTTCTGCCTCGGTAAGATCGTCAGGTAACAGGCCCATGTAGCCCCGGATTACGCGGCCATGTTGCTTGATTTGTTCGACGACGCCGCGGACCAAATCAATCGGGATGGCAAAACCAATACCCTCGGTGCCCGAATCCTGAGCCAGAACCGCCGTGTTGATGCCGACGAGTTCGCCGCGGCTATTCACGAGCGCACCGCCGGAATTGCCGGCGTTAATGGCCGCATCAGTCTGAATGAAATTCTCAAATGTAACCAGGTTGAGGAGACTTCGGCCTGTGGCGCTGATGATTCCCTGCGTCACCGAGGTCGACAGGCCGTAGGGGTTGCCGATGGCTAGCACAACGTCGCCGATTCTCAGCCGCTCGGATTGCGCGAGCCTGATTGCGGGCAATTCACCAAGATCCACTTTGAGCAAGGCGAGATCAGTTTCTGCGTCGACACCCACGATAATCGGCTCGGTCAGCGTGCCATCCGCGAGGCGGACACGAATCTCGGTTGCCTCCATTACGACATGGTAATTCGTGACCAGGTAGCCATCTGAGTCAATGATCACGGCCGAGGCGAAACTCGTGTCGACCCGAAAACGGGTGCGCGCCGTGACGTTGTCGGCCTCCTGAACGAGGCGTTTCGTGTAGATATTTGCGACCGAGCCGGCACTGGCGGTGACCGCATCGGCATAGCTTGCGGGGCTGCCGTCGCTACTGGCGATCCCTGGCATCAGGTCGGGACGGACGAGTACGACGAGAAACGCGACCGCCAGACCAACGACGATCGACTGCAAAATGAAAACAAAAGCTGACTTGAATCCGGCCACCCGACGTCCTGGCTATCCTTAAATGTTCTGTATTAGCACCTAGCCAATTTCGATTGGCCACGTGTATAATGCGCCGTGGTTCCGCACCTAGGCCCGGGGCAACCGTCATCCTGACGGCAAACCGAGCTTGCTGCAAATCTACCAGATTCGAAACATAGCAAGAAAGCGCTGATTTAGGGGCCGCCGAATAGAGCGGCATATGGGAGTGCCTGATGACCGAAGACGACCTTGATCGCAATAGGCGTCATTTTCTGACCGTTGCAACTTTAGTGACTGGCGCCGTTGGGGCCGGGTTCGTTGCAGTTCCTTTCCTTTCTTCACTGAAGCCCAGTGC
>PVMS01151894.1_pt1 | contig 13221 bp, 8 predicted proteins | sample 1853461 | NCBI WGS metagenome assembly PVMS01 (sample SAMN08582032, study PRJNA380276) | Marine sediment metagenome, whole genome shotgun sequencing project. | isolation source: ocean sediment barecode stripped | collected 2017 | reverse complement strand
TCCACATTGAAACAGGCTGTTGGTGCAAATACCTGTGCATCCCCGGTCCATCCCAGGCGCTCATCCCGCTGGGGACAATCGGTGGGCACATCCAGGAAATTCCCTTTGAGCCCCCAAACAATATTATGCTGGAGCTGATTGATCAAGGGATCCGAGCAGGTGAAAGTACCTGCAGGCTTCATATCAGAGTGGATGACCATTCCCCTGATATCATCAGCAGTAAGTGTTCCGGGGTAACCCGAAACCATCACATACCTGAAGCCCTGGAAGGTGAAGTGAGGCTCAAATGTTTCCTCTGCCCCTCCTTTGAGTACATAGGTATTGATACATTCGGCACTGCGCAAATTATCATAATACATATTGCCATGTTTATCCAGCACCTCCGCATGTTTCAGGGTAAGTTGATCGCCTTTGTTACCGTTGGCTTTGATGCGAATCCATCCCACCATGTTCTGTCCCATATCTATCATCCACTCCTCACCCACTTTATGGATAGAAATGGGCTCCAGTTCATTAACAACCTTTACCGGGGGACCTTCCGGCGCGATCAGTTTGTCGGATGATACCTCTGCGATTTTGACAGGTTTCCAGTCCGAATCGTCGTAGTTGGGATTGCTCCAGCCTGTCAGTTCTTTTGTGGCATCATAAACCTCACCATTATAAATGTCAGATTTTAATATGGGGCCCTGGGAAGCCTTCCAGGACCCATCCGTGGAGATGATTTCAGTGGAACCATCGGAATAGGTCACCCTGAGTTGTGCCAGTGCAGCCACCTCTGTTCCCCAGATATTTCCACCTTCCTGCCAGCCCAGGTTACCCCTGAACCAGCCATCACCAAGAATGATTCCAATGGCATTCTGATCCCCCTGCAGGTTTTCAGTCACATCATAAACCTGGTATTGCAGGCGTGTATCGTAACTGGTCCATCCCGGGGTGAATTCCTGATCCCCGACCCGTTCTCCATTAATCTCCACCTGGTATAGTCCCTGGCAGGTAATATACATCCTGGCCTCAGCAACCTGCCTGTTTAGTTTAAATTCTTTTCTTAAATAGGGTGATGGATTGGACTCCTTGATATCCTCTTTCCAGGTCGGACTGATCCAGTCAGCTTCCCACCGGGTGCCCTGCATAAATCCGGTTTCCCACCATGCAACCTCACTCCATTTACTGGATTTGCCATGGTTATCCTTAACCCTCACCTGCCAGTAGATCCGCTGGAAAGATTGAAGTGGTGGTCCTCCATATTTCACATGAATGCTCTTTGAAGAGGCTACTTTCTCTGTCTTCCACAGCAGCTTCTTGCCTTTTTGCAGATCCTTCTCGTTGAGGGCAATCCTGATTTCATAGGACTCTTGCATGGTGCTCATCTGGTCCGACTGTAGAATCCAGCTAAACCGGGGAACCGGATTATCAATCCCCATAGGATTGGTTTTATAATCGGTTTTCAGAGAGGTAACTGTGACCTCAGCCCTTAGGGCAACTGCAGCCATTAATAGCAGGCTTAGAAAAATGAGTTGTCTTGATTTCATTGAAGTGGATTATGGTTGGAGTGTACTAAAGATATGGCATTTATTTATTTGTTGTTGATCATATTGAAATCATTGATTTTACAGGGTTTCCAACAATGGAAAGTGGGCAGACTCTGTTCTGGAGCGGGTCATCTCTTCCAACAATTCATCAACCAGCTCAGGATAGCTATCTGCCAGGTTTTGTTCCTCCCCCTGGTCCTCTTTCAGGTTGTAGAGTTCAAGCGTACCCGGAGGCTTGCTGATCACATCATTTCTAACCAGTTTCCAATCCCCACTGCGAATGGCCTGCTTCCCCCCTTTTTCGACAAATTCCCAGTAAAGTGTTTCATGGGTTTTCTGCTCTTCCTGTCTCAGAGTTGGTAAAAATGAGATTCCATCAATACCTTGCGGCACATTAATTCCGGCCAGATCGCAGGCTGTGGGTAGAAAGTCCCAGAATGCGCTGAGGTGGCTGGACTGGCTGCCAGGTTCGATGGTCCCTTTCCATGAAACCACCAATGGAACCCTGATTCCCCCTTCATACAGATCCCGTTTCCCTCCCCTGAGGGGACCGTTGGAATTTAAATAATCTGTATAATCCCGATTTGGAACGGGACCGTTATCACTGGTGAAAAATACAATGGTATTTCCCTCCAGATCCAGATCTTCCAACAGTGCCATAATTCTGCCCACATCCCGGTCCATTCGGGTGATCATGGCTGCATAACCCTTACGTTCCTTTGGCCACTCCTCCTTTTCATAGATCCCGTGATCCGGTACCTCCTGCCGTTCACCCATCCGCTCTTCCCCATTGTCATGCGGAATGGTAAATGGAAGGTAAAGGAAAAACGGTTCATCCTGATTGGACCTGATAAATTCCAGCGCCTCTTTGGTCATCAGATCGTGAGAATAGGTCGATTTTTTTGTGGAATAACTGCCCAGACCCTTGTGCCAGTATGTGGTGTCGAGATAGTGCACCTCATTATCCAGGTACTCCTTCTCCCCGTTTCGATAAAGAAATTCGGGAAAATAGTTATGGGCCAGAACCTGGTCAAGGTATCCATAGAAAAAGTCAAATCCCTGCTTCAGGGGATCCCCCGAATTAACTTCAGTGCCCAGTCCCCACTTCCCGATCATCCCCGTCTTATAACCAGCCCCCTGCAAAAGTTCTGCGATGGTAACTGTGGCATCTGAAATGGGTCGCTGTCCGGAGGGAGGGAATTGGCCGTTACCCCGGATTTCAGCATGTCCCATGTGATATCCTGTCATCAAAGCACATCGGGATGGCGCACAAACCGTATTCCCCGCATAGTGCCGGGTAAACCGCATCCCGTCAGAGGCCAGCTGGTCAATATGAGGCGTCTGAATAAACTGCTGTCCGTAACAACCTGCATCTCCATACCCCATATCATCGGCCATGATATAGATAATGTTGGGTTTTTCAGGTTCCGGCACAGAAGATCTGCAGGAGCATAGGAATGCAACTTCACAAAACAGGAGAATAAACAGGTGAGGGAATGTTGGCTTCATGGGTTGTTTTTCAGGTCTATCTCTCAAAAGGAACCTGGTCACTGGGCTTGTAGCCAATGCGATGTGCAACAGCCACCAGTTTCTCCTTTCGGCCCAGCTCGATTGGTTCCATATAAACCTGCCAGGTCTTACCGGGTATTTCTTTTTTGGATAGTACCTGGTATCCGATAGAGGCACCTTTGGTTTGACAGGTGATCTCAATACCCTGCTCACCCTTGCTTATCACCGGTTCCATTGTAACAGGTTGAACCCCACCCGGCCAGATGCTATGAATATAGTCCAGTTCAGGGATGAGCCCCATATCTCCAGTCTCCCCGATCCACCGATCACATTCCTGCCTCAGTTCTAGCAGTTTCTCTTTAAATACAGGGTCTTCCGCCAGGTTTTTAAGTTCATGGGGGTCAGTATAGGTGTCAAACAGCTCCTCCTCCGGTTTACTTTTCCGAAACCACTGGGCCTGGTACTCATTCAGTTCCCCGTTGTCACGCATCCTTAACAATTCCTGCATGATGGGCATCTGCTCACGATACATAAGGGGTAAATAATAGCCCTGGGCCGGTAGAAAGTTCCTGAGATATTTGTATCGATGGTCACGCACCGCCCTGATTCTGTCAACATGTTCATCAAACCTGTCGGCCGCAGCATGAATATATTTTCTTTTCTCAGGAGCTTCATACTGTCCCGCAAAAGAGCGACCATCGAGATATTCAGGAGGTTTTATTCCCACCAGTGACAACAGGGTGGGTTTGAAATCGATAAAGCTGATTAGCCTGTCATCAATCTCACCCGCCCCCGAGCGATCCGGATACCTGATAATCAAAGGTACCTTCAGTCCAGATTCATATACCAGCCGCTTCTGCCGGGGCAATGGTCCACCATGGTCCGAATACCAGAAAATGATGGTGTTATCAAGGTAACCATCCTCCTCCAGCTGCTTTAGGATCACACCCACCTGGTGGTCCATCTCCTTTACGTTGGAATACATCCGTCTCACATCCCTCAATCCTACCTCGTTGTTGGGCAAATAGGCAGGAACAGGGACATCCAGGTCTGCATCTACCCAGAGTGAATCCCCCGACCTGGCCCAGATTTGAGACTCATGGCATACCATAAAATTAAAAATAGCAAAGAAGGGTTGTCCCGGCTTCTTGTTTCTCCAGTGGGCCCTGGGGGAACTTTCATCCCAGGCTGTGAGTGTTTTTTTAAACTGGTAATCTTCTTTGGGATTGTTGGTACAGTAGTAACCAATTCTTCTCAGATATTCGCTGTGCATTTTAACCTCCGGTAAGGGTAAAGCCTCATATGGAAAAATTCCTTCGGGCATGTACTTTGCCAAGCCGGCATTTCTCATATGAGTTGCACCAATATGGGTTGGATACATGCCCGTGGCAAGTGCAGCCCTGCTGGGTGAACACACCCCGGATGGTGAAAATACATTGGTAAAGCGAATGCCTTCGGCAGCCAGCCAGCTGATGTTGGGCGTTTCAATGGTTGAATCCCCGAATGATGGGATCACCGGGCTCATATCCTCAGCTACCAGCCAGACGATATTGGGTTGTGAAAATGAATAAGCTCCGCAAAACAGGAGGAAGGCAATAGAGAATTGAAACTTTTTGATCATGATCCGAGAATAATAATTTTAATAATATTCAGCTAATAATGCGTAGTCTAATTTCCTATTCTATCTCGATGCTGGGCTCTTCTTCAAGGTACCCCAATGAAATCAGGAATTCATTGGCTTCATAAACCGTCTTTTTATAATTTTCGATATGACTGTAATTAAAAAATCCATGTCCCTCTCCTTTGTAGAGGAATAAATCACACCTGTCACCCACCTTTTCCATCACCACTTTATAGTATTGAGCTGTCTCCACCGGAATCAGGCGATCTTCAGTTCCAAGGAAAATCACCGTGGGAGGCGCTCCGGCTCTTATGTTGTGTAATGGAGAGAAGTCTTTAAATGCTTCCCCTACCCGTTCATATCCATATCCCCCCGGCCCGTTATCAAATACCGGGTTGAAAAGGATCAATGCGTTGGGAACGCAGCTATAGGAAAGGTTATCACTTCCTTCATTGAAGCCCGGGGATAGTGCTGTTGCTGCTGCCAGGTGACCCCCTGCTGATCCGCCTGAAGCAACAATTTTAACAGGATCAATGTGAAATTCCCCGGCATGCTCCCGGATGAATCTGATGGCAGATTTTGCATCTTTCAATGATTCGAAAGGTGTGGTACCCTGCCTTTTTTTTCACCCTGTAATCGACTCGAAAACAGACCAGTCCTCTTTGAGCAAAATAGCGGGCATGGGGTTCAAAATGCCCGATGGTCCCACCATTCCAGCCTCCCCCAAAGTAAAACACAATGGCCGGATAGGACTTTGTGGCGTCATAGCCGGGAGGGTAATTTATATGCATATATAATGAAGTGGAATCCACCTGCTTGTATAGTACACTGTCCACTACCTGGGATTGAGCCTGTGCGGCGATAACCAGGATGACTACCAAAACTAAACTTAACTTTCTCATTCGCTGTGATTATTTTTAATTATCCAGTTCAAGTACCTGTCCATCTTTAATCAAAATAGCTTTAAGCTTGTCGTAGGATACATCCTGTACACTCGTCTTTGATTCCAGAGCAATTACCGCAACCGTGGCTGCACTTTGACCGAGGATCATAAATACCTGTTCCATTCGAATGGATCCAAATGCAATATGCGAGCTGGAGACAGCAACAGGAACCAGCAGGTTGCTGCACTCTGCCTTTTTTGGAAGAATGGTACCCATATCGATTTTGTAGGGATCTTGGGGGTGAACCCCGATATCCCCTTCATTCTGCACATAGCCTTCAGGAGTAATATACCGTTGAATATTGTGCGAGTCCATTGTATATGATCCCATTCCAATAGATCGATCGACCGGAGTTTTGCCCTGTATCTCATTTTCAGTCATCACAAACTCGCCGATCATTCTTCTGGCTTCCCTTATATAGATCTGATGTGGCCAGTGCTCGTTATCCCTGAACTCATCTTTTGCCAGACCCCATTTTTTCATCTCCTCCTGAATCTCTGCAGGAATACGGGGATCGTTGGCTATGAAGTAGAGCAATCCTTTTTGATAACTCTCATGCTCTTCGATGATCTCCCTCCTCCTCACATATGAAGCTTCCGGGTAATCATAACTCACTCCAATGTGATCAAAACTGAAAGGACCATGGTTATTTACATCGGTCTTCAGATTGGGTATGGCATCGAATTTTGCAAACACCTGGTTCCATCCTGCCTCCAGGACTCTGACCAGTAATTCATACTGTGAGGGGTCATAGTCATCGGGTCTGGTAAATGGCACCCGGTTTTGTTGCTCCCGGGTCAGACAGGTTCTGAAGCAATACGCCTGAACTTTCTCATCACCTGCTCCCTTTACACCCGGATCTTCCGTCGAAATCAGGGGAAGAACACCACTGGAAGGGTCCCCTGGTGTCACATACGGACTGATATTCATTTCACCAAAGTGATGCCCGTGATGCAGTACGCCCACCTGAATTCCATTCCAGGTTTCATTGTAGACCTCATTGGCCTCCCGGCCAACGTGAAAAGTGATTCCTGCAGCTGCCATCAGGTCACCTTCATAGGTGGCATCAATAAATATTGCTCCTTTGTAGCTTTGACCACTGAGGGTACGGAATGAAACAATTTTACCGTCTTCAACAACTACCCCGGTCTCCCTGTCAAGCCATTTATCCCGATGAACATCAATTTCAAAATCGGTAATAAAATCCTCGAAAACCTGCTCGGCAATATGTGGCTCAAATATCCACATGGTCCGCGCATCACCATCGATGGCCGGTGTGCCCTGTCCCTTATTTCCATATTCTTCCACCCGCTGCCATTTCCATGTTTCGGACAGCTGGTAATAGGTATAAATACGGTGATAAAACTCCCTTGACAATCCGCCAATCACCTCCTTATTTCCTGTATCGGTATACCCCAGACCCGAGGAGGTTAGTCCTCCCAGGTGCAGGTCGGGTGAAACCACAATTACAGATTTCCCCATCTTACGTATTTGAACCGCAGCAGTAACCGCTGCTGATGTCCCTCCATAGATGATTACATCTGCATTAAATTCAGAATCGTTTCCATCGGATGGATTTGAACATCCCAACAGGATAAAACACAGAAAAAGCGTTAATATTCCAGTTTTCATTTCAGAATGGCTATTGATCTCCTTTGCTTGTTCTCTTCTTTTGCTCCACAAAATAGGGTTGAAATTTATACACCGAATGTTCAGTCCATAGTGCATTTATGGAGGGTAAACGTGGTTCCAGTTTTCCTTTAATCTCTGTATAGTTTTTTACAGATGCAAGGTTCTCCCACTCATTGGGATCCACCTGACGGTCATACAACTCTTCAGTTCCATCCTCATATTGAATATAGCGGTACTGGCCGGACCGCACAGAATGATTCTTCATCCCAAAGGTCGTAATGGCCACTGCTTCCGAATCTTCACTGCTTCCTGTCAATAGATTTGCCAGGCTCCTGCCCTCATTTCTGTCATAAGCCGGCAAACCGCATAATTCAAGCAAAGTTGGATAGATGGAGAGCATTTCCACCGGTTGATCAATTACTTTTCCATTTGATATACCAGGGCCGGCAAACATCAGGGGTGCATTGGTGGCCTCTTCCCAGAGACAATGCTTGGCAAAAGTGCCTTTTTCCCCCAACCGGTATCCATGATCAGACCACAGCACTACAATCGTATTATCTGCGTATTTGCTGTTTTCCAGTGCATTGAGCACCTCCCCTACCTGGTGGTCCACAAAACTCACACAGGCCAGGTAGGCCTGAACTATATTGGCCCACTCATTATTTTCTATGGCCCACTCTGTGGAAGGCATCATGGGCAGGTCATTCAGCATCATCCCAACCGGGGGAATATCATCCAGATCATCGGCTTTATAGGGGGGCATGGCTAATCCTTCCACCGGATGCATATCAAACCATTTCTGGGGTGCATAGAGTGGTACATGGGGCCTTAAATACCCCACAGCAAGGAAAAAAGGTTGCTCATAATCCCTGTTCAGGCGTTCAATGGCCCATAGTGACGAACGATAGTCAGGCATCATGGAATCGGCCTCGGGGAAAGCACCCCAATCCGTACTGGTACGTCCATAATTTTCATCACCACTTCCATACCCGTCCCATACAAATCGTTCTTCGGGTAACGGACCGAAGCCTTTCTCGCGCCCACCGGATTCGTTAAAGGCTCCTTTGGGGGCATGTGAATGGAACAATTTACCCACGCCCATGGTATGGTAACCCTGGGTTCTGAAATATTCGGGCAGGAATAAGATCTCTTTTGTTACCTGATTGTTGGTTCTGATGGAATCGTCGTGAATCATCCCGTAAATCCCTGACGTAGAAGGCCGGAGACCCGTCATCAACGAAGCCCTGGAGGGTCCGCAGAGCGGGGCCTGGCAATGCGCACTTTTAAAGAGAACACCACTTGCTGCCAGCCTGTCCAGGTTGGGAGTCTTTGCATTGGGATGCCCATTCATGACACCAATCCAATCGTTTAAGTCATCTACCGCGATAAATAGCACATTGGGTTTTTCCGGAGTTTTTGTCTGGTCTTGATTTTGATTGTTTCCTCCACCACATGATAATAATCCCATAACCAGGGTTAAGAGGGAAAAACGACAGAAGGAATTCAGAATTTGTTTCATACTTGCTTATTTTAATTGGTTATTACCCATCATTTCATTGGCGATTCGCTTACAAAACTCAAAGTCAAGGGGATCAGCTCGCATCAGGCGAAGGATTTCTCCTGCGGCATCTTCTATTTTGAAAGTTCCTGGTGCATGTGATGGCAACTCCCCTGTGATGGATTTTACAAAGATGCATGCAGTAAGTAAGGTTCCCAGTTCATTGGGATGGCTTCCATCGGAAGTAAAGAGGTCTATGGTGGGTCGGATTTCCTGCGCCAGTTCCCAGGCCGGTCCTACGGGAACCCTGATGGCTCCCGATTTCCTGGCTGCGTTAAGATACATGGCATCAATTTCCGGCTGGAACTGAGGCACCTTTTCACGGGCCCAGGTATTGAACAGGTAGGTTTCCGCTCCATGCTGCTTATTGTATTCAGCAAATAACTTCACATATTTGATCGTGCTGTCGGGAGTCAGCATAGCCGCCATGCTGTTGTTCTGAAGCACCACTATATCAAAATCCCCTTCAGCAATCACCTCCCTGGTTTTTAACTCCCTGTCACCATTCCAATGTTCCCGCAAATAGGCACCACCAATCACCGATTTCCTGGTAATCAATTTAGTCTCATTACTGTCTGAGAGGATTGAAACGATGTGGGCAAGGTTATTGCGGTAGGTGTAGCTGTTACCTACAAAAAGTACTTTCAATTCTTTTTGTTGCGCTTGTGCTACCGATGAACTCAGGAAGAGTCCAACAAAAAATAGCAGTAAAGCTATAGGGGTGGTGATCCGCTTCATAATTTATTGCGATTGATTTGAGTTTGGCAATAAACAAAAATGCAGAAAAATATTGTCAATTTCACATTCTGAATTTGATCTATTATTGAAGCATCTTACCCAGTTCAATTTCCCCCCATGCATAAGGGGGCTTGTTAGAACCCCAGGGGTCGGTACTGCCGATCCATCTCAATGCGTTGGAAGCTTTCAGGGATCCACCGCTGGAGGTAACCCCGGGTGGAAAATGTTCTCCCTGGTCCCGGTCATTAAATCCGGCAGAAAATGCCAGACGTGTTCCGGCCTCTGGTTCTCTGGAAAGGCCTCCTCCATACTCGCTCCAGGGGATAAACCACTCCTGAGCCTTAAAGTAATAGTCGGTCTTTACATTCTCAATAAGGATCCCAAAATTTTCCTGAGCCTCATTAAATGTGTAATAGGTTCCATTAAAATCCCAGGGATCGGACAATGCTCGCTTAAAACCTGTGGGCCGATTGCCTTTAATACCGCAGGCCACCTGGTACTGACGTGTGGTAAATGTTAACCCAAAACTTCTGGATACAAACTGGTCTTTGTGGGCAGGGTCGCTGATCTCCTCAATGGACCTGCTGTCGGTGAGCAGGTCCACCGCATCAAAGTTGAGGTAAAACTGTTCATTCTCAGTCCCCACAAATTCATTGGGCCATGCCACATCATTGTCATCATTGATCTCCAGTAGCAGGTATACCCCGTCAGCTCCATAGGCTGCTTTGACCACCATATTGCAATCGTGTGTTAAAACGAAGTTGAAACCAGCACCCCTTTTGGCATTATTTCTCTGAGTCAGAACGTTGCTGTCAAGTTCATCATATTTGTTCCAAAATTCGGACAGTTTATCATCCGATGAGGAAAACTGGGCTTCCATTTCTGCGGTTAGTCCGTAAGCAACGAGTATACTATCTGCCTGATCAGGAGCTGTAGAGCTAATCTTTTTTCCCTCATTCTTTGAACCTGCATTGGTTTTCTCTCCCTCATAGGATGGTTTGGACAGATCAGATCTCCAACTCAAAGAAGGATCCCTCACAAAAAAGTGCATGGGATCAGAGGTTCTTTTATCCCCCCCCTGCCCTGTGGCCAGGACCGTGAGGCAATATACCATTTCAGAACCCTCAAGTATAATGTTTATTTCCGGCTTTGAACCGGCAACCACCTCGCCCAGCTTCTGTGCCCCATTGAAAAATTCAATCTTCTCCCAATCGGGAAACATCGAAGCATCACAGGTAATGGTTATCCGCTCTCCCGGATTTGTTACCGGGCCACCCAGGCTGAACATGGTTCCGGGATCGGTATTTGGATTGAAGGTGCGATCGAATTCCTTTACTGCCACATGGAGGGGATTGTGATGGGTGGCCAGGCTTCGGTAGACATAGGCTATCTCCTTATTAAGAACCCAACCTGCCCTGCTTTTGTCTCTGCTATACGCATCATACTTACCCACATAGGTAAATCCACTGTCCCAGCTCTCCTGATCCACCAGCCATCCTTCTTTCTCCTGAATAGGAATCAGTTCAACTTTACCTCTGGATGGGTCCCCATTTCCAGGATATCGCATTTTAACCGCCTGTTCAACCAGCTTCATATAGATATCAAACGAATATCCATCCTCATGTCCTTTAAGCTCCAGGGCCCAGCTCCACATAGCCCCCTTCTCCCTTGCATCTCTCATCAGTTTCTCGGTCCTGTCAATGCCCCGTTGCCCGATCAGCGCATCAAACTCGCCCATTATAAATACTCCAGGAACCCGGAGGGCTTCTTCTACGGGAACTTCGGGTACTCCTCCCGCCGAAACATTGGCCACAAAGCAGATGGCCCGTTCGGGAGCATAATTGATAAATCCATAAGTGGCGGCACCTCCATTGGAACTTCCATACATCACAAAAGGCAGGTTGGCCAGCTCGGGATGGTGTCCCATTCCTGCAAATTTATCCATGGCCCTGAAAAAAACCTCCGCACCCTCTTCATAGACCCTTCTTCCCGGGAAGTTGTGAAGGCCTGCTACCGCGAATCCCAACCTCATGGCAAGCGCACGAATATTCTCATCACGGGCAAAATTCCTGCTGTCTCCACCCCCACCACCGTGACCGGAAATAAAAACGCCTCTGACAGGGTGAGTACCGGGTGGAATCCACAATTTGATCATCTTAACGCCCCCGGAGTCTCTGAAATCGTAGTAGGAACCATCCCAGTTAATTTGATCCCCGTTATCATCGATTTTTCTTTCACCCTGAGCGATCCCCTGGAAGAAGACAAACAGTAGAGCCAGGATACAGATTGATGTAATGGAATTCATTAGTTTCATTGTGGTGCAGTTAAAGGTTCATATTTTAAGCAAGTCTATTTTCCATATTCATTATCCTTGTCGTAGCTGAATTTCAGAACCCAGGCATGCTCGCTGGGCCTTACCCCCGGATCTCTGATCATTGCCGGTGGGATTTTTGATGACATCCCCCAGGTTTCTCTCCCCGTATCCACCCACTCAATTGGTTCCTCATATCCCAGCATAAATAGTTCACTGCCCCAGACTGGATTTGCGCCTTTGCAGATAAACGTTTCACTTTTGGGCCAGTCAAATATGATCGCATAACCATAGGTGCTGTCCTTACTCATGGTGTACCAGACCGGCTGACCAAGCTGGGTATTGTCACAGAGCGATTCATAGGGCCTTGTTCCATAGATGGCCTCGCCATTGATTTCGAGCCAATCCCCCAGTTCTTTTAGAAGTTCCATCTGGATTTCAGGCACTTTTCCCGATCCATCAGGATTGACCATCAGGTTCAGGTTTCCTCCTTTGGCCACAATGCGTACAAACATCTGGATCAGTTCATCTGCGGAAAGGTAGTTTTCCAGCGAATCGGTTTGGTTGTATCCATAAGACTCTGACATGGAGCGATTCTCCTCCCAGGGTTCCTCCATTTTTTCGACCACCTCATCTGTTTCACTGGTATAGAAATCACCATGCCCTTCCCGTGTACCCTGTCCCAGCCGATCGTTGGAAACCACCTCTTTTTTCCCTTCTGCCTGGTTATAGAAATAGGCCACAATCTCGGGGGTCCGGTAATATTCCGCCGGACGCTGCCACTCTCCATCGAACCATAATATATCAGGATCGTAGGTATCGATAAAATCCTTTGCCTGGGGGACAATCAGTTCATCTATGAAATTCCTGACCGGGATCTTTCCCGATAACATCCTGTTGTGCAATCCGCCATCAAACGCTCCCCTTTTTTCACCCTTTACATCTGCGATTCCTGCATTGTCGGGTGCCATATTATCCGACCAGTAGCGGATCTCCAGTGAACCATCCACACCGATCACCGGGTATTCATACTCCTCCACCGAAAAATAGAATCCATGGTAGATTCCCTCTTTCTCGCAGGCTGCAACCAGCTCTGCAGTAAGGTCCCTGTGTGGATTCATATCCACCGCATCGCGCTGGGTATATTTTGAATCCCAGAGACAGAATCCATCATGGTGGTTATGAAAGGGCACCAGGGACTTTGCACCACTCGTTTTTACCATCCTGACAATCTCTTCCGCATCAAAGTTCTCTGCTTTGAAAAGGGGGATAAAATCATCCCGGTGAAAATCTTCTCCCCAGGTTTTCCTGTGATAATCTGAATAGGAGTGGTACATGTGATTCAAATACCAGTCGGGATACCGGGCCCGGCTCCAGCC
>PVMS01067770.1_pt1 | contig 13222 bp, 11 predicted proteins | sample 1853461 | NCBI WGS metagenome assembly PVMS01 (sample SAMN08582032, study PRJNA380276) | Marine sediment metagenome, whole genome shotgun sequencing project. | isolation source: ocean sediment barecode stripped | collected 2017 | reverse complement strand
GGATTATTATCACCAATGATTAAACCGACTTCCGTTAAAATTAGCGGCAGTGGCCTCAATTCCTCGATTTTTGTATCTGATCCCGGCAGCGGCCGCATTATTCAGTTTAGTCTTGGCGGTACATTTCTCGCCCAATATCGAGCTTCAGATGAGTATGGAGACGAGCTTTTTACAGAAATTGTCGATTTTGCGGTGGTAGAAAATCCGCTGAGGATATTCTTTGTTACCGGTAATAAGTTGTTCGTGGCAGCGCTAGAGTGAACCAAGCCTAACTGCCTGATTCGCTTCCAGGCTCCTTAGCCCCATCTAATACCTGATTCCCAAGTCCAAGCACAACTACTTCCTGGCGGGGGGATGCAATCGTTATCCCTTCCTCTGGAAATTGCTCGCGGACCAACCTTCGCATATATCTTTGAACCGCCCAGTGCTCATTAGGTTCAGTTTTCACAATTAAACGAAGACGAATTTGCCAGTCGCCAAGATCCTCTACACCTGTTACCTGCGGCTCTTCTATCAGCAAAGGGCCAACTTCTGGATCGTTTTTAGCTGTGTGGCCAATTTTCTCAAGTGCGCTTAGAGCTTGTTCCAAATTAGTTTCATAGGTTATTCCGACATCAAGAACAGCCCTGGACCAGCCGCGGGTTCGATTTGTAACCAACCGTATTTCACCATTAGGCACAATGTGGAGGTATCCCTTAAAATCTCTAACCTTGGTGATCCTCAGAGTTATGTCCTCAACTGTTCCTATCCGGCCGTCAAATTCAATCACTTCATCGATATGATACTGGTCCTCCATAACTATGAAGATTCCCCCGATAATGTCCTTGACTAGTGTTTGAGCGCCTAAACCTATTGCTAAACTTAGCAGTCCAACGCTGGCCAGTATCGGCCCGATAGCTATCCCCAACTGATCTAATATCATTAATAAGGCCGTGATTAAAATTAATACAAGGCCAGCGGAGCGGATCAATCTAGAAATCGTTTCGGTTCGTTTGTCGAGCGCACTCCCCTCTTCATCATCCAGCTTCTTGATCCGATTTGATAGATGGCGGCTTGCCGCCGACAGCAGCCAATAAGCGATCACTGATAAGAGAACGATTATTAATATCTGAATGCCTGTCGTCGCGATCCATACCTTAATTAGATCCGGATCGAAATTGCTAAAATTTAAAAAGTCCATTGTCTATTTCTTTATTGTTGCCTATAGAACATATTATCTATGTCCTCTTATTAATATTCTTAATGTTATCTGGGACTGACATCCGGCAATCCTCATCTTCAAATTCGATCTCAACCGTGGTATGTTCGAAATCATACATTGAGGTTACAACCATAACATCTTTTTTAATACACAAAATATCATCTTTCGTAGCACAAGGATCGATTACCAGATGGGTAGTTAACACGTGATGCTCACCATCTAACGACCAGATGTGGGTATGATGGATGCTGGTAACGAATTCGATGGCTAACATCTGTTGATCAATATCATCGATTTCGACATTTTCCGGTACACCTTGCAGGAATAAAGTCAATGTTTTTCGAAGGTAGCGTAAGACGTTAAACAACACATAAAACGTGATTAGAATGGCTAGAATTGGATCGAGAATGTACGCATCAGTAAAAAGCAGTGCGATGCTAACGATTAATATCGCTATCCAACCTAATACATCCTCAAGAAGATGCCAGGCGACAACACGGGCGTTCAATGTCTTTCCGCCTCTAAGCCTTAATACAGCAAGGCCATTCACACCAATACCCAGGATAGCGACTAGAATCATACCCCTGGCATTAGTCTGCTGAGGGTCAAGCAATCTTGGCACCGCACCAGCAAGAATGATTATAGATCCAACAACAAGAACGACAGTGCTAACTAATGCTCCCAGCAGTGAAAATCGCCTGTAGCCATAAGAAAACCTGGTATCCATTTCCTTCTCGGAATATCTTTCCAGATACCAGGAGACGCCAAGAGCAAGCGTGTCGCCAAAATCATGTAAAGAATCAGCCAAAATCGCCAAGCTGTTTGTCCAGATCCCTGCAGCAATCTCTATTATTGTGAAGAGTAAATTCAGTACAAAGGCGAATTTGATATTTTTTGCTGTTGAATGCCTGTGATTATGGCTCATGAGTTAATTATAGTCGTAAAATCCGCGGCCGCTCTTCCTTCCCAACCGGCCAGATTTGACCATGCTCTCTTGAATTGGGTGAGGTCGATATCGAGGATCTTGAAAAAAAGCGTTGTAGATTGATTTCGATGCTGCCAGGTTCACATCACATCCTACGAGATCGATTAATTCAAATGGGCCCATTGGGAAGCCTATCGAGCGTATTAGCCGATCAATTGTGGCAACGTCCGCGGCGTTTTCTCCTAACAACTTCAGCGCCTCGCCGTAGAAGGGCCGCGCTACCCGATTTACGATAAAGCCTGGTGAATCTTTAGACTCTACGGCCGTTTTACCCAGGCTGATTACAAATTCATCTACCTTCTTCTTTACCTCAATTGATGTCTCTTCAATATAGACCAGCTCTACCAGGGGCATGATATTGGCGGGATTAAAAAAATGCATTCCGACAAATCGATCGGGTCTTTTAACTGAGCTGGCCAGTTCAGCAATACTAAAACTTGAGGTATTGGTGGCAATGATCACATCATCGGCCGCTGAATTTATTATCTGACCAATTACCTTCTTCTTCAATTCCAGCGACTCTGGAACTGCCTCGATGATTAGTTCTAATTCCGACGCCAATTTTAAATTATTGGAATATGATATGCTCGCCAGAGCCCAATCTGCCTTTTTTCCCTCGACCTTTCCTTTTTCAATACCCTTGTTGATAATCCAAGTAATTCGTTTTCTCGAAGCATTTAAGACCTCATCCGAGACATCAAAGACAGTGACCTCATAACCGCTAAGGCTCACAGCAGCAGCTATTGTGCTGCCCATGGTGCCAGCGCCAACAATCCCAACTTTCTTCATCGGTTACAGATTAACATAAAGTAAGCTATTCTCGTTTTCATGATCGTCAATTATGGTGGATAACTTCTATCTACCCTCGAATAATGCGTCACGCTTTTCGACAAAGGCTTGAATCCCTTCCTTAAAGTCCTCGCTCCGTCCAGTAAGTTCCTGTAATTGTGATTCATAATCAAGAGATTGGACCAATGATTGGTTGAAACCCCTGTACATCGCCCTCTTTGTTAATCCAAATGCCAATGTAGGGCCAGTAGCAAGCGTTCTCGCCCAGCCGCCAACAATTTCCACCAGTTGGTCATGAGGTGTTACCTCATTTACCAACCCCCAAGAGTGGGCTTTCTTTGCCGAAATTCGGTCAGATGTTACGGCCATTTCATATGCGCGAGCATATCCAATGAGGCGCGGAAGGAGCCAGGTAGAACCGCTGTCTGGAATCAAGCCAACTCGACTGAAGATTTGAATAAAACTCGCTTTTTCTGAAGCAATTCTTATGTCAGCTGCCAAAGCGACACTGCAGCCCGCGCCGGCCGCGACGCCATTGACAGCAGCAATAACTGGCTTCTCCAAGGTTACCATAGCCAATATTAACTTATTGTATCCAAGGCGAAGATGCCGGCCGATGGAAAATTCCTCTTGTCGTTCATTAATTTCCTTCAAATCCTGCCCAGAGGAAAAAGCCCGGCCGGTGCCTGTAATTACGACCGCTCGAGTTTCCTTGTCTTTTCCCGCCTGCTTGAAAGCGGAGGTCACTTCCCCTATCATTTCGTTGTTAAAGGCGTTCAATGACTCCGGCCGGTTCAACGTTATGGTAAGTACATTGTGTGCCAATTCTGTTTTAATGGTTTTATATGCCATTAATCACCCTCCATTTGGAAACATATCCAATGTTCCTTGATTAATACCAAAGGCTGATAAGAAACACAATATTGGGTAAAAAAAGAAGTTATATCCAGGGGAATTCGGAATCTTGGGGTTCTGATTTACCTGATTTGGGCCAACATTGAGAGCGCATCCCAGTATCCATCCATTCTTGTGATAAGGCCGTTCTCGTCGATAGTAAATATATCGATGCCTGAAAAGGTGGCATTCACTCCAGTATTTGCGGCCCCCCTGGCTGCCCATTTTACCGCTGCCCTATCACCACAAAAAAATGCTTCTTCAGCTTCAATTGAGAATTCCTTCCAGGTCCTCTTGAAGCCATCGAACCATTTATTTAATCCCTCTTTACCTTCAAATGGTTTTCCCCCATAAGGATCGTGGAGAGCTGCATCTTTATTGAAGCAAACCAGGAAATCTTCCAGATTGATATTGGACAAGGCATTAAAGTATTGATTAGTAGTTGAAATCATCCTCTTCGTCATCGATACCCTCTTCTCGCAGTTCGCTAAAGGGCTGCCGCACCCACACTATCAACAATGGTCCATCTTCTCCAGTATGGATTTTTAGAGCAACGACGTCATCCTGTTTTCGCATTCGAAGACGATCTGGATAATCAAGTTTAACAAATCGCCCCTCATTCCACGCAGTTTGGCAGCGCTCCAGTATGCTATCCGCATTGAATGTACGCATTTCACACATGTTTATCTCAGCATCTTCAAACCCTTCCATCACTGATTGAAGCCAAAGATACGGGCTGGGCTGAAAATCTGGAGTTGGACCTTCAATGATTGTTATCAATTCAGGCTCTGATTCAATCACATTTCACCGCCAAGATCATAAAGTTTAGAGTCGACGTAAGATGCCCGCTTCTTCTCAGATGCATCTATTACCAATGTGCAATCTGTATTCTCGATCATATAAATCTAATTCAATACTACTGCCTCTCTCTATCGTTGACAACCCCCAAATAGACACATTTAAGGGGGGAATATTGATCAGATTAATAGGCGTTCATCGATCCTAATCTGGGCCACATATTACTCTCATTTATGCTAATGCTTGTATCAGATCTTGAATGAGATCGTTATGATCCTCAAGACCAACTGATAGCCGGATCAGCCCGGGTGACACGCCGCTTTCCGCGATCTCTTCCTCGGATTGGATGGATGAGACTGTACTCGCAGGATGAGTTATTAGGGAATGTACCCCACCCAGACTTACGGCATTACTAATAATTCTCACTCGTCTCAGCAGGTTTCTCGAGGCCTCCCAGCCGCCATTAAGCTCAAAACTCACCATGCCACCAAACCCACCTGTCATTTGTTTGACTGCTAATTTATATTGAGGATTACTGGCAAGCCCTGGGTAAAACACGCGCCTAACCGCAGGATGTGATTCTAGATATTCAGCTATCTCTAGTGCATTTTTGTTGTGGCTCTCCATCCTTATTGGAAAAGTCTTCAAACCTCGCTCCAAAAGCCAGGCTTCAAAAGGATGTAAAACAGCGCCGAGCAGGATATGTTTCTTCCAGAACCTTTCAAGCAGAGCTTTACTCCCGTTTACAGCACCAGCAACAAGATCTGAATGCCCACCCAAATACTTGGTTGCACTGTGAACGACGATGTCAGCGCCTAAAGATAAGGGCTTCTGATTGTGTGGTGTTGCAAATGTGTTGTCTACAATGAGTAGAATATTGTGGGATCTTGCAACATCAGCAATTGCAGCTATATCAGTCAAGGCCAATACAGGATTAGCCGGACTTTCAATATAGATGAGTTTCGTGTTCTCCTTAATCGCATTATCGAATGATTCCGGTTCTGTTAAATTAATGAACGTCGCAGTAATTCGATACCTGTTTAAGTTCTTAATCAAGGTGTAAGTCGTCGGATAGATAACACGCTGGGCGACGATGTGATCATCTGACTCTAAGAGGGCAAAGAGCACCAGGTAAATCGCGGCCATACCAGAGCCTGTCACAATCGCAGCCTCAGCGTTTTCCAATTTGGCAATTGTCGCTTCACACTGTTTCGTATTATAGGAGGCATATCGGCCGTAAAAATCTGGATGGGCAATATCGGCCATCGCCCGGGAGATTTCTTCAGGATCGTCGAATCTCGTAGCTGAACTTTGAAATATTGGCGAGGAGACGGCCGAAGTTGGATTGTGTTCGTCACCAGCGTGGATTGCGTCAGTTTGATTACTGTTTTTATCATCCATAGGGTTCATCGTCCCTCAATCGGACTCCGGAAGACAAATTGAGCATGGGCATGCAGCACGAAGCAATGACCAGGAGTAGATTCCAGACGAATGCCCGTCGCTCCAAAAGAACTGAATGGCGTAAGATCCAATATTAATAGCATCCCTGAGGAAAATGTCACCCGTTTCAGCGTCACGAACCGTTCTCGGATCGACGGGGCCTCCCATATATTGATGTCCGCCTTTGCACTCGACACATGGGCAGATCGCCCTTAAACCATCGAATGAATATTGGCTTTCATGACCATCCTGCCAGGAGACTGTAACGATTCTATCTGTTTTATTGATGCTTACTCCAGTAGGATTGGTGTCAGTCATCGATTTCTCTGCTCCTTCAATTAATCAGTCAGGGAATCAGATTTCTTAATATCGAAAACCCCAGTATCAAATAATTTAATTCAATTATTTGAGAACAGACAGCCTCTGCAGCAATTCGGCCTGGCTGGCCTGCATTCGAGCTAATTTTTCTCTTTCCCGATTTACAACTTGCTCAGGCGCTTTGTTCGTAAATTCACTCCCAAGGAGTTTTGTCAAACGATTGATCTGTTCTTCGACTGATTTCAGTTCCTTTGATAAACGGGTCCTTTCCTTATCCACATCGATTAGATCAGCCAGCGGTAGGTAGGCGGTGAGATCCCCTTGGGAAATTGTCACCGATGCATCTGGGGGCGCCAAATCAGCTTGGATGTGAAGGTTGTTTTTATCAAGACGGGCGAGAAATGCCAGAACATTTCGCTGTGTTTCAAGCTCACTGGAGGCCTCACCGGCCGCAATATAAGCAGAGATATAGCGGCTGGGCTCAACCCGATACTCAGCCCGAAGAGCGCGTATACCTCTTACTAGCTCTCGTAATCGCTCAAAACTCGTTGACTCCTCCGGATATTTCCCAACAGGTTCAGGCCATTCAGCGATAATCAAGGCTTCAGGCCACCTGCTTGTATCTAACCAGGAATAGCCAGAAGATTGGCAAGCTTCTTTCAACTGCTGCCAGGTTTCTTCTGTAACGAAGGGAATAAAGGGATGCAAAAGGCGTAAACAGTGATCCAGCACCTGGACTAACAACTGAAGCGTTCTAGCCGCGGCGCCTTGATCTTGCTTAATCTGTATCTTGGCCAATTCAACGTACCAATCTGCGAAATCGTTCCAAAGAAAATCGTGTATCTGGCGGCCGGCTTCTCCAAATTGATAGTTAGCAAATAGCCGGTTTGAATTTTCAGTAAGCGCACTTAATCCGTTCAATATCCACTTATCGGCCACTGTATGCGGCATTGACTCAATAGAATAAGGAGCCTCATCATCTTCAAATTCAGCGATGTTTTGGACAATGAATCTCGTGATATTCCAGATCTTATTGGAGAAATTCCGGTTGCTGGCCACTTTGTCCAAAGATAGATTGAGATCGTTCCCTGGCGTTCCACCGGTGAGAAGCGTGAACCTCAGCGCATCCGTACCGAATTTCTCCATAATTTCAATTGGGTCGACGACGTTTCCAGTCGATTTACTCATCTTGCGGCCTTTTTCATCCCTGACAAGGCCATGCAGATAGACGGTGTGGAATGGAATGTCATTGGTAAACATAGCGGCAGCCATAACCATCCGTGCTACCCAAAAGAATAAGATATCATATCCCGTTTCCAAGACATCCGTCGGGTAATATCTGATTAGATCAGGCGTAACTTCTGGCCAACCTAAAGCTGAGAAAGGCCACAAAGCGCTGCTGAACCAGGTGTCTAGAACGTCAGGATCTTGAAGAATGTCCTCGCCGTAACAGTGTTGGCAATGTTCTGGATCTTGTGCTGCGACCGTTAAGGAGCCACAATAATTACAATACCAGACAGGTATACGGTGTCCCCACCACAGCTGCCGGCTGATACACCATGGCCGAATATTTTCCAACCAATTCTCCCATACTTTCGTGAAGCGTTCTGGAACAATTTTGATGCGACCGCTGCTCACTGCCGCCAGAGCCATTTTGGCCATAGGCTCTGCGTTGACAAACCACTGTTTGCTTACCAATGGTTCAATTATTTCACCCCCCCGTTGGCTTCGAGGGACATTGACCAAATAAGGTTCGGTCTTTATTGTGAGACCAGCTTCAGTCATATCTCGCCAGAGTTGTTCTCTACATTCGAAACGATCACTACCCTCATATATTCCGGCCGCGGAACTCATCGTTCCATCTTTATTCATAATATTGACAATCTCAAGATTGTGACGACGGCCTATATCAAAATCATCGGGATCATGGCCGGGCGTTACCTTTAGCGCCCCTGTACCGAAGTTCATATCCACATAATCATCAGTGATAATTGGGATATGCCGGCCGATAGCCGGCACCTGAGCCATCTTGCCAACATATTCTCGATAACGCTCGTCGTCAGGATGAACTGCCAGCGCAGTATCGCCAAGTATCGTCTCCGGCCTTGTCGTCGCAACAGGAATTTGTCCGCCGCCGACAACAGGATAATTAAAGAAATAGAGCTGTCCGGGCTCTTCACTGTAAGTGACCTCAAGATCTGAGACTGCTGTTTGAAGGCCAGGCGACCAATTAACCAGATATTCAGCCTGGTATATCAGACCCAACCGAAACAATCTTACGAATGCCTCCCTAACAGCAACGGAGAGGCCATTGTCTAAGGTGAAGCGCTCTCGATCCCAATCGCATGAAGCTCCCAACCTGCGAAGCTGTTGGGTAATGTAGCTGCCATATTTATTTTTCCAGGCCCAGGTTCGTCTGACGAACTCTTCTCTACCTAGCTCCTCGCGCCCTATTCCTTCCTCTTGCTTGATCTGCCTTTCAACCTGGAGCTGGGTGGCGATGCCAGCGTGGTCAGTGCCAGGCACCCATAAGGCTGCCCGGCCGTTCATGCGAGCATGCCGGATCATCAGATCCTCCAGCGCCACAAACAAGGCATGACCCTGGTGCAGTTCGCCCGTTACGTTAGCCGGTGGAATACTGATAACGTACGGTTTGGCTGTCGATGGCTGAACCTCCGGCTTAAACCAACCGTTTTCCTCCCACCATTCGTATATTCTCTCTTCTACAGCAGAGAAATCATATGCTTTTAGCATCTCAAATCCACTCATAATTCACCCTGTCAATCTTCTTTCCCCTGACTAATCCACGAATGGAAGTCAACAAAGAAAAAACTCTCTCATCCTCCAAGGACGAGAGAGCATATCTCACGCGGTACCACCTTGATTTCAGGCTTACATTAAGCCAGACACTCAATATAGCTTTAACGGGCCAACCGTCTTCGCTTACACAGATAGGTTACCTTCAGCGAAGAGACTCCTGGGCGACATTCAGCAGTTATTCCTACAGAAGGTTTCAGCAGTATCCCTTTGTTCTCTAGTGAGAAATAATCCGCCTACTCTTCCCATTCATCGTCGAATGCTTAGATTGGGCGATAGTATAGCTGTGGGTCTTAGAGAGGTCAAACGGGGCAGCGATTCCGGGATCGCTAATCAAGCTCGATCGTTTGCCGGTCACGGCGCCGTTCCAGGCGGTAAATCACATAACCAGCAACAAGAACTGAAGCCAAGGCAATTCCATAACCTTCAACAAAATCTGCAGTTGTAATGAAAAGGGCAACCATGCCAAAAACGCCTGAAAGAAGATAAAGTGAAAGAACAGCCTCGCGCTGGCTTAGGCCCATATTAACCAATCTGTGGCTCAGGTGATCTTTGCCAGCAGTGGTAAACGGATTAACTTTTCTCCTTAACCGGGAGACGATGACCAGCGTCATGTCAAATATGGGCACTCCAAAAATAAAGATAGGCACCATCCAAGTCACAAAGTTTGCATTTTCAGGAAACCGGAGCTGGAGAGCGCAGACTGCCAATATAAAACCCAGAAATAAAGAGCCAGCATCGCCCATAAAGATTCTTGCGGGTTTAAAATTGTATCGAAGAAAGCCCAGCGAAGCTCCGAGGACCGCGGCGGATAAGGCTGCCACAAGATACTGGTTATTGGCGGTCGCCAAAAGTAGCATAAAGGCAGCAGCAACACCACTTACTCCAGCGCTAAGGCCATCCATGTTGTCCAGGAAGTTGATCGCGTTGCTGATACCCGCCAGCCAAATAAATGTGAGGGCCAGATTCATCCATTCGGGAACCGGTAGCCTCACCTGGACGCCAAATTTGTAAAGGATAAGGAACCCTAAAAATTGTCCAGCCAGCTTAACCCAGGCTGGGAGATGAAAACGATCATCAACCAGGCCAACGAAAGCAACTACAGCCGAGGCCAGGATCATGCCAATCACTTGTGGAGCATCTATTGAAGTCGGCAGAGTAAAGGCCAACAAAGCAAAAGCCACCAGGGCGCCTAAGATGATCGCCATACCACCAAGCAAGGGTACGGGCTGGTTATGCAGCTTTCGAGCTGTTGGCGTGTCTACAAAACCGCTCCAAATTGCAAACCGTCTAACAAATGGCGTACTGACGAGCGTTAAAGCAAGTGCAATAAGAAAAATGAAAATAAAAATTCGCAATTTTGATTCACTTTGTAAAACTTAGCAATTATTGCTCGTCTAGCTTTGCACGCCCGGCCGCAATCTGGTCCAGAAGCTGGCGTACACTTCCTGCTGCATCCGGTGGCGCGGAATCTAGAGCCAGTTCACCATAGAATTCAGCCAGCTCATAATTCTGAGCCAACCACCATTGAGCCATAGTAAGATTGATCTGCCAATCTGGAATATTTTCGTCGCTGCGAGCAATCGCTTCATTGTACGCACGCTCGGCTGCCTCAGCGTTATCAAGTTGAATTTGAATCTCTGCTAGCTGCAGCCAACGCCGGGTATCGTTGGGTTGGCGAATTAATGCTTCGGTTAAATAATTTGCTGCCTTTTGATAATATTCCTCCTGTTTCTCATCTTGCGACTGATCGCCACACAGCTTGGCTATATCTGCAGCATCAAAATATGTCGCAGTGTAGAACGGATCAGTTGCTAAAGAATGGTCGTAAATATCAATCGCTCGTTCACAATCTTCATTTAGCAAATAGAGCAATCTTGCATACTCATTAATAATTACAGCATTTTGTGGGCTAAGAACCATAGCACTTTCGTAATAGTCCGAGGCCTTTATTACTTTCGATAAGCGCGTATCATCTTTGCTAAGCTCTGCCCAGCGCGTGTTTAATCGAGCCAGGTTTGCTGTGTGATCGGTGTTATAGGGATTGATGTTTTGAGCTTGCACCAAGCGCTTTTCGGCCGTCCTCAATAGATTGATTTGTTCGTTCTCATCCTCAGTAACACCCGATCTCTCAAGATAGGCCCTTCCAAGCCAAAGATAATAAAAATCCTCATTCGGAGCGTTATCGATGGCATACTCGTAGATGGCTATGGCATTGTCCCAGGTTTCCGGATTACCCGATCGGCCGGCTTCTTTGTCCCAGGGATCAGCGCGTTTAAAAATAATATCGGCCTGAATAACCTTCAAATTGGTCTCGCTAATGGCAAACAGCACTAATGGAATCAAGACCACCAATGAAACAAAGCCAGCAAGAGACCCTGTTTTCTTAGCAGCTCTCAGTCGTGGTAGGGCCAGGAAGTAGGCTAAAAAGAGTAAGGCTAAGAATGAGAAAATATAAAATGCTGTAAGCAGATCGATGCTCTGTGCAGCCTCTAATACACGCCGTGCGGGCCCAGGAGTTAATTCTGTAGCAGTCGGAGGTGGAAGAATCCCTGCCCTAATGAAGATCCCCTGGATGAATACATACATGAACCCAATACCAAAGGAAGATAACCCCAAGATTCCAGCAGGTAACAGCAGCTGGTTCCAAGCCCTATCCCATAAGAAATAGAGGATAATGAATCCACCTACTGCCATTACGAACCCGTGGATGATTGATCCGGCAATGACCACAGGTAAAGCCATTAAGACACCAATCATGGCAGTAAAGCCACCAGTAATACGGGCCCTCTCGTGTCGCTGGATTAATCGAAAGGCGGCGAATAAGCATAGTGCTGCCCATATTAGCAGCAGACCTTCGCCCATCAGCCGGTTCAATCCTATGGGTGACTCACCTGCCAATATAAACCTGCTGCTTATTGCAATAGCCAGCATGAGTGTGAAAACGATCCCTGCCTTGCGCCTTCGACCAGCAGGTAGTTTAGAAGAAGAGGGAGAGATCTTAATTTTTCCTTCCTTCGCCAGTTCACTTAAGATAAGCAATACTCCCAATATCCATGTAAGCATTATCAACATGAATATAAAGGGTGACTCGATAAACCCTTCGACTGGATTCACAAAGAAAGATTGTCGAACAATCTCGACCGCGGTCGGGACATCTTCAATGCTTTGGATCGATTGACCTGGTGGAAGGGAAAAAGAGATGTAATTGTAGCCAAGTATTCCGATGATCAGCCCTAAGATCATCGAACTAGAGAGAATAGGCGACAGCCATCCGTCATCGCTATGGGCGGAAACCCGCCCCCGTTTCCGCTTTGGCCCCTTACCGCGTCCTTTAACCTCGTTATCCGCTCGCTTAAGTGCTTTTGGTAAATAATACCCGATGCCAAAGAGCAGCCCGACATAGACAAAGAAATGTGTCCGAGTCGAGGCGATCGCTATTCCAAAATGGATCTCTACATAATGAGCGAGGATGGCAGAAATCAATCCTATCATGAGAAGCCTGTCCACCGCAAAAGGATCTACATCGGCATCTTTTTCAAGACCTCTGCTCGCCACGGCGTAGTAGATAAGGTAAAGCACCAGGCTGGCGATAGTTCCAAAAGGAATGGCCACGCCTAAAAATGGAAGACCCAATATATAGGTTAATAGAATTCCTCCCAGGGCTGCCCCAGCAATCCAGAGTCCAACTAAAACATTCCGGTCAATCTTGGACTTAATGACGCCAAGCCATTTAAAAGAGTAATAAAATACGCTTAAGTACAGCAGCTGCCAGACCAGAAAGCCAGCGGCGCCTGTTATCGCCAGCGCATCGAAGGTCTCGTTGTGGCTTCGATCTGGGGATGCGTTGCGGGCTTCGACGGTAGCCAACTCCGGTGGGTAGAATCGGTTATAAGCCACATACATAGAATTCCTCCCAGGGCTGCCCCAGCAATCCAGAGTCCAACTAAAACATTCCGGTCAATCTTGGACTTAATGAG
>PVMS01135808.1_pt1 | contig 13223 bp, 11 predicted proteins | sample 1853461 | NCBI WGS metagenome assembly PVMS01 (sample SAMN08582032, study PRJNA380276) | Marine sediment metagenome, whole genome shotgun sequencing project. | isolation source: ocean sediment barecode stripped | collected 2017 | reverse complement strand
TCGGATGAACGTCGACGACGCCCTGGGCCATGTTCCCGGCACTCGCCGTGTAGACACCGTCGCGGATCGCCTCCGGCCCGGCAGCAACGATCGCGTTGGCGGCGCCTCGGATCTTGAACGATCCGATCGGTTGCAGATTCTCCAGCTTCAGGAAGATCTCGCCCGGAGCGTCGTCGACGTTCATCCGAACGAGGGGCGTTCGGATCGCCGCGCCGGCGATCCGAGCCCGGGCTTCCTCGATGGTCGCGAGATCCACGGGCTCAAGCATGTCGCAGTCCTCCGATCGCCATGGCGGTGCCGACACCGGCGGCACGGGCGTTCTCCAACACGAGCCAACCGGCGGCCACGTCTTCAACCGCCAGACCGAGCGACTCGAACAGGGTGATCTCGTCGTCGTGTCTTCGCCCCGGGTGGTGGCCGATCAGGATCTCTCCCACCTCGGCGACGATGTGATCCTCGTCGATGAAGCCCTCGTCTCGCGCTAGGAGGAAGTCCCCCGACTCGTTCAGTGTGGACTCCTTTCGGTCGACGAACAAGCTCGTACGTGCCATCGCCGGTCCGTCCAACTCGCGGGCGAAGGGCACGCTGGAGCCGACGGCGTTGATATGCATTCCCGGCTCGAGGAGCCCTCCGGGGAGGATGGCCTCGGTCGTCGCCGTCGTGGTGCAGACGATGTGTGCTCCCGCGACGGCCTCGGACGGAGATCCGACCACCCGGACGTCGAGCCCGGGGTGTTCGACGCGCGCCGATCGTGCCAGGCGGTCGGCGTTGGTGGCGTTGCGGCTCCAGATCCGCACCTCCTCGAGGGGGCGAACGTGGGCCATCGCGGTGATGTGCGACCGCGCCTGGACACCCGATCCGAGGATCGCGAGCACCGACGCGCGGGGCCGAGCCAGGAGCTCGGTGGCGACGGCCGAGGCGGCTGCGGTGCGCACCGCGGTGATCTCCGTTGCGTCGATGATCGCGAGCAGGGCTCCGTTCTGATCGTCGAAGAGCATGACGGTCCCCTGATGCGAGTCGTGCTCCGTGCCTGCGTTGGCGGGGAAGACGCTCACGGTCTTGATCCCCATCACACCGATCGAACGCAAGTAGCCGGGCATCAAGCCCAGTGCCCCGATGTGCTCGGGAAGCCACATGATCGGTCGCAACGGTTGGAGACCCCCACCGGATGCCAGCTCCCGCAACGCACCGCGAACCGCGTCGATGCACGCGTCCATCGGCAACAGCCGGCCGACCTCGTCCTGGTTGATGATCAGGGTGTCGATGCCGTGTCCTCCTCACCGAACCAGGCGCCGATCCCGGCCCATTCGCCGTCGGTGAGGTCGATCTGCAACGCTTCCTCCACTGCTTGGAAATGGTCGATGCGTCTCGGGCCGACGATCGTCGCGCTGATGTCGGGATGGTGGCGGAGCCAGGCGAGCGCGAGGCCCGCGGTGCTCACGTCGAGGTCCGCTGCGGCGCTCGCGAGTCGAGCGATGCGATCGAACGTCGCCCGGTTCCAGAATCGGAGGTAGGGCTCGGGCCGCAGGCTCATCCGCGAATCCGCCGGATAGTCGTCCTCGAGGTCGTACTTTCCCGTGAGTAACCCGCCGCAGAGGGGGCTGAACGGAGTGAACCCGAGGCCCTGATCCCGGCATACCGCCAGCATCGCCGCTCGTTCGTGTCGATCGACGAGGTTGAAGGAATCTTGTACCCAGGCGAAACGGTGGAGTCCTCGTTCGGCGCTGATCCAAAGCGACTTCATCACGAGCCAGGGCGGGAGGTTGGACGCTCCGAGGTACCGGACCTTGCCGGCACGCACGATCTCATCGAGCACCCCCATCGTCTCTTCGAGCGGGGTGGTCGGGTCCGGCTCGTGGATCAGGTACATGTCGAGGTGATCCACGCCGAGCCGGGTCAGGCTGGCATCGATCTGGCGGAGGATGTGGCGGCGGGAGAGACCCCGCTGGTTGGGTCCGTCCCCGACCCGGTTCCCGACCTTGGAGCTGATCAGGAGTCGGTCCCGGACGGTCCCGTCCTTGGTCGCCAGCCACTTGCCGATGGTTGCCTCGCTCCTTCCGCCACCGTAGGCGTCGGCCGTGTCGAGGAAGTTGATCCCGAGGTCGACGGCCCGGTCGAGCAATCGGAACGCCTCGTCCTCTGCTTCGCCCATGCCGAAGAACTCCGGTGCGCTGCCGATGCCGCCGAAGTTGCCGCAGCCCATCCCGAACGCGGAAACGCGCAGCCCCGTGTTCCCGAGTTGCCGGTATTCCATCTGGTCAACTTTCGTCGTCGTACGCGAAATGTCTGCCCCTGGTCTTCTGCCGGAGCTGGCCCACGATGATGTTGAACGTGCCTTTGGCGTTGGCGGTCCGCCACGAACCACCGGCGGCCGCCCCGACCCACTCCCGGGCGAGGTCCTTCTGGGCGAGCATCGGGTAGAGCTCCCAGGGCCGGTTGAAACCCTGGAAGAACCGCTGCGACACCCTGGGATCGCCGAAAGCGGAGGTGAGGACGAATCTCCCGGTGGAGTCGAGAGGCTCGAGCAGGAGGTTGGTGAAGTTGTACGAAGGTCCCCCGTGCCATTCGTAGAAGCCTCGATAGGTCTCCTCCATGAACGTCTCATCGAAGGGACCGTCGCCGCGTTCGATGATCGCGTCTGTGTAGTACCCGGCTTGGCGAGCGCCGCACCCGGCACCCTGGCCACCGATCGGGTCGAAGGCGAACGAGGAGTCGCCCAGCCCCCAAATCGCATGCCCGGATTCGGTGTGTGCCACGGGCCTGCGTACCGTCGGAGGAAACGCACCGCGGAGCCAGGGGTGGGTGTCGTCGTCTACGAGGTCCATGTCCTTCATCGTTTCCCAGTCCCACGGGGCATAGGTCCTGACGATCTCACGAACTCGCTCCATCATCTCGTCACCGGATGACACCTTCCGGTACGTGTCGAGCGGTGTGTCGGTCCTGGCCTCGATGACGAGGTTCCAACACCTGCCCTGGGTCTTGTGATAGAAAGGAACCCAGAAGAACTCGCCGATGTCGCCGTAGAAGTTGAAACACACCGGGGTGAATCCGGGGAGGCGATTGGGGAAGGCGGAGCCGTCGGTTGCGATGTTCTTGACGATCACCATGCCCAGGTAACGCTGGGGGGCGTCGTACACGCTCCGTCCCGGGTCACGCTCGAACAACCCGGCGAGGTCGCCTTTGCCCGTTGCCACGATCGTCAGATCGTGTTCGGCCGCGATCTCATCGAGCCGTTCCGGTGTCACCTTCTCGATCACGAGCCGGGCCCCACCGGCCTCGAGCTGGGTCATCCGGGTTGCCGACTTCAGGCGAACGTCGACCGCGTATCCGGCGTGTTCACCGAGCTCTCCCTTGATCTGGACGAGTTCCTGGCCGACCTTCGGGTTGAAGTAGAGATGGATGCCGTCGGCGGGCTGCGCCACATCCTCGAAGGTCTCGACCCCATGCTTGCGTTCGACCGCCACGGTGTCACCGAAGATGAAGGCGGTTCCGGTCGGCGCGGTGTCGTTGAGGATCGATTCCGCGGTGCGGTCGCTGTACAGGGTCACGTCGTACCCGGCGTTCATGAGCCCGACCGCGGCCAGGGTCCCGGCCTGGCCCGCTCCGATGATGCCCACGCTCGTCATGTGCGCTTCTCCTCGCGTCGTTCAGATGAACCGGTTGGCGACGATGAAACCCGAGTTGCCTCCCAGACCGGGACCGGGGTGGGTCGATGCGCCGATGTGATAGGCGCCCCGCACCGGGGTCTCGTGGTTCTTGACCCCAGGGAACGGTCTCCACATGAGGAACTGGTCGATCGTGCATGCCCCGGAGTAAGGATCGCCGCCGACGAGGTTCGCGTTCATCCCCTGGAGGTCGGCAGGAGAAAAGACGCGACGGCCGACGATGATCTGTTCGAGGTTCGGAATGTGCCGTGCCAGCCGTGCCTCGATTCGGTCGGCATAGGCTTCCCCAACCTCCTCCGTCCAGGTTCCGTCGGCGGGAACGTCGATCTCGCCGGCGGCGTCGCCCTTGATCGAACGAGGTAACTCCTGGAGTTGAATCCACAGCAGCGCCTTGCCCTCGGGGACCCGGGACGGGTCGAGCACCGCCTGCTGGCCGACCACGATCGTCGCCGTTTCGGGCAGCAGGCCCCGCTCTGCCTCGTTGACGGCCTTCGAGACACCGTCGAGTCCGGGGGTGATGTGCACCATCGCCGTTCGGGCGAGTTCCGGGTCCGGCCACTCCGGGGGTGCGTCGAGGGCGTAGTGCACCTGCATGTCGGCCCTGCCGTAGCGGTAGTGTTTGGCCCGGGTTGCGATCGGCGCCGGCACGTGGCCCGTCAGTAATCGCCCGTAGAGCTGGGTGGGGGTCACGTTGCAGATGACCGCCGTTGTCGCCGGATAGGAAGTTCCGTCGCTCGTGACCACCCCGGTCGCCTTGCCGTTCGCGACGGTGACGCAGTCGACGTTGGCTCCGGTGACGATCTCGCCGCCGTTCCTCGCGATGATCGTCCTGAACGCGGTGACGATCCCGGATGCTCCTCCGACGACGACCGGCACGTTCGTCATGCCGATCGCCCCCATGATCACTTTGGCCATGAGCCCGGAGTACGCGTCGTCCGGGCCGAGCCCGGCATGGAGTACCCACGGAGCGATGAGCGCCTTGGTCAGCTCGGCGTCGAAGTCGCGGTCGAGCCAAGTGCGGCACGACTCCAAGGATTCTCCGAAGAAGGCGAAGGTGCCTCTGAGCCCGCGTTTGCGGCCTTCGCCGAGGAGAACCTTCACAACCTGTCGACCCCACAGTGGGTTGCCCAACAGGCCGAAGGTGAGGTCGGCGTTGGCCGAGAAGAAGTCGTGGAGCGCTCCCTGGAACCGGGCCGCTTCTCCCGGAGCCACCGCATCGAGCCGTCGCCGGGTCTCGGCCTCGTCGCTGCTGAGCACCAGGCTTTCGCCGGCCTCGGTGAGCACCCCGGTGTAGTTGTCGGTGCTCGCGAACTCGAGACCGGCCTGGTGGAGGGCGGGACCCAGGGCCTCGTAGGCCGGCGAGGCCATGAAGAGCGGATACCAGGAGGAGAGGACGTCGTGCGTGTAGCCGGGGAACAGTTCCTCGCTTCGGATGCATCCGCCGGCGACATCTTCCCGCTCGAGCACGATCACGCTCTTCCCGGCTCCGGCGAGCATCGCGGCGCAGACGAGTGAGTTGATCCCGCTGCCCACGATGACGAACTCGTGGCCGTTCACGTTAGATCCACGGCTCGGACCATTCGTCGACCGGATCGGCGATATCGCGATGACCGACCACCTCGGCGTATCTGCCGTGGGTGAAGACCAGGGGCTCGACGTCGGGGTCGTATGCGAAATCGAGCACCTCGCCCACGAAGATGCGGTGATCGCCGCCGTCGTGGGTGGCGACGGTGCGGCATTCGAAGCGAGCAGCGCTCTCGGTGAAGAGCGCGACGCCGCCTGCCCCGATCTCGTACTCGACGTCGGCGAACTTGTCGCGTTGCCTGCTCGCGAAGTGCTGCGACATCTCGAGTTGGCGCTGGGCCAGCACGTTCACCCCAAAGTGACCGGCGCTCATGAAGGCATTCAGGCTGTAGGCCGACGTGTCGAGACTCCACAGCACCAAAGGCGGGTCGAGCGACACCGAGGCGAAGCTGTTGGCCGTGATGCCCACCATCCCTCCATCGCCATCGGGTGCGGTGATGATGGTGACCCCGGTGGGGTAACAGCCGAGGGCCCTGCGAAGCTCTCGCATCGCTTACAGGTTCTCCATCGCTTCGAGGAGTGGTTCGAGCATCTGACCCTTCTGCTCCGGTCCGATGGCCGTGTAGCCGCCGTCGACGGCGATGTCCTCGCCGGTGATGAACGAGGCCGAATCGGAGCAGAGGAAGACCACCGCAGCCGCGACCTCCTCCGGGTCCGCGATCCGGCCGGGGAGGTGGAAGTTGCCGGCGATCTCGTCCACGAAGGCTCGATCGCCACCGCTCAGGTGTTCGATCGGTGCGCTCCACGTCCACCCGGGAGATACGGAGTTGACCCTGATCTCCTTGTCGGCGAGTTGGATCGCCTCGTTGCGGGTCACACCGAGGATCGCGGCCTTCGTCACGCTGTACACGAAGAACAGAGGCTGCGCCCGCTTGCCGGAGATCGACGAGAGGTTGACGACCGCGCCGCCGCCTCGCGCCGCCATGTGTTCGGCCACTTTCGCGGTCAGGAGCACCCCCGACACGAGGTTCACGTCGAGCGCCGTGTGCCAGTCGTCGCGGGTGGTGTCCAGGCCGTTGTCGAGGTAGGTGGCCGCGGCATTGACGAGGAGATCGATGCCCCCGAACCGATCGAGCGCCGTCTGTACGAGTCGGTCGAGTTGTGCATCGTCGGTGATGTCGGTTTCCACGAACACGACGTCATCCCCGAGGTCGTCGGCCACTTCGTTGCCTGCGGCGGCGTTGACGTCAGCGAGAACGACCTTGGCTCCGGCCCCGACAAGACCGGCGACGATCCCGGCTCCCAGGATCTGGGCACCGCCCGTCATGATCGCGATCTTGCCGTCGAGAGTACGGTCTCCCATGGCTCTGCTCCTCCCTTCGACTGATCAGCTCAGCTCTGTTTCTGCGGTTCTGAAGAACTCGTCGACGATCGTGTCGGCCTTCTTGCGGATCGTGCCGCCGCCCATCGTGGCGACGGTCCCGATCACGTTCCAGCTCCCGGCGACCTCGATCAGGGTCCCGGTGCCGTCCGGCTCGACCGCCATCCGGGCGTCGACCGAGATGCTGGTTCCGACGGATCGGTCCTTTCCTCCGCCTTTGAAGCGGATCGAGTGACCTTCATCGAGCTCGACGACGTCGACCGTCACATCGGCGTTGAGATTGAACGGTCCGAACGAGTCGGAGAGCACGGCTTCGTATCTCGACAGCGGCTCGATCTCTTGGACCGAGCCGATCACCGTGACCCAGTCGGCCACCCGTTGCACATCGGTGAGGACCTGCCAGCACTCCTCGGGTGAACGACTCACCCGAAGCGATCTTTCGAATTGATCCGATGGCATTGCCCTCCCTTCCCATGCTGCCGGGCGGAACCGGCAGCATCGTGGTCGACTCGCTGCTGTTCTGGGCCCCGTGCCGGCTCAGTCCGTGTCCTTCGAAACGACCGTCACGCCGCGGCCCGTCGAATCGTCCGAATGCAGCATGCGCCACACGCGCTCCGGCGGGTTGAAGGAATCGTCAACGATCGGTCCTTCCGTCCCGATCGCATCCTGGATGGCGCTGCAGATCGTGTGGAGCGGCCCCCCGCCTCCTTCTCCCATCCCCTTGGCGCCTGTTCCCGAGAAGGGCGACGGCGACTCGATGTTCGCCGTCTTGATGTGCGGGACGTCGGTGGCCGTCGGCGGGTGATACCAAAGGAAGTTGCTGTTGAGCAGTTGTCCGTCCTCGTCGTATTCGAAGTGCTCCCGCAACGCTCCTCCGAGACCGTGCGCGGTGGCGCCGTGGACCTGTCCTTCGACGATCATCGGGTTGATCCTGGTGCCGCAGTCGTCCACGACCGCGTAGTCGAGGATCTCGACCTTGCCGGTCTCCTCGTCGACCTCGACCACCGCGGCGTGGGTTTGGGTCGCATAGGTGAGCGTCAGGTTCCCGAACTTGCGCTCGACGTCGGGGACCTCGAACGGGGCGACGTACACATGGCGGCAGGTCAGCGACAGGCGCTCCCTCATCTCCACCGGGAGGATGGCGTTGTTCGCGTAGACGATGTTGGCGATGTACATGAAGGGCATCTGACGTTCCTCGTCGCCTTCGACACCCGCCATGCCCCCGGAGAGCACGATCTCGTCCGCCTCAGCCTCGAGCGCGAACGCGGCCACCTCCACGATCTCGTCGCGGAGCTTCTCGGTGGCCCCGATCGCCGCGTTGATCCCGGTCACGGCGAACTGGCTGGCGTACGTTCCCGAGAAGCCGATGTACGCGCTGTGCGCCTTGTTGAACCCCGCCGAAACCCTCACCTGCTGCGGGTGGACACCCAGGATGTCCGCCGCGACCTGCGCCGCGGTCGTCTCGTGACCCTGGCCCTGCGGTGTGGTCCCGAGGTTCAGGACGATCTCACCGTAGAGGTCGAGCTTGGCGGTGCACGCCTCGCCATTCCCGGAGAACGGCAGCTCCGGATTGAGGATGCGGGATTGTCCGAAGTTGTTGGTTCCGGAGTCGAGTGTGGTGCCGATCCCGATCCCGATCCGCTTTCCGGTGCCTGCAGCCGCGTCCCGCTTCTTCTTCGCACCTTCGTAGTCGATGAGATCGAGCACCGTGTCGAGGGCGAGCGGAAGGTCGCCCGAGTCGTAGATGCATCCATTCGGTGTCTCGTACGGGTAGTCCTCCGGCTGGACGTAGTTCATCCTCCGCAGTTCGACCGGGTCGAAGCCAAGCTCGTTGGCGACGATGTCGATGATGCGCTCGGTGAGCCACAGGTGTTGCATCCGGGAGTAGCCCCGGTTGGGGACCGCCGGGCACTTGTTCGTGATGGTCTCTTTGTAGTCGACCCGGATGTGTCGCCACTTGTAGCAGCCGGGGGTGACCTGGGACCAGATGACGGCGCCGAGCGGCTCGTAGTGGAGGTACGCCCCGGCGTCGTCGAAAGCCCGCACCTTGAACCCGAGCATGGTGCCGTCCGCCATCACCGGCACCTCGATGTCGAGGAAGGTCCGCTCGTTTCCGTGGCCTCCCGACTGGTGGTGCTCGGTTCGGTACTCGGTCCACTTCACCGGTCGCTGCGCCTTGCGCGAAAGCAGCGCGAGGACTCCGATATGGGTGTAGGAGTTGATCTTGATCCCGAAGCCGCCCCCGATGTCCTGAGAGACGAAGTCGAACTGATCGACTCCGACGCCCATCGAAGGGGCGATGACGAGCGCTCCGAAGAGCGGGAACTGGTTGTTCGACACGACCCGGATCATGTCCGTTCCGGGGTCCCAGTTGACGAGGACCGCGTTGCACTCGATCGGCGTCGATGAGTAGCGGTGGAAGTGGAGTTTGTCGATCTTCACGACGTGGTCGGCTTCCTCCAGCGCCCAATCGATGTCGCCGTAGTCGTAGACGCCTTCCCAGGCGATGTTGTCACCGAGCGACTCGTGGAGCACGTAGGCGGCAGGATCGGCAGCCGCGACCGGATCGAGGACCAACGGCAGCGGCTCGTATTCGACCTCGATCAGGTCGGCGGCGTCGCGGGCGATCTCGCGGGTCTCCGCGAGCACGATCGCCACCGCCTCGCCCTGGTAGCGAACGATGTCGACGCCGAGCAGGTACTCCTCCATCGCTCGCCCGTCCGGTTTCGGGGCGAACTGGAACAGCGGCTCCGTCATCGCCTTCACTTCGGCTCCCGTGAGCGTCGTGATCACACCCGGCTTGGCCTCAGCGGCCGAGACGTCGACGCTGACGATCTTGGCATGTCCGTACGGAGACCGCACGAAGTGGGCGAATCCCATGTGGTACATGCCCTCGTCGTCGACGAACGATCCCTGCGCCTTGAGCAGCCGCTCGTCTTCCTTTCGGGGCATGCTCTGCCCGGTCCATTGCACGGTCTTGGTGGCTTCGGTCGTTGGGGCGGTCACTCGGCCACCTCCTGTCCGCTGGTGGCTTGTACGGCGCGAACGATGTTCACGTATCCCGTGCACCGGCACAGGTTCCCTTTGATTCCCTCACGGATCTCCGATTCTGTGGGGTTCGGATTTCGTTCCAGCAAGAAGGACGCGCTCATCAGGATGCCGGAGGTGCAGTACCCGCACTGCAGGGCATGCAGCTCTCGAAAGGATTCTTGGAGGGGGTTGAGTTCGCCGGTCTCGGCGGCGAGGGCCTCGGCGGTTTCGATCTCCGCGCCGTCCGCCTGGGCGGCGAGCATCATGCAGCTCTTGATCGTCTTGCCGTTGTAACTCACCGTGCACGCTCCGCAGTGCCCGGTATCGCAACCGATCTTCGGGCCGCGAAGCCCGAGATCGTCGCGCAGGAGATAGACGAGGAGCTGACGGGCGGGCACGTCGGCGTCGACCGTTTCGCCGTTCAGCGTGAACGCGATGTTCTGTTCGTAGCCCATCTCAGTTGCCATCGTGACCTCCCAATGCCTCCATCACCGCCCGCTTCGCCACGACGGGGGCCATGGCTCGGCGATATTCACTGCTCGCATCAGGATCGCTGAGAGGGTCGATCCCCTCTCCCGCCGTGCTCGTGGCGGTGGCCACCGCGTCAAACGTCGCAGGCCCTTGGAGCGCCTGTCCCACGGCGTCCAACCTGGTGGGCACCGGTAGACACCCGAGGACGACGGTTGCCTCGGTGATCGTGCCGTTGTTCGAGGCCACCACCGCTACCGCCCTGGCTGCCGCCTCGCCGATGTCGATCTCCTGATAGCCGATCTGTCGACCACCGAGTGCGTGGAGGGTCACGCTGGTGAGGATCTCGGGTTGTTCGAGTGCGTTGCTGAAGTACCCGGTGAAGAAGTCGTCTGCCGCGATCGTCCGATCACCGTCGGGCCCGGTCACGTGCATGGTCGCATCGAGCGCGACCGCCAGTGGGGGGAAATTGTTGATCGGGTCGTTGTGACAGAGGTTGCCTCCGAATGTGCCACGGTTCCGTATCTGAGCGTCCACCGTGTGGGCGGCGACTCGGGCGACGGTCGGCATCGCAGCTGCCAGTTCGGGCGAGTGCGCCATCTCGTCGTAGGTCACTCCCGCACCGATCCGCACCGATCCGTCATCGAGCGCGGTGATGGCTCGGATCTCCTCGAGCCTGCTCACGTCGACGAGCAGGGCAACACTGGCGGCCCGCAACTTGAGGATGCTGATCAGGCTCTGACCACCAGCGAGAACTCGCCCTCCCGGGTTGTCGCGCAGAGCGGCGACAGCTCCGGAGACCGAGTCGGGCCGGTAGTAATCCACTGGGGCAAGGAGCATTGGTCATTCACCTCCGGCTCGATACGCGTATCTTCCGTCCGCTCCCACCCTAGATGGTTTGCCCCCGGCTTCGCCCGAGGATCGTCGCGCCGACGGCGGACGCGCGGGAGGATTCGCGACCGGGACCTGTTGGCTGGATGTCCCGCGTGCCGGGGTCGACGAGCGTCGTGCACCGGCCGCGGGCTCGGTGATAGAGTGCCGGGTCGGGGGGAAACCTTGCAAAGGGGAGGAGAGCCTCATGCGATTGCGAATGTTGAGAATCAGGTTCCTGCTGTTGATCGCGGTGTTCGCGCTCGTCGCGGCTGCGTGTTCGAGCGACGACAGCGGAGACGATACGAGCACGACTTCCGCGGAGACCACAGTTGCGGCGGCCGAGACGACGACCACTGCGGCGGCAACGACGACGGTCGCGGCGGCGACCACGACGGCTGCCGGCGGGGGAGGCGGAGACCCGATCGTGATTGGTGCTGCCGTCGACCTGACGAACGACATGTCGTTCTTCGATGGCCCCGCGCTCGCCGCGGCGCAGATCCAGGTCGATGCGATCAATGCTGAGGGTGGAGTGATGGGTCGGCAGCTCGAGCTACGGGTCATCGACACCGAGCTCGACGAAGCCCAAACCCAGGCGGCGGCCATCGACCTCATCGATGGTGGCGCCGAGATCCTCCTCGTCACCTGCGACGTCGACTTCGCCACGCCGGCGATCACCGAGGGCATCAACGCGGGGCTCCTCACCGTCTCACCGTGCATCGGGACCGACCAGATGGGGCCCAATCGCTTCGGTGAAGCCGGCCGTCTCGCATTCAGTCTGGGCAACATGGCCCAGGACGAAGGTGCCGCGATGGCCGAGTTCGCTTTCGACAGCGGAAAGACCAAAGCGGCCATCGTGCGTGACAACCTCCTCGTCTATTTCCAGGACGTCGTGGATGCCTTCAAGGTTCGTTTCGAGGAGCTGGGCGGCGAGATCGTCGCCGAGGAGAACTTCACCAGCTTCGACGGCACGATCGGCAGCGTGGTGACCGCCATCGACGGTACCGACGCCGATGTCATCGCAGTATCGTCGGCGTTCGCCGACCTACCGGCGACGTTCTCCCAGCAGCTCCGTGCGCTCGGCAACGACACGACGATCATCTGTTCGTGGGGGTGCGACGGCGATTTCTGGGTGCCGGAAGGCCTCAGCGATTTCTACTATGTGACGTTCGCGTCGGCCTTCGAAGATGACCCGGTGCCGGCAGTGAACGAGATGGCGGAGGGTGTTGCTGCCGCCACTGGTACACCGCCGCTGACGGGAGGTTTCGTCACCGGGGCCTCGACCATCGATGCCATCGTCGCTGCGATCGAGGAGACCGGTGGGACCGACGGCGCCGCGTTGGCCGCGGCGTTCGAGGGTTTCGACGCTCAACCCACGCTCTCAGGACCGATCTCGTTCTCCGAGGAGTTCCACACCGTGTTCGGACGGCCCTACCGGGTGATCAAGATCACCGACGGTGTGAACGCGTACGACTCGGACTGGCAGGCGACCTCGCCGGCGAAGATCCGCTAGCCCGTTCGCCTCGCCGTCACGGGAGAGATCACGTGGAGACAGAACAACGGCCCGCAACGATGTTGCGGGCCGTTGCCGTTTCCCGATCGTTCGAGGGTGTGGTCGCGCTGAGCGATGTGACGCTCGAGCTCGGCAGGCACGAGGTCGTCGGTCTCATCGGGCCGAACGGAGCGGGGAAGTCCACCCTGGTCAACGTCATGACGGGTTTCGACGAGCCGGACAGCGGCGAAGTCGTGTTCGCGGGAGAGGACATCACGTCGTGGCCGCCTCATCGCCGCGGCCGTGCCGGACTGGCGCGCACCTTCCAGCATGCCCACGCCTTCGCCGGGCTCTCGGTCCGCGAGAACATCGAGGTGAGCGCACTCGGCTGCGGGGCCAGCCCTCGGGAGGCTACGAGGCGGGCCGATCGCCTGCTGGACCTGCTCGACCTCGCTCCGATCGAGGATGCTCCGGCGTCGATCGTGCCCCACGGCGCCGAGCGCAAGCTCGGGGTTGCTCGGGCGCTGGCGATCGAGCCCCGTTTCGTTCTGATGGACGAACCTGCGGCGGGGCTGAACGAGGCGGAGGTACCGGAATTCGCCGACGTCGTGCGCTCGGTGGTCGATGGGCACGACGCCGGGGTGTTGCTCATCGACCACAACATGGCGCTGGTGATGGCGGTGTCGGATCGGATCCACGTCCTCGACGAAGGGCACACCATCGCCGAAGGCACCCCCGCCGAGATCCGGCAGAATCGGGCGGTGGCCCGCGCCTACCTCGGCCGTTCGGCGGC
>PVMS01078530.1_pt1 | contig 13223 bp, 14 predicted proteins | sample 1853461 | NCBI WGS metagenome assembly PVMS01 (sample SAMN08582032, study PRJNA380276) | Marine sediment metagenome, whole genome shotgun sequencing project. | isolation source: ocean sediment barecode stripped | collected 2017 | reverse complement strand
TGTCAGAACCCCTTTTGAAAGAGCTTTATCGCTGTTTCAGTTCCTGCAAAACAATGGCAAGCTCAAGGGTTGGACTTTTGGCCGGTATGTTGATCAGCTGATTCGCCCCGGTGGTTTTCAATACCATGGTCATTATCTGAGCAATTGTGGATACGTCTGTGATGCGGATGGCAATGTGCTGGTGCAGGAAGTCTTTCGATTTGAAGATCGTGATCAGGCCATGGTAAATATTGCCAAGGCTACATCATGTCCCGAAATTGTCAGCAGTGACAAGAAAACCTACCAAACCGGGCATGATCACTACAGTCAATATTATGATTCGGTATCACGCCGAAAAGTCGAAAAATTCTATCGTGATGATATGGATCGGTTTGGCTACCGGTTCGAGAATCCCTAGTCTGTCGATTCTCCGAGAAATTTATTAACCAGGGTTGCGAAGTCAGGCTGGTTGCAGTCCGGTGTCACACTCATATGTCCGCAGCTCAAGTCAAAAACATGAGACTGCGCGTCAATCAGGTTTGCCAGTTCCACAGAGGGTCCCGGATTTACCGTGTGATCACTGTCCGTCACCAGTATCAGTGTTTGTGCCTTGATGATAGTGCTGGCTTGTGATTTGAAATTTTCGTATGGTTCGGAAATATCATGAGTCATCATGGCGACGGTTTGCGATCGGCGGTCAAGTAGAGAGTCCGCAGGGATCCTAAGTGCCAACAGGGTGACAAAATCGTCAACAGCATCAACTTCAACCATGCTATTGAAGTGTCGTGGTGTCCATAAACTCAGACTATCCAGCGAGGCCAGCAAGCGGATTGCCTGCTGCTCTGATTCTGCGTCATTGGCGATAGAGTCCACGGCGTGGATCATGGTCATCCACAATAATTTGTCATAAGGGGTGGGCCAGGGTGTCGACTCGATGCTGACCAGCTTGTTCATAAAATCCGGATATGTCGTGCCCCATTCAAAAACCTGCATACCACCCATGGAAACACCAATGAGTGCATGTGCGTGCTGGATATCCAGGATTTCAGTCATTAAGCGGTGCTGGGCACGGACCATGTCGCGAATACTGAAAGCAGGAAATGCAGACCCTGGTTGTTGAATACTGTTTGAAGGCGAAGAGGAGTTCCGGCCACCAAATGCTTCAAGCGCTACAACGAAGTAGTGATCCGTGTCGGCAATTCGGCCTGGTCCGATATGACCATAATCCAGCAGACTCTGTATGCTGCCGGTATAAAAAGGAGGTACGAGCACGACGTTGGTTGGGTCTTCGTTTAGTGACCCAAATGTCTGGTAAGCCAGCCGGCAATCCAGTATTGTCTCCCCGCTTTCGAGTGGACATTCCCCCATTTTGGCCAGCGTGGGGGAGCTCGCTGCATGGACGTGAGTCGACATCATCACGAACAGCAAAGCGAAGAAAACCGGATAGAGTGATCTCAAGGACTAATCCCGAAAGTTCTTGAACTGCAAAGGCAGACCGTAATCACCTTCTCGTAACAAGGCCATCACGGTTTGCAGGTCATCACGTTTTTTGCCGGTGACACGCAGCTGCTCACCCTGAATGGTCGTTTGTACCTTCATTTTTTTGTCCTTGATGGCACGCACCATTTTTTTTGAATCCTCGGTGGCGATACCCTGACGCACCACGATGGGCTGGGTGGCAGACTTGACATGGATTACCGCCTCACCGGGCTCAAGGCAGCCAATATCGATACCGCGCTTGTTCAATTTGTTACACAAAACGTCATACATTTGCTTTAGCTGGAAATCTGACTCGGTATGCATGGTGATGACGGAATCATTGAGTTCATACTTCGAACCGGTTCCCTTGAAATCAAACCGTGTGGTAACTTCCCGGTTTGCCTGGTCAATACCGTTGACCAGTTCATGACTATCAACTTCTGAAACTACATCGAATGATGGCACTTTTTATCCTTTTCAGCTGGGGTAAAAATAATCTGGACTAGTCTACATAAAGTTGACCTTCACCGACCAGTACGCATTCACCACCAATCCAGATTCCTGTGATTTCACCAGCAGATTTTTCCACCCTTGCCTGCAGAAAACTGGCTCTGCCCATTTCGATACCCTGGGTGATATTCAGTTCAATCCTCCCTTCAGTTTGCTCATCATGCAAGGCCAGCAATCCCGCAAGGGCGCAGTTTGCACTACCGGTCGCCGGGTCTTCTTCCACCCCATCAAACGGTGCAAACATGCGTGAGCGAATGTAATATTCGTCATCGCTTCGAACATAGACAAACAGGTCGGGTGGGATATCGAGTTCTGCGATTTCTTCAAACCCGTTGATATTGACCCTGACCGCTTCCAGTGTCGACAAGTCCTTTAATTCGGCAATGACGAAGGGCAGTCCCACCGAGGCGAGCTGGGGAAGGTGAACTGCAACCGAAACCGAGCCATGTGGCAATGAAAGCGCTTTTTCAATGACTATCACGGGGACGGTTTTCCCCAGTGAGAGCGACTGGGGAGCCTGTAGTTCACAGTAAAGCCTGTCACCTTGCGTATTTGAGAGCGTAATTGGCACCAGGCCCGCTTTCTCTTCAAAAACGATTTTTTTGCCAGGTTCATAATCGCCAAGCTCACCACTGTGCGCCAGAACAAAAGCAGTTCCGATATTGGGGTGACCTGCAAATGGTACCTCAACCCGAGGTGTGAAAATTCGTACATGCTTGGTATTTCCTTGAGTTGGTGGAAAAACAAAGGCGGTTTCAGAAAAATTGAATTCCCTCGCAATCTGCTGCATCTGGGCGGTTGTCAGACCCTCAGCCTGTGGTAGCACGGCCAATTGATTACCCTCAAAACGCCGTCTGGTAAACACATCACAAAGATAGAATTTGTAGGATTTCAATTTCTGCTCCGGTTCGTTCATGCACGATCATGCCTTGTTAATTGTAGCGTCAACGTCATAATTGCAAGGAAATGAAATTAACCCCCTTACAAAAACAATGGCTGGATGGTGAACAAGGTGAGTTGCGGCGAAAGCTGATGCTGACGCTGGTCCGCTTCGGGGAAATTCTGGATGCGAAGGCACTGGTTCCTGTTGAGGGGCCAGGTCATCTGGTGATTGCTGACAGCCAGCCCGGAATCGGCGCACCCATCTCGCTGCTTGAGGAGATGATTGACGCGGGCCTGAAATCTGAATTTCCTTTCAGTGTTGACCCGGGTCTTCCTTATGACCATGCGGTAATTGGTAAGAATGAGCAACAATATGCTGCCCTGAAAAATGAGTTTCCACTGGAAATCCATTACCGGGAATGTCTGGTCAAGCTTGGTTTGTCCGACCTTTCAGCATTCACCTGTACACCCTGGTTTGAGCAAGTGGGAAATCGGCCTTCTGCTGGTCAGGTTATTGCTTGGGCCGAGTCGTCAGCCATTGTCTATGCCAATTCAGTCCTGGGTGCACGTACGCACAGGAATCCCGGCATCATCGACCTGATCTCAAATGTACTGGGCCTGACACCGGATGGCGGCCTGGTATCGGACTCAGGTCGTCAGCCCACTTGTCGCGTGCATCTGGACCTGGATAAACTGCCGGATCCGCAAATGCTGGGAATGTTGATCGGAGAGTATGCGCTTGATGGCATTCCCTGGATCAGTGGTCTATCCAGACACCTGGGAACTGGCCTCAATGGTATGGGCAGGCGCTTTTTGCACCAGCTTGGAACCAATGCGTCGCTGAGCGGTGCTGTAGGTTTGTTTCATGTCCAGGGACAGACACCGGAAGCCTGTGTGCCGGGTCTTATCAATCATATCGCCTTACCCGAAGGCCTGGTTCTGACTGATCACCAGGTGAAAGAGAGACAGGTCTTACTGCACCAGCCTGCGAAACAATTGGAGGATCCTGACCTCTGTGTGATCGGGTGTCCTCACTTGATGCTGGGAGAACTGGTGCAGTGGGGGGAAAGAATTTCCGCAGCCCTTGAAGATTCCGGGCGGGATAGTCTGGTAGTCAGAACCGTATTGGTAGCCGCACCAGATGTTGTAAAAGCCTTTGACGATGGGTCTAACCTCCTGCGGCTGTTCAGGCAAGGTGTGCAGGTAAGTTCTTTTTGCCTGGAAGCCCTTATCCATAATCAGCACACTGCTCCTGTGCATGCTGTGACCAACTCAAACAAGTTGCGATTCTACGGCGCAAATGTCTCCTGCCTGGATGACGATGCCTTGCTGGATGTCATACTTACCGGGAAAGTAAAGTGACCGTTTTCAAGGGTCGTGTCATCATCGAAGGGGAGGTTGATGGCCCTGTGTTGGTATCAAAAGCCGGGTTTAACGCGCTGGCGTCTTTCCATGCCGTGGTTGATGGAAATTCATTGACAGCAATATGTGGTGATGCGCAGAACCCGGATCTTTATGGCCGTGAACTTCAGGACAAAATTATCTGTGCACCCGGCAGCGTCGGCTCAACAACAGCGGGACCATGCCGGGATCGTGTTGCAGAGCTTGGGCTTGCACTAAAGGCCTTGTTGTTTGCAGGTAATGTCGATTCAACCACCGCCGGTGGCCTGGTCCTGGCCCAGGTCTGGCGCGGTATGGGCATTATTTGCGTTGACAGGCTGGGTGATTCTTTTATTGAACAGGCTTGCCAAGCCTCCGGAGTTCGTGTGATGCGAGATGGCCAGGTTCACATCTACGTGTAGCAGGTCACTTTCCAGGCTTGTGAATGATGGAGTATGCTCCGTTCAGATAATCCGGGAGACAGCTATGAAGACTTGCCTGCGCATCGCCTCAATTGCTCTGTGTGCAGTTATTACCCTGGGTGCGTGTAAATCGAACTTTCTCAAATCGTCTGATCCGGCTTGCGGCGCACGTATAAACAGCTATTCGGTGACCATAGTGGACCTGACCCCTTACGATCTGAGTGAGGGTCAGGTTGCTGCGGCGGTGCGTGAGCAGGTTGGCAATTTTCGATTTATGACGGAAGAACCCATCTGGATACCCAAAAGGTCCATGTCCGGTGACATCCATAGTTCCGGTAAAATCGCCGGTGTCCAGGCAATTGCGGCTGAATGGGGTTGCGACCTGCTGGTGCTTCTGGATATGAAGATGGCCCAGAATGAATTGAGGCGTCAATCGCGTAATGAAGGCAAAACATGGCTGGTTCACGCCGGGAGACGCCAGTCACCTTGATCAATACCCGTGATTCATATCGATCACGAAGTTAAGTTTCTTGCCCTCAACAAAGCGCTGATAGTTGTCGACAAAAATGGGAACAATATCTTCTGCATGACTTGTAGCGGCCACATGGGGAGTGACCAACAGGTTGGGTGTCATCCACAAAGGACTGTCTTCGGGTATGGGTTCCTGGTCGAATACGTCCAGTACCGCACCTGACAACTCCTGGTTGTGCAGGGCCTTCATCAATGCCATATCGTCAACCACGTTGGAACGACCGATATTGATCAGAAATGCCTGCCTGGGCAAGATGTCGAATGCCTGAGCATTCAATAAATGATGTGTGGCCGGTGTATCTGGCAATACGGAAATCACGTAATCCAGCCCCGTCAGGAACTGATTTATCTGGTCCAGTGGGTAGACGAACTCAAAGTCTTCGGAAGGCTCCCCACTTCGGCTGAGTCCGCATACCTGCATTCCAAAAACATCGAGGACGCGGGCAATATGACTGCCGATAGAACCTGTACCCATTACACCCGCTTTTTTTCCTTTCAGAGTTCCGGAGGACTCATTACGCCAAATCCGGTTTTCCTGGTCTTGTAAGCGGGAGAAAGTCTCGAGTTCGTGGGCGAGTATGTAGGTCAGAACGTACTCGGACATTTGCTGACCAAAAACCCCCTTTACACCTGTCAAAATATAATTGCCTCCTCCCAGGGCAAGAAGAGGTTTGACCCCTGCCCAGGTTGACTGCACCCACTTGACCGCAGGCATTTCAGTAATGACGTCGGCAATCAAATCAGGCTCGCCCAACAGGACGGTTTGACCCGCATAGGCAGCGCGTGCATCGGTAACGGACCTGGAGATCGAGCATGGCACCGTGAGGCCGGGAGTTGCCTTGATGAGCTGCGAATACTTTTCCGCATCTGAAGCGATGATCATTACCTGTGGTGTTGTCAACGAAGGTTCCTGATTGATCGATAAACCTTAATTTCCGAATTCAAATGGTATCAAACAATTTTGTTGGAGCCGTTTTACAATGGTTTGAGGTTCACAATCACCTTTAAACGGGATAAATATTCATGTTACTTGCTGATTGGTTTGGCCAGCATCAGGAATTACTCTGGATGGTAACAGTCGTGGCCGACCTGGGCTTTGCGATACTGTGTTATCGCCTGTTTGGTCGTACTGGTCTGTATGGAGTGATCATTTTCAGCCTGCTACTGGCCAACATCATGGGGCCAAAGCTGACGGTGGTCGCAGGACTACAGACCAGTATGGGTGTCATTCTTTATTCCAGCATTTTTTTTGCAACCGATCTTCTGAGTGAAAAGTACGGGCGTGGTGAGGCACAACGGGCGGTGTTGCTGGGCTTCTTTGTCAGTATCGCGTTGGTGGTAATGACCCAGCTGAGCATGATGTACATTCCAACGCAAAGACCGGAAACCTCGGTATTTGCAGAATCCGTACATGCTGCCACGGTCACGCTTTTCGATTACACACCCAGGTTTGTATTTGGTTCACTACTGGCATACCTGATCAGCCAGTCGCTTGATGTCTGGGTCTTTCATCGAATCCGTGATGCCACGCAGGGACGTCATCTGTGGCTGAGAAATACCGGGTCCACCCTGATTTCCCAGGCAGTGGATACCCTGATTTATGGGCTGGTCGTGTGGTGGGGCCTGGTGGATCTTGTGACGGCATTGCAACTGGCAGCTGCCAAATACGTATTTAAATTTGCCATCGCGGTCATAGATACGCCGTTTATTTACATCGCCTGCAGATGGAAGATCAAAAGTTCTGTTGCGATAACCAGATAAACACAAAGATAAATGAAGAAACACCCAGAATAAGCGCGAACATAAAGATCGTATACGCTACCTGCAGCAATGCGAATTTCTTGTTGAGCACGAAACCCAGACCATAGATATTGCGGATCATGGTGTCATAGACAAACGTTTTGTCTTCCATCATCTCTTCCATACCCTGGACAAACTCATCTTCTTTCATGTTGGCAAAATTGCCAAAAAACAGCAGATTGCCCTCACTGTTGCGCAGGTCTTCCAGACTGATCGGTCGATGACTCACACGTGGGCGTGCGGCGAGGATAGCGTAAATCATTGAGACCAGGCTGCCCAGTAGTAACAAGGTTGTCGGTACAAACAGCCAGGGATTGGCATCGAGTTTTGGCGCCACCGAAGCCAACATGATGGACATGATGATGCCATTGATGCTGATCATCATATTCGCCTTGTTGTCTGCCAGGCTGGTCAGATCCATTTGAACACGGTAGGCACTGCGAAACATGGTTTCTATGCCACGTGCCGAGCCGGGTAGTTTCTTGGGTTTTTCCAGATGCTCGGAAGCGGCTTTCGATTCGGCCACCGACTCAGCGGTACCGGTTATCGCAGGCGTGACGAAATCGGGCGCGGCCTGTTCAGCCTCCCTGATAGCCGCTTCGAGTTCGGTTTTGGCCTGTTCCAACTGTGTCTGAGCCAGGCGCAAATCTTTATTCATGGTCTGTCCTGTGTGTTCTCGCAAATAGCGAAGGCGTCATGGTCTTATGATTCTTTTGTCACCCTTATTTATAATAGCGCATTCTACAGGTGCAAATTAATGATCGATACCAAACTCCTGCTACGTAACATGCAACGAGAAGAACTGGATGTTCTGGTTGAATGGGCAGCCGGTGAAGGCTGGAATCCTGGATTGCATGATGCTGATATTTTCTGGGCAACAGATTCCCGGGGTTTTATCGCTGCGGAACTTGATGGTGAATTGGTGGGTGGCGGATCAATCGTCAGTTACAACCGGCAATACGGGTTTATGGGTTTTTTTATCATTCATCCCCGGCATCGTGGTCGTGGGCTGGGCAACCGTTTATGGCATGGGCGCCTGAATCGTCTGATTACCCGGCTGGATCAACCAGCGGTCATTGGTATGGATGGTGTATTTGACATGCAGCCCTACTATGCCAAAGGGGGGTTCAGGTTTTTCGGTCGAGACCTGCGCTACCAGGGTGAAGGACAGGCTTTTTCAGTAATGGACAATGTAGTTGCTTTGTCGGAGCTTCCATTTGATGTTGTGGATGCTTATGACCAGGCCCACTTTCCTGCGCAACGCAGTGAATTTCTTGAACTCTGGATCAACTATCCCGGTAGCCACGCCAGGGCTGTAATCAGGGAAGGTGAGTTGGCCGGGTTTGCAGTGCTTCGACCCTGCCGTTCGGGGTTCAAGATCGGACCGTTGTTTGCTGCAGACTTTGACGCGGCGAAATGTCTTTACCAGGCCTTGTCCACACAGGTACCTGGTGAACCGGTATTTCTTGACATACCCGAAGACAATACCGCTGCTCTGTCCCTGGTGACAGAGCAGGGTATGACGGAAGTATTTGGTTGTGCAAAGATGTATTACGGATCAGCCCCGGCTTTGCCCATCAATGAAATTTTTGGTGTTACAACATTTGAGCTGGGCTAGGCCTGACTCCCTGCACAAGGAAAATATCCATGAAGATAATAAGAAACAGCGTCTGGCTGATCTGTCTGCTCGTTCTACTGACTGCATGTCAGAAAAATGAAGAAGTCTCTGTCAGCGACGCCAAGCCAGATCAGGAGCCCGTTGCGCAAGAGGCTGTGGTCGACACGGATGCTCAAGTCCGTGAACTGGCAGATGAGTATGTGAACGGATATTTTGATATTTTTCCGGAGCAGGCACTTGTATCGGGTGCAATTGATCCAGATCCGGGGCGCCTGACAAATCACTCGCTTGAATCCCTGGCGCGATGGGATATTCACCAACAGGATTTACTTGCTCGACTCGACGAACTTGATCTCAGCCGTGTCCATGATTCGTCTGCCCTGATCACAGCGAACTTTCTGCGTAACCAATTGCAATCTGCCCGTGATATGGCGGTATGCCGATCAGAGCTATGGGATATCAGTCCTACCTGGACGGGTTGGCTCGCTGAATTCACCGAGTTGGCAGGCAGGCTGAAAATGGATTCAGAACAGCAACGTGAGGATGCATTGAGTCGTCTTTCGCAGATGGCAGATTATATAGAAACGGACATCGCCAATCTTAAAGAAGGTGTGGAGCTTGGATACACGGCAGCTCAAAATAGTGTTCGTGCAGTACTGGAACTGGTCGATGCCTTTCTCTTGCTTGATGTTGCGCAGACACCTTTTGCCATTGCTGCCTCGGAGCAGGACATCGGTTTCCAGGAAAAAGTATCCCGGGTGGTGCAGGAGGAAATTTTTCCGGCAATTGATCGTTATCGTATATTCCTGAAGAATGAGTACAGCCCTGCCGCCCGTGCATCTATCGGTGTGGATGCCAATCCGGATGGTATTGCCTGTTACCGTGCAGCGGTTCGTTACTGGGCTACCGTCGATCTGAGCGCCGAAGAAATACACCGGATTGGTCTCGAGCAGATGGAAAAAGTCCTGGCTGAAATAAGCGAAATTGGTGCCCGCAGCTTTGGTGTTGATGACCCCCTCCTCCTGCTGCAGCTTGTGAAAACCGATAAGAAATATCTGTTCTCGAGCCGACGTGAAATGGTTGAATATGCCGAGGCGGCCCTGGCGCGTGCAAAGGCAAAACTGCCCGAGTGGTTTGGCCGTATACCCCAAGCTCCTGTCGTTGTAGAGCCTTACCCTGCATTCCAGGCAAAATCTGCCCCATTAGGCCAGGCATCACCGGCTTCAGCCGACGGCAGTATCCCTGGAAAATACCTGATCAATACATACCAGGCGGAAAAGCAGAGCAAAGCGGGATTGGAGTCCACAGCCTTTCATGAAGCCTATCCGGGTCATCACACACAATTTACCATTTCCCAGGAACGAACCGATCTGCACCCAATTTCACGTTACTTTTTTCTGTCCGGCTTTGGCGAGGGCTGGGCCCTGTACACGGAGCGCCTGGCAGACGAGATGAACCTCTATGGTTCCGACCTGGACCGGTTGGGGATGTTATCCAATGAAGCCTGGCGTGCAGCACGAATGGTCGTCGATTCCGGTATGCACGGTCTGGGATGGTCACGTGCGGAGGCGTTGGATTACCTGGATGCACACACGACAAACGCTCGTGCGATGAATGCCTCAGAAATAGATCGCTATATCGCGGTACCGGGACAGGCTACCTCCTACATGCTGGGTAACCTGGAAATTCGCCGCTTGCGTGAACTGGCTGAAGCTGAACTGGGTGATCAGTTCGATATCAGGTCGTTTCATGACCTGGTGCTTGAAGATGGGGCCATTCCACTGCCCAATCTTTCAGACAAGGTCTCTGGCTGGATAGCGGCACAGTCGGAATGAAGTCGGTTGCGGACTGGTTAGAGAATTAAGGTGTCTCGCCTAATCTGGCCCAAGTACAGTGAGATTCTCGTCGCATAAGTTCGTCAACAGTAATTCACCTTTCTCGTCGACCCTGAATTTGCCGTATCGGGCGTTCTCGTACAGTTCACTGGTTCCTGCCCTGAAGAAAAAACCATTGGTGGCAAACTTCAGCCGATAGTTGCGAAGTCTGTATCGCATGGTAATCTCATCGTCTGCCAAAGCCTCACCGTTGTGCAGACGAGCAAAGTTCGCAATCTTTCGCTCATCGACTGTGACAACGACATACCCGTCCTTTACATTAGTTTTGTCCGGAATCATCCGGTTAGCCTGCACCGCTACGTCATAGTTCAAAGCCATGTAATCGCCCTGCATCAGGGACCGTGGGTCCACCGGGACCAGGTCCAGGTAAACAACGCGCCCCTGCGCGAGATGTTGTTCTTTACCAGAGATGGACAGATTGACAAAGGCCAGGATGAGCAGGCAAACCACAACGGCAATCAGCCCATGCATTTTCGTACTAATCATCGGGCACAACTCCCTTTGGGGACAGAGTGCGCAGAACCAACCAGCGCAGTGTCAACACGACTGCACCGGTTAGCGCCAGGGTTTGCGATTTCTGCAACAGGGTGATGTCCAGGCTGTAGTAGTAAGTGGATATGTAAAGGGTCAAAGCCATCATTCCGAGACCGGTCAGAATACGGTTGGCATGGGCATAACCCAGGACCAGGATACACACCCCTGCTGAAATGCCAGGGGCTTTGAATGAAACCAGCACCATGGCAAGACTCGCAATCAGAATCGTGTTGGCAAGTTTTCCGGGTATGGGCAGGTTTGCCCGGCCAAGCAAAGTCCAAATTACCCAACACAATACGGCACCAATTAATATCTCGCCCACCCAGGGCTCAGCCAGGCTTCGATCGGCTAGTTCCATGTTTATTCCAGAGAGCGGGCGAAAAGCACCGGTTGCCAGATCCATGAGGATCAGCGCCAGGAGAAGCCCATAGGCAATGGGGCGAATGACGGAACCAAGTGACGGCCAGGTAAATTCGTTAAGCCAGATCCAGCTCGCTGCGCCCAGAATTAGGGCTGATGAAAGAAAACTCAGGCTGATTGAATACAAGGCCATGTATAAACAGATGGCTGCCACCAGGGCGGACCAGAAACGATGAATGGAGTTGGGCATTAGCAGGGCCAAGGCAACTTCTGCAACAGCCACGATCGTCCATGAAATTGTACTGTCTTTCTCTGCGCCCAACCAACCAAACACGCCGAAGATAAACATGGCCTGTCCGGCGAAGCTGATGGCCATTGCAAATTGCCCAGCAAACTCATTTGTGTTTATTTTATTCAGGATTAACCAGGCAACGGCCATGATGCCTATGCCGGTGATGATGGATGCGAGTTCGCTCTCAAAAATCCAAACCATGCCTGCAGCCACAAAACCCAGCAGGAAAAGAGCGGCCAGCCATCCGGCAGCACCCAGCATTATTCTCACGTACCAGGGTGATACCAGCGGTCGGGCCTCTGGTAGTGGGCCGCTGACCAGATTGGCTGCGGTCAATTTCTCCCAGTAAGACTGGCCGGGTCCGCTCATTTCGATTGCTCCGCCTGTATTCGCCTCAGCCAAATGGCTGCGGCAGCGGCCTGTGCAACTACCAGTACTGCCAGAAACAAAAGTGACCCTGCCCAATCGTTACCTTTTAACATCACCTGTGTAAGAGCTGCTGTCAGGCAAATGATCAGGGAGAGGCAGCCACCGGCCAACATGAAAAGATCAGGCAATTTACGGCGATACACATGGTAGAGCAGGACCAGCCAGGCAATGTAAACCAGGAAGCTTAGGGCAACGGTTGAAGACGGATCGAATATACCACGCAATGCCAGCATCGTAATTGCAGTGCCAACCACAACTGCAATCAGGCGTACTGACCATCGTTGTGCCAGCCAGACCCAATTCCGGGCCGCCAGTTCCCAAGTCACCCAGGCGACTGAATTTAGCGCAAGTAGCCACCAGGTCAGCTCGTCCCGGGAGCCAAATGCCAGCCGTAACAGACCCCGGAAATTCTGAAAATAGAGGATAAGCGTCAAATTCAGCAAGGCAATCAGCAATAGCCACAAGGGCGGGAATCGGCTGATAAATACCCAGGGCAGCATCAGTACGGACCAGGTTGCAAATAACTGCCAGGTGTCAGCGCCGGTCTGATAGGTCTGTCCGTAAAATGCCAGCAGTGCGCCAAGGAGCAGACCGGCAGCAAGCAGGGCAATTTTTGCAGTGAGCTGTTCCGTGCCCAGGCGCCAATAGGTGAGTATGGCCCCGACCATCAGCAATTGGACAAGAGCAAACTGGGTAAATCGACCCAGAGCGTCCCAGTTGTAAGCAATAAAGAAAATGACCGCGCAGACCAGTGAAATCACACCCAGTACCAGCAACAGCGTATCAATAAAAGCCAGCCATCTTCGGCCATCCGGCAGGACTTTGCTGATGGTAAGTGCAGACCTGATATTGCCGGGTGCAATGGCACCGGTCTCAAACCATTCCAGTAACTGTTGTCGTGTGGAGATCATCAAAAGCCTGTAAATGCTGTTGTACTTCGTCTGATTCTACTCCTGAAAACCGGTGTAACGGATCGAAACGCTCATTCGCCTGGCACTTGACCGAATCTGCTATTCCTGGCTATCTGGAAATGCCACGTGAAGTATCTCCTCATCTCGGGCCCACGCATTCAGCGGTGCAACTTGACTTTCACTGATATCACGCAGCTCAGA
>PVMS01137930.1_pt1 | contig 13225 bp, 13 predicted proteins | sample 1853461 | NCBI WGS metagenome assembly PVMS01 (sample SAMN08582032, study PRJNA380276) | Marine sediment metagenome, whole genome shotgun sequencing project. | isolation source: ocean sediment barecode stripped | collected 2017 | reverse complement strand
GTATTCCCCGGTGCGTGTGTCGACTTTGACGACATCACCCGCATCGACGAACAACGGAGCCTGCACCACCAACCCGGTGACCAGCGTCACCGGTTTGGTCGCTCCCGAGACCCGATCCCCCTTGACGCCGGGCTCGGCATGGGTCACGGCGAGCTCCACCGAGGCCGCGAGGTCGATGCCGATCGGCTTCTCTTCGAACAACGAGAGGCGAACCGTCATCCCGTCGGTGATGTAGTCGGCGGCGGCGCCGACCGTCTCCGCCGCTACGGCGATCTGTTCGAAGGTCTCGCCATCCATGAGATGGAACCCGAGGTCGTCTCGATAGAGGTAGGAGAAGTCGCGCCGTTCGATCCGGGCCTGCGGCACGTTCTCTCCGGCACGGAACGTCCTGTCGACGACCGCTCCAGTTTCGACGTTCTTCAGCTTCATCCGCACGAACGCCTTGCCCTTGCCCGGTTTCACGTGCTGGTATTCGACGACCTGGAAGAGGCCCGCCGGCAGGTTGAGGGCCATGCCGGGCCTGACGTCGTTGGTCGAGATCATGGGTTGCGGGCTCCTGGTCGGGTGCGCCGCCTTCAGGCGACATCCACGGATGCGAGGGCGGCCCGTACGGTAGCGTCGTCGACGTTCAGCACGGCAGGCCGCCCCACCGCTTCGAGGACGACCATCCGGATGCCGGATCCGTCGCGTTTCTTGTCGAGACCGACCAGTTCGACAGCTCGCTCCGCGTTCACGGGCGGCGCCACGGTGGGGAGGCCGAGTCGATCGATCAACCCCCGTTGCTGGTCTGCGCCGGTGAATCCGACGGAAAGGCGCGAAACCGTCCCCGCGGCGACCATCCCGATCGCGACCGCGTCGCCGTGGCTGATCCCGCTCTCGATCTCGATCGCGTGCCCGATCGTGTGTCCATAGTTGAGGAAGGCACGGCTTCCGCGTTCCCGAAAGTCGTCACTCACGATCGCTGCCTTGACCGCGACCGCGCGATTCACGACCTCCTCGAGGGGCGCGTCGATCCCCCGGTCGGTGTACAACGCGACCAGCTCCAGATCGCCGATCATCCCTGCCTTGAGGGCTTCTGCCGATCCCTGTCGGATCAGTTCCAGCGGGAGCCGATCGAGCACATCGAGGTCGATCACGACCCGGGTGGGGTGCGCGAACACCCCGACGAGATTCTTGCCTCCCACGTTGACCGCGGTCTTCCCGCCGAGAGCGGCATCGACCGCGCCGAGGAGTGTCGTCGCCACGTATACGGCTTCGATCCCGCGCAGGTAGGTCGCAGCGACGAACCCGGCCGCGTCGGTCAGCGCGCCGCCACCGATTCCGATGATGGTGTCGCCCCGGATCAGCGACATTTCGTTGAGCCGCTGATACACCCCCTCGACGGCGCCCAGCGCCTTTGCCGCCTCCCCGTCGGGAAGCTCGATCACTGCGGCAGTGACGCCGGTCTCGAGAAGGGCCACCTGCAGTCGTTCCGCCTTGCTCCGGGTCGGCGGCTGGCACAGGACGGCCACGTTCCTTCGTTCACCACGCCGAGGCAGGACCGCGTGCGGATCGGCGGCGATGCCGCGGTCGATGATGATCTCGCAAACCGGGCTGCCGGCGTGGGTGATCAGATGGCGCCGCATGCTGCCTCGATCGTCACGGCGACCTCCTCGGGAGTACGCCCGTCGGTATCGACGACCACGTCTGCGGCGGCGACGTAGGCCGCCGTGCGCTTCGATGCCAGTGTCGCCAACTGCAGAGCGGGATCGCTGCCGGTGTCGAGTAGCGGTCTTCCTGTTGTGCCCTCGAGCCGGGCCGCGAGTGTGCTGCCGGAAGCAACCAGGAGCACCACGATTCCGCTTGCCTTCATCGCCGCGACATTGCCGTCGCGCAGCACGGCGCCCCCCCCGGTAGCCACGACGCCGGACTCGAAGCGGGCGACTCGTACGAGCGCCTCCTCCTCCAGTGTGCGGAATCCGTCCTCACCCTCACTGCGAAAGATGGCGGCGATCGATCTGCCGGCGGCTGCCTCGACTTCGTCGTCGAGGTCGTAGAACGGAGTGCCCCAGCGTGACGCCAGCGCTCGGCCGGCAGCGGTCTTGCCGGATCCCATCATCCCGATCAACCAGCGATGACCCACGATCAGAACGCGGCGAGCCGGGCACGGTATGCCGCGACCGAACCCACGAAGTCGGCGGCCGTGTCGCCCCCGGACTTGCGCTGCATCTCGCGGGCGAGGACGAGCGCGACCATCTGCTCGCCCACGACTCCGGCCGCAGGCACGGCGCAGACGTCACTCCGCTCACGAAACGCCTGATCTGCCTCTTTGCTCTCGACGTCCACGGTGGCGAGCGGTCGCATCAGCGTCGAGATCGGCTTCATCGCGGCTCGAACCCGGATCACCGACCCGATGCTCATGCCTCCTTCGATCCCTCCGGCCCGGTTCGTCCGGCGGGCAAAGGCCTCGCCGTCGTGGTAGATCTCGTCATGAGCCTGCGACCCGCGTCTGCGCGCCGATTCCGCGCCGTCCCCAACCTCGGCGGCCTTGATGCCCTGGATGGACATCAACGCGGCAGCGAGGGCCGCATCGAGGCGTCGATCCTGATGAACGTGGCTGCCGACACCCGGCGGAACGCCGTAGGCGAGAACCTCGACCACACCGCCGAGCGTGTCCCGGTCCCCTTTGGCGGCCTCGATCTCGGCGGCCATCGCCACGGCAGCCTCGGGATCGAAGGCTCGGACCGGTGAGTCGTCGATCGCGTCGCGGTCCCCCGGCCCGGGAAGGGTCCCCGGCGGTGCCGATGCCGATCCGATCGAAACGACGTGACTCACGATCTCGATGTCGACGGTAGCGAGCAGTTGTTTGGCGAGGTATCCGGCCACGGTGCGCGCCGCGGTCTCACGGGCCGACGCTCGTTCGAGCACGTCGCGGGCATCGTGCGTGTCGTATTTGAGCATCCCGGCGAGGTCGGCGTGCCCGGGTCGAGGCGCGGTCATGGGTCTCCGCGCCTCCCCCGGCTCGGGCGACATCTCGTCTCTCCAGCGCGGCCATTCGGTGTTGCGGATCGCGACCGCGACCGGGCTCCCCAACGTTCGTCCGAAGCGGACCCCGCCGAGGATCTCCAGCTCGTCCTTCTCGATCCGCATCCGGGGCCCTCGTCCATAGCCGAGTCGCCTCCGGGCGAGCTCGGCGGCCAGGCCCTCCGCGCCGACCTCGACCCCCGCGGGCAGGCCCTCGACGATGGTGACGAGGGCGGGGCCGTGTGACTCGCCGGCGGTCAGGTATCTGAGCATCGCTCCTACCGATACGGGACGGGCCAGGGTAGACCGACCGGCTCAGGGAGACGTAGCCGTGTACCAGGATGCGATGTCCGAGCCCCAAGCCAGCGCGAGGTAGGCACCCGCCACCAGGAAGGGCCCGAAGGGGATCGAGTCCTTCCTGCGCCTCGTCCCGGTGACCAGCAGAACGATCGAGACCACGCCTCCGAGTATGAAGGCTGCGAAGAGGCCCACGACCAGCTCCTCCCACCCCTGGTAGGCGGTGAACATCCCCAGCAGCAACGCCAGCTTGACGTCGCCCAGACCGAAGTCGCCACGGGCCAGACGGGCGACCAGGTAGAGGACGAGAAAGGACGCGATGGCACCGGCAAATGAACGCCCGACCGCTTCCGGTTCCCCATCGAGGAGGGCGCCTGCGACCAGGAGAGCGGCACCGATCGCCGTTCCCGGAAAGAGGATGCGGTTGGGGATCAGCTTGCTATCGAGATCGGTGATCGTCAGCGTCATCGTCAACCAGGCGAACCAGACGTAGGCGGGAAGCGTCCAGGTGACACCGATCACCAATGGCGTCGTTGCGAACAACGCACCGGTGACGATCTGGATGATCGGCATGCGAAGAGGGTTCGCGCCCGAGCGCCCGGCGCGAGCCCGCTCCGTCGCCGTGTCCACCGAAGTGCCGAGCGCGACGGCGTTCGCGAACGTCCCGGCGACGAGCCCAACGACGAACAGAGCAAGAGCGATCCCCATGCGTCGGCGAGCCTACGCGAAGATGGGGACGACCCGTCGACCCGACGTCCATGCTGTCACGATGAACACCACCGCGAAACCGCCGCTGGAAGCGATCCACGCCGAGGTGCGAGGCCGCGTCCAGGGTGTTGGCTTCCGATACACCACCGAGCGCACAGCGCGGCAACTCGGTCTCACCGGCTGGGTTCGGAATCTGCCCGACGGTGGGGTGGAGGTCTGGGCGCAGGGAACACCGACCGCCGTGCGACGGCTCCAGGCATTCCTCGCACGCGGCCCGCGCGGTGCCGTGGTCGATTCCCTGAGAATCGACCAGATCGAACCGAACCCGACCCTGGTGGCGTTCAGGGTCACGTTCTGAGCCACCAAATCGGCCGAGTCGATGCCAACCGAAGTGTCCAGAAGACCCTGCCGATGACGGCGTTCAGCCAAGGACGACCGCGTCCTGGTCGATTTCACGATCGAGGTCCGCCCGGAAGCGCTCGGCGTCGATCGGTGGTGCATCTTGGAAAGCTACGTGAGCCGCATCGGCAGCAACGAAGCGTTTTCGCTGGAAGGGACGCAGCTCACCGACGGGGACGCCATTGCGAGTGACCACGAAGGATTCCCCGCGGTCGAGGGCGCGCATGATCGCTCCACTGTCGTTGCGGAGTTCTCGCTGGGTGATCTCTTGTGTCATGAGAACAACGTAGCGCAGGTGCTACCAACCCGGAAGACACCGGATGGACCGATGTCACCCGTTCCCGTTCTGGGGTTCACACAGCAGCGTAGATCTGCCACTCGTCGGGAACGCCCTTGAGGGAATGGGAACCGCGATCTTCGAACTCGATCCCCGACCCGACGACCAGGTCTTTGACCGTCCGAGATACCAGGACGTCGCCTGGCGATGCGAGCGCCGCGATTCGCGCCCCGATATGAACGGCAAGCCCCGCAACATCGTCGTCCACGATCTCGATCTCGCCTGTGTGCAACCCGGAACGGATCGTGATTCCGAGAGGACGCAGCGCATCGACGATCGAATGGGCTGCTTCGATCGCACGCCCCGGCCCGTCGAACGTGGCAAGGAAGCCATCGCCTTGAGTCCCGATCACCCGGCCCCGGAACCTCTCCACCTCGAAGCGAACCGTCTCATTGTGACGCTCGAGCAGGTCCCGCCAAGCGAGGTCTCCCATCGCGGCGGCCATCTCGGTCGATCCAACGATGTCCGTGAAGAGAACGGTTGCGAGGGCTCGCGCCGGGTTGGAGCTCGCCCGGTAGCCGGTCACGAACTCCTCGATCTCGTCCAAGATCAGGCCCGCCCCAGAAGCGTTGAGCAGGTGGTCGGCCCCCGGGACCTCGACGAACTTGGAGTCCGGGATCTGGGAAGCGATCCAGCGACCCTCCTCGACGTTGACATCGGCATCTTCCACTCGATAGAGGCACAGTGTCGGCACGTGGATGCTGGAAAGTACGTGCGTGACATCGATCTACGGGTTGGTCCCCAAGACACGGGCAGCTGCCCTGGGACTGGACCCGAGACGAAAGTACTTGGCCAACCACTGACGGAATGCCACATCGTTCATTCGACTCGGCGCGAGCCAGCTTGGGAGGGCGTCGGGATCGCCGAAGGTACGTTCGATCTCCTCGATCTCGGTCGAGCGGTCTTCGACGGACGGCGCCCACGGATAGTCCTCGGACGGTACCCTCTTGGCCCAGCTGCTCACGAGTACCAGTCCCTCCGTCCTCTCCGGGGATGTCGCGGCAAACAGGACGCACATGGCCCCGCCTTCCGAGTGGCCGAGGAGGGTTGCCTTCTCGGAGTCCACCGCGTCCATGACGGCCCGCACATCGTCCATCCGCTCTTCGAGAGTTGGCAACGCGTCGAGCGGTACGGGATCGGACATCCCGGTGCCGCGTTTGTCGAACACGATCAAACGCGAGAACGACGCGAGCCTGTGGAGGAACCGGGCCATCGATGGCTCCTCCCACATCACTTCGACGTTCGAGATCCAGCCCGGCACGTACACCAGGTCCCGCGGGCCCTCCCCGACGACCTGGTACGCGATGTTGACGTCGGCACTCTTGGTATACCGCGTGACGGCCATGGCCGTCGATTCTACTGAAGAGGTATCCGAACGGATCTGCCGGCAGTCCCAACCCGAAGCCACTCTCGAATGCTCGATGCGCAAGACCCCGGCCGGTTCAAAGGAGAGCCAAGCGTCGTGCCACTTCGGTTTCGAGGGCGGAGCGCATCGCGGCGAGGGGAGCGGTCCGGTCGGTCCACAACTGGAACGAAGCCGCGGCCTGGGCGAGCAGCATGTCGGTCCCGGCGGCGACCGGTGCTCCGGAATCGTGGACGCGGCGCATGGCCGGCGTCGTTCCGGAGGCGTAGGACATCTCGAACAAGCCCGACACATCGTCGAGTACACCCGCCGGCAGGGATTCACCGGCCATTCCAACGGGCGTCGCGTTGACCACGACCGCGCCGGCGACGCCCTCACCCCACGGGATCACCTGGGCCGCCACCCGCGTACGGTCGACGAGGTCGGTGGCGGCCGCGGGGCGGCGGGCTGAAACGAGGAGATCATGGTCGGAAAGGGCGACCACCGCGGCGGCCGCCGCCCCGCCAGCGCCGAGAACCAGCACCGGGCCATCCGAGGGGAGATCGTTCCACTCCCATGCGGCCTCGATGCCGTCGATATCGGTGTTGTATCCGTGCACGTGCCCCCGGCTCAGCAGCAGTGTGTTCACCGCCCCGGTGCGCAGCGCCCCCTCGGAGGGTCGTTCCGACATGGAGAACGCAAGGTCTTTGTGGGGCATCGTCACGTTGGCGCCGGTGAGGGCTCCGTAACGGATCTCGTCGACCGCCGCGGCGAACCCGCTCGCATCGACCCCTCGCGCGATGTAGGCAGAGTCGATACTGAGCGCCGCGAACGCGGCGTTGTGGATGACAGGGGAAAGTGAATGCTCAACGGGATCGCCGAGGACGGCGAACTTCACGGAAGGATCCCCTCGTCCCGCGCCTTCTGCACCTTCTCCTGGTGCTCCTCGTAGGTGACCGAGAAGCCGTGCCGACCGTTCTCCGAGATCAACACGTAGAAGAAGTAGTCGGTCTTGGCCGGGTTCGCCGCAGCCTGCAGTGACTCGATCTGCACCGTCCCGATCGGCGTCGGGGGCAGACCCTTGTGCAGGTACGTGTTCCACGGCGAGTCGACTTCGAGGTGTTCGGTGAGCACCCGGCCCGGGTTGTCGCCGAGCGCATAGATCACGCTTGCGTCGATCTGAAGCGGTATGTCCTCGGCCAGCCGGTTGTAGATGACGCTCGCGATCGTGGACCGTTCATCGTCCACGCCCGCCTCCCGTTGGATCAGCGATGCCGCGGTCAGCACGTCGTACCGGCTGACGCCCAATGCGCCGAGCCGCGACCAGTCGATCGATTCCATCCTCCCGACCATCTCGTCGGCCATCTTCCCCAGGATCTCCTCAGGGGTGGCGCCCTCGGCGAGGTCGTAGCGCGCCGGATAGAGCAGTCCCTCCCAACGCGTGATCTCGTCGGCGCCCTCCGGGATCTCGGTGGGCAAGAACGGCGAGGTCACCGCGCCCGAGCGCAGCGCCTCCTCGAAGGCTGCGACGGGATGACCGGTTTGATCGGCGAGGTCGTGGACGATATCCGAAACGCGCAACCCCTCGACCACGATGACCGAAGACTCGGATTGAAAGACCGGTCCCGTCAGGATGGTCGCGAGCGCCCGGTCGGGCTCCATGCCGGTCTCGAGCTCATAGGTGCCCGCCTGGAGGTTGGCTGCGACTCCCCGCCGATCCACGGTATCCTCGAACTGCCGGGCTCCAACGACGCCTGCATCCTCGAGCGCGGCAGCGATGGATCGAGCCGACGCACCGGGTGGGATACTCACCTCGACCGCGATCCCGGGTTGGACGCTGGCCACTGTTTCGCCCGAAACAGCATCGACGACGATCCGCCCGAGCACGAAGAGAGCGATCAACCCGACCACGACGAGCGCCCCCACGACCGCGACACGGATCCACCCCGAGCCCGATGACTGCGGCGGTGTCGTGTCCGGGTTGTGTTCAGTTGTCGTCACCGGTTGACCCGTCATCTCCGCTCCGACTATCGAGGTACGACTGGAGGAGAACGGTTGCCGCGACCATATCGCGCACTTCGCGGCGTTTCCTCCGCCGGACCCCTGCTTCGAGCAGCGCGCTCTCCGCCGTTACCGTGGTGAAGCGTTCGTCGTGCATCTCGACGGGCAGGCCGGTGGCCTCCCGGGCGAGTTCGGCGATCTCCCTCGCGCTCTCCACCGCGGGTCCTTCACGGCCGGAGAGATGCAACGGCAGCCCGACGACGATGCGCTCGACTTCGCTCCCCCGACACAGTTCGCGCAGCCTCGCTGCGACGTCCTGACCGCTCCGATCGATGACCGAGTGCGGCAACGCAATGGTACCGGCGGGATCCGACAACGCCACGCCGATCCTTCGGCTACCCGGATCGAGCCCGAGGATGCGACTCACAGGCCCCGAAGCGCATCTCGACCGGCGGTGCGTGCCACTTCCAGCGCCTCGGATATCTGGTCGCCGTTCGGGCCGCCGGCCTGCGCCAGCCTGGGGTCGCGACTGCCACCGCCGCCGAGCGTCCGCGCCGCCTCTGCGATGACCGTTCCCGCGGAAACCCCCGCTGCGATGAGGTCCTCCGACACGAACGCAACCAGCGTCCCCTTGCCGTCGGCCTGCGACCCGAGGACGCCGATGCCGGAGCCGACACGGTCACGAACCTGGAAGGCGAGTGCCCGCAGCGCGTCACCGCTCGATCCGTCGTGTCGAGCGACGAGGAGCGCGTGGTCACCGTGGCGCTCGAGGTCCTCGAGGAGCTCTCCAGCGGCGTCGGCCCGCGCCTGGTCCTCGAATTGGGCGATCCGCTCCTCCTGATCGCGGAGCCGCTGCGTCACGGCTTCGGCGGCTTCCACGATCCGGCTCGGCTGGGCGTTGAGAGCACCTGCCGTCGCCTCGAGATCACGACGCATCTCGCTCAGGTGTTGGTACGCGGCCGTGCCGGTGAGGGCTTCGACCCGCCGGGTGTTGGCAGCAACGGATCCCTCCGAAATCAGGATGAGCGGTCCGATCTGACCGGTGCTCGGGACGTGGGTCCCACCGCAGAACTCCGTTGAATAGTCACCCGCCTGCACGACCCGCACGTGTTCGCCGTATTTGTCCCCGAAGAACGCGAGCGCTCCCATCTTCTCCGCATCGTCCTTCGTGGTCTCGAGTGTGGTCACCCGCGAGTTCTCGATGACTCGTTCATTCGTGAGTTGCTCGACGGCACGCAGCTCCTCGGGCGCCAGAGCCGCGTAATGGCTGAAGTCGAATCGGAGCCGGTCCGCGGCAACCAGGGAGCCCGCCTGATGGGTGTGGTCTCCCACCACATCGCGAAGCGCCCAGTGCAGGAGGTGGGTGCCGGTGTGGTTCTTCCGGATCCGCTCCCGGCGTTCTCGATCGAGATCGAGCTCGACCTCCTGACCGGTCTGAACGTACCCCGAGCCGACCGTGCCTCGGTGGCCGTGGAGTCCGGGGAGGGCGTAGCGGGTGTCGGAGATGACGATCTCGCCGGTTGGAGACGTGATCCGACCGGCGTCCCCGACCTGCCCGCCGGATTCGGCATAGAAGGGTGTCCGGTCGAGGAACAACTCGATCTCCTGGCCTTCGTCGGCGCGTTCAACGGTTTCCCCGTCGCGGACGATGGTGAGGACCCGGCCCATCCCCTGCTCGTGCTGGTAACCGGTGAACTCGGTGGGTTCGAGGCCGTGCAGCAGCGAGCGGTAGGCCTCGGCGGTTTCGACTGCGTCACCGCCGCGGTAGGCGCGCCGCGCCCGCTCGCGTTGTTCGTCCATCATTCCTTCGAACTCGGCGAGGTCGAGCTGGAATCCCCGCTCGGAGAGGATCTCCTCGGTCAACTCGCGAGGGAACCCGTAGGTGTCGTGGAGCTTGAACACGGTCTCTCCCGCCAGAACCGCGCCCGGCGTGAGGTCGGCGAGCTCGTCGTCCAGGATCTGGTGACCCGACTCGAGGGTGCGGCGGAAGCGGGACTCCTCACGTTCTGCGATCTCGGTGATGACATCTGCACGCGCTCCGAGCTCGGGATACGCCTCGCTCATCACGTCCACCGTGGCCGCGATGAGCTTCGGCATGATGAGGTCTTTCGCGCCGAGCAGATACGCATGTCGCACCGCGCGGCGGAGCAGGCGACGAAGCACGTAGCCGCGCCCCTCGTTCGATGGCACGACCTTGTCGCCGATCAGGAAGGTGACCGATTTGCCGTGGTCGCCGAGGATCCTGAGGCCCACGTCCGATCGTTCGGATGCACCGAACGTCGCGCCGGTCGCTGATTCCGCGGCGGCGATGATCGGACGTACGAGGTCCGTCTCGAACGCGGATCCGACTCCCTGGAGCACGACCGCAAGGCGTTCGAGCCCGAGCCCGGTATCGATGTTCTTCGCGGGGAGATCGCCGACGACGTGGTACGGCTCGTCCTGAATGTTCTGCATGAACACGAGATTCCAGAATTCCATGAACCGTTCGTCGTCGACCTCCGGGCCGCCGTCTTCGCCGAATTCGGGGCCCTTGTCGAAGAAGATCTCCGACGACGGGCCGCACGGCCCGGGGACACCCATCTGCCAGAAGTTGTCCTTGTCGAGGCGCTGTACCCGGTCCGGGGGCACCCCCACGCCGTCGATCCAGATCTCGGTCGCTTCATCGTCGGTGTAGTGGACGGTGTACCAGAGACGTTCCGGATCGAGGCCGTAGCCCTCGGTGACGAGCTCGTACGCCCAGGGGATCGCCTTCTCCTTGAAGTAGTCGCCGAAGCTGAAGTTCCCGAGCATCTCGAAGAACGTCAGATGCCGTGCCGTCGTCCCCACGATGTCGATGTCGGTCGTGCGGGCGACCTTCTGCACAGAGACCGCCCTCCGGTACGGCGCAGGCTCTTCTCCGAGCATGTACGGCTTGAACGGCACCATCCCGGCACCGGTCAGCAAGAGCGTCGGATCGATGGGAATGAGTGAGGCGCTGGGCACGACCGTGTGATCGCGCTCCGCGAAGAAATCGACGAACGTCCGCCGGATCTGGTTGCTGTCCATAGGACCGCGAGGTTAGCCCTCGCCGTTGGTGGAGCCTTCAGACACCCTGCTCACGGGTCGACCTTCCGTTTGGAGACGCCGTCCCGCCGCCTCCATCATCCCGGCGGCAGTCACCGCGCCTGCTTTCGCCAGGGTGTCCGGAGTGATCCGCTCCCGCATGACCTTGACCCGACCGGCGAGATACACGCCCGCCCCGATCGTCGAGGCGGCGCCGATGGCGAACCAGCGCATGCGTGTGAACATACCCCGAGGCTAGCCGGAGAGCGTCGCTGCCAGCCCTTGGTTCACACGAATACTGGGTGTTGCTCACAGCCCACGGTTCGTGCGGGTGTTGTGGATCGCTGAAGGTCAGCCGCGGCGTTTTCCAAGTTCGCGATCGATGGCCGCGAGACGGTCGGCCAGGTCGACCTCTTCGCCCCGATCTCCGGGACGAAAGATGACGGCGCCCGTGATCTCGTCGGGAAGGTACTGCTGAGCGACCACCGCTCCGGGATGGGCGTGGGGATACACATACCCGACTCCATGGCCCATCTCGCGGTCGCCGGCAGTCGCGCCGGACCGGAGATGCGGCGGTACTTCCGCGCCGGACGTTCTTTCCACCAGATCCCGGGTCGCGCCCATGGCCGCGGTGACGGAGTTCGACTTCGGCGCCAGGGCCAGGTAGACCGCGGCGTGGGACAACGCGTATGCGGCTTCGGGCAAGCCGATGACCTCGACGGCACGGAAGACGTCGACGGCGACCCCGAGAGCGCGGTGGTCGGCGAGGCCGACGTCCTCCGACGCCAGGATCACCATGCGGCGCGCGATGAACTTCGGATCCTCTCCAGCGCCGATCATCGTATGCAGCCAGTACAGGGCCGCGTCGGGGTCAGACCCCCGGAGGCTCTTGATGAACGCGGAGATCACGTCGTAGTGCCGGTCTCCGCCCTTGTCGTACCGGATGATCCTCCGTTGGAGAGCCTCGGCGACTTCCTCGAGGCCGATCGTGCCCTTCGCTCGTCCCTCGGCCAGCGTGGCAGCGAGCTCAACCGCGTTCAGGGCGAGGCGCGCATCGCCACCGACCCGTTCGGCGAGGGCATCCAACGCGGCGGGATCGATACCAACGCCGCCGAGGCCGCGCATCGGATCGTCGAGGGCTCGCGACACCAGCGCCGCTACCTCGTGCGGGGTGAGCGCCTCCAGCCGAAACACGGTCGACCGACTGATCAACGGCGAGTTCACCTCGAAGAACGGGTTCTCGGTCGTCGCGCCGATGAGGATGATCGTGCCGTCTTCAACTCCGGGCAGCAAAGCGTCTTGCTGGGCCTTCGTGAAACGGTGGATCTCGTCGAGGAACAGCACCGTGCGACCCCGATCCTCCTCGATCCGACGCGAAGCCATCGCCAGCACCTCGCGCACGTCCTTGACCCCCGCCGCCGTGGCCGAGAGCTGCTCGAACCGGGCGCTGCTACCGGCCGCCACCAACCTGGCGAGGGTGGTCTTCCCGGAACCGGGAGGCCCCCAGAGGATCATCGACACCGGCCGGCCCGCTTCCACCATCGTGCGAAAGGCAGCACCCGGGGCCAGGAGGTGATCCTGCCCTTGGACCTCTTCCAGCGAAGCCGGTCGCATGCGAGCGGCCAGCGGAGCGTTCGCCCTCCGACGCTCGGCACGCTGCTCCGAGAAGAGGTCGGGATCGGGGGTCATGGCTGGGGCGTCGACGGCGCTCCAGCGTCGTCGGCTTCCCACTCGGCGAGAATCGCCGGCCTCACTTCGATACCCAGCTCGCGCAGCTGTTCGTCTCCGACCCGGCCGGGCGATCCCGTCAGTGGGTCCGCACCGCTTTGGGTCTTCGGAAACGGGATCACCTCGCGGATGTTCGGGGAGCCCGTCAGGATCGCGACCATCCGATCGATCCCGATTGCGAAACCCGCGTGCGGTGGCGTGCCGTAGCGCAGCGCTTCGAGGAACCATCCAAACCGTTCTTCGGCCTCATCCTCGCCGATCCCGAGGATGTCGAACACCTGCGACTGCACCGTCGGGTCGTGGATCCGCACGCTGCCCGATCCGAGCTCGGACCCATTGAGAACCAGGTCGTACGCCTTGGAGATGGC
>PVMS01080439.1_pt1 | contig 13225 bp, 11 predicted proteins | sample 1853461 | NCBI WGS metagenome assembly PVMS01 (sample SAMN08582032, study PRJNA380276) | Marine sediment metagenome, whole genome shotgun sequencing project. | isolation source: ocean sediment barecode stripped | collected 2017 | reverse complement strand
TAACCACAGTGGGTCGTGCAAGTTAACCTGAAGTGGCGGGCTAAGCTGGTTTGGAGGCGGGCATTCCTCTTCGCCCCTCCAGGCTGGCAATTAAGGCCGTTTCCTCGCCACAAACAAATGCTCCGGGGCCCTTTCGCAGGGAGATCTGAAGATTGTAACCACTGTCCAGGATATTGTCCCCCAGCAGCCCCATCTCTCTTAATGTCTTGATGGCATTGTTAATACGCCTTATGGCATCTTTGTATTCGCTACGAATATAGATATAGGCCCTGTTGGAACCAATGGCATAGGCAGCAATTGAGATACCCTCCAGTAAGCGAAACGGATCTCCCTCCATCAGGGTGCGGTCCATAAAGGCTCCGGGATCACTCTCCTCGGCATTGCAAACCAGAAATTTCTGATCAGAAGGTGTTCGAAACGCTGCTTTCCATTTCTCACCAGTGGAAAACCCTCCTCCGGACCGACCCCTCAGTCCACTGTCAATCACAAGCTTACATACCTCACTGAATGTATAAGAGCGGATGGTACGCAGAAATGCCCTGTAACCACCACCGGCAATATATTCTTCTAGTGAAAAAGGATCGATAATTCCGCAGGACTCCATCACAATGCGACTCTGCAGGGCAAAGTAGGGAATGTCTTCCAGTGATGGAACATCTTTCCAGGACTCCTGTCCCTCCCGAATTAGCTGACCAATGACATGCTGATCAGGAACCTCATGGTGAAATATGTCATCCAGCAAGGAGGGAACTTTCTCCGCTGTAATTCTGCTAAAGAAGATACGGCATCGTCCAGGTAGCTGTACCGAAATCACAGGATCCTCTGAACATAATCCAATGCTTCCTGTTTCAGCCAGGTCAATATCGATGGATCGCTCCGATGCATAGCGCTCTATGGCTTCCCATGTCTTCATGGATCCGGCTACAATTCCGGAAGTGGAGCTGTTTACCATCACCAGAGGTCTGGTGACCTGGATCTTTCTGAGTAAAGCTGCCTGGCTGAGTTCGTCAGGGCTTAGCTCAGAGGGTGTCTGCTGTGCCAGCTTTATTAAGAAATCCTTATCTGTCTGCATCTTCCCTGTATTGTTTAATGATCTCCCTGATCTCCTTGACTGAGATCCCGGAATGATATTCACCATTCACAGCCATAAGCGGAGACTGTCCGCATGCTCCGATGCAGGATTGAACCTCCAGACTAAACAATCCATCCCGGGTGGTTTCTCCGTCCTTAATTTCCAGCAGTTTCGATATTTCACTCAATAACTCCCCTGATCCGCTCATATGACATGAAGTGCCATTGCAAAGTACCATGTGGTAATAGCCTCTGGGTGTAAAAGAGAACTGGTTATAGAAGGTGGCCAGGCCATATATTTTACTGGTGGGTAGAGACAGATGAGCTCCGATCCTGGAGATGGCCTCTTTGGAAATATAACCAAATTCATCCTGAACAGCTTGAAGTAGCGGGATCAGCGCATTCCTCTTAATTTGAGGAAACCGCTTCAGAATCTCTTCAATTCGTGCTGTTTCTTCAGCCATAAAATAAAATCAGTATCAACTCTTTAGTGCAGAATTTCTGTTAATTTCACAGAACGCTCAAAGATATTGATTATGTTTGTTATTTGAAAAACAGAGATCAATTTGAACAGATTATAAATTACTTCAACTGGCCTGATTTTATTACCTTTAATGCTCGTTCGGAATGACACTTTTAAAAAAGGAAATAAAGATATGCCTGGGTAGTTCCTGCTTTAGCCGCGGAAACAAAATGACCCTTCAGTTGGTCCAGAAATACCTGAAGGATCACCAGCTGGAAAGGGATGTCATATTGAAAGGAAACCACTGCTTCAGCAATTGCAGCGCTGGTCCCACAATGAAGATTGGAGAAAAGGTTTACGATCAGGTAAGTAGCGAGACTGTCCTGGAAATCCTTGAAGCCGAATTTGGAGAGATGTAAATAAACCCTGATGGAAGCCCTCCTGAAAATAAACAGTGAAACTTGTATTGCATGCTATGCATGTGTAAGAGCCTGCCCTGTGAAAGCAATCAGGGTACAGACCGAAAAAGTGAAACCCGAGATTATCCCTGAAAGATGTATTGGTTGTGGAAGCTGTGTGGCCGTCTGCGGACCTGGTGCCATTGAAATCAGGAACTCTAAAGATGAGCTGCGAAAGATTCTGGGAACTGGAAAAAAGGTAGCTGCGCTGGTAGATCCTTCCATCGCAGGAGAATTTCCCGATATCACTGACTACCGGAAATTTGTACAGATGCTGCGGACACTGGGTTTTCACTTTATCCACGAAGTGGCTTTTGGTGTTGATCTGGTGGCAAGAGAGTATGGAAAACTATTCAAAAAGAGCAAGGGAAAGTACTACCTGATGTCCAACGACCCGGTTACGGTCTCCTTTATTGAAAAATACAGACCTGGACTGGTGCCCAACCTGGCACCCATCCTGCCTCCGGTAGCCGCAACAGCCAGGGTGGTCAGGAAGATGGTTGGCGAAGAAGTGGGACTGGTCCATATCAGTCCTCTGATAGCCAGCAAGGATGAGATCAGACGCTTCGAAGGAGATAGCCGGATTGACCTGGCCATTACTTTCGTAGAACTCCGGGAGCTTTTCATAGAGGCTAACATTCACGAAACAGATCTTGAGTACAGTGATTTTGACGCGCCTCTGGGCTACAAAGGCTCCTTTTTCCCGGTGGCCAGGGGAATCATCCAGGCAGCCGGCATTGAGGAGGAGCTTTATCGCACCCCGGTAATAACGGTGGAAGGTGAAGGAATGATTGATGCCATCGATGAATTTGAGGAGAATATCGGAACCATCAAACACCATTTTAATCTCTTTTACAAGGAGTTTCTTATGGGAAGGGGAACCAGCGCCGGCGGAAAAAGATTTCTGCGACAGAGTCAGCTTATTAAATATGTGGAGAAAAGGTTTAAGACACTGGATATGGAAGCCTGGTCGGCCAGTATGGATGAATTTGAAGCGCTGGATCTGAAACGAACATTCAGAAGCGATGACCAGAGCCTTCCTGTCCCATCAGAAAGCCAGTTGAAAAAGATACTTAAGGAGATCGACCAGTCGAAACCATCTGAGGTTGGCTGTGGCGCATGTGGATACTCAAGTTGTAACGACTTTGCCATCGCCATTGCTCAGGGTCTGGCCATTCCGGAGATGTGCAATACCTATGCCTCCAGAAACCGACAGGATCATATACAATCCTTAAAAATCAGCAATGAGAAACTTGCACAGGCGCAGGACTTACTTAAGAAATCAGAACGGCTTGCTCAAAAAGAAAAAGAGGCCGCAAGGGAAGCTTCTGAAATAGTCCGCCGCATGCTTCATAAACTACCTTCCATGGTGGTTATCTGTGATATGAATCTGAAAATTATTCAGACCAACAACAGTTTTATCGCTTTGCTCGGAGAAGATGCCAGAGAGATCAACGAGGTAGTTCCAGGACTTGCAGGTGCCGATTTGAAAACCCTCCTTCCCTATTCTTTCTATAACCTCTTTACCTATGTGCTTGCTCAGAATGAATCCATCACCAACAGAGATATTCATCACGAAGGCAAGATGTTGAATGTAAGTGTATTTGTCATAGAAAAAGAAAAGATTGTTGGAGCGGTGATCCGGGATATGTCGGCCCCCGAAGTGCAGAAAGAGGAGGTTGTAAAACGACTTAATGAAGTGATTGACAAGAATCTGGGTCTGGCACAGCAGATTGGCTTTATTCTGGGTGAGGGGACTTCAGAAGCTGAGCGGATGCTCAATTCAATCATTGAATCGTATAAGCCCGGGAAGGACCTGAAAAATCGATGAGTGGCAAATTTTATATTGAGGTCGCATGCGAGCAGCGCAATTTCGGTAAGGAGCGTATCTGCGGAGATGTATTTCTCAGCCGGAAGGTGAAGGAGGAAAATCGTACCATTGTAGTTCTGTCCGATGGAATGGGGCATGGAGTCAAGGCCAATGTCCTGGCCACTCTAACCGCCACCATGGCTGTGAATTTCACCATAGAACATAAGGCAGTAGAGAAAATTGCTGAGATCATCATGAACACCCTGCCTGTTTGTAGCGAACGCCATATGAGCTACTCCACCTTCACCATCGTGGATATTGAGCATGACGGAATGATCAATATTCTGGAGTTTGACAACACGCAGACCATTATCCTGAGAGATAACAAACCCTATGATCCGGGTTGGAAAACCCTGGTACTGGAGAGTGAAAAAAATGCCGGTAAGGAAATTCTCTCGTGCCAGTTCGAGCCCAGAAAAGAAGACAGGCTCATCTTTTGCAGTGATGGCATTGCCCAGTCTGGACTCGGAACGGATAAATATCCGCTGGGATGGGGAAGAGATAACATGTTGGAGTATTCCATCAAATTAGTTCAGAACAGTCCCAAGATATCGGCCTCCAAGCTGGCCTTAAAAATGGTAAACATGGCACATCAAAACGATGGCTACAGTTCCAAGGATGACACCAGCTCTGCCAGTATCTATTTTCGAAATCCCAGAAAGTTGATGATCATCACCGGCCCTCCCTATGAAGAGGAGAATGACAGGGAGCTGGGATCTACCGTGAAAGCCTTCAAAGGGAAAAAAGTAGTATGCGGGGCCACAACCGCGGATATCATTGCCCGCGAACTGGATTTGGAGATAGAAGACAGCCTGGTGTTCGAGGACCCGGAGCTGCCACCCGTGTCGCATATGGAGGGGATAGATCTTGTTACTGAAGGCATTCTGACCATCACCAAGGTAACCCGGATCCTCAAAGACTTTTCGCCTTCTTACTCCCTGGGAAAGGGACCGGCCGACCGGATTGTGAAACTGGTTCAACAGAGTGATGAGATTCATTTTATCATTGGAACCCGGGTGAATATTGCACACCAGGATCCCAACCTGCCCATCGACCTGGAAATAAGAAGAACGGTGGTGAAACGAATGGCCAGAATGCTGGAAGAAAAATTTTTGAAGGAGGTCACTATCAGGTATATCTGAGTGGATTTAAAGATTTTTAAACAAATACTCCTCTCTGCTTGTATTGGATCTTGGCACACTTATTGAAATAAGGGTGAGACCGGTTCTGGAAATGCGGAGCTGACAGATTGACTGAAGAATATGTAATAATAAGGAAGTAAGAAGCTGATGATCCCTATTGACGAAGAAACCGAATATATCCCTTTACTCTCCCAGGAAGAAGAGGAAGATCTGAAAAAAGTAAACATCCCCGATGTGTTACCCATACTGCCCTTGCGCAACACGGTGTTGTTCCCGGGAGTGGTGATCCCCATCACGGTAGGCAGGAATAAATCATTGAAACTGGTTCAGGAGGTATATAAGAAGAACAAAATACTGGGTGCTGTAGCACAGATAGATGGCACCATAGAGGATCCTGAACTGGATGATCTTTACCGCATAGGTACCGTAGCTCAGATCTTGAAAATACTGGAGATGCCCGATGGATCTACATCGGTGATTATTCAGGGGAGGAAACGTTTTATGCTCAATGACCTGCTTACTGAAAAGCCATACCATGTAGCCAGGATTACACCGCTGGAGGACGCTGATGACAAACCAGCTGGTGAAGCAAAAGCAGTTGCTGCCGCACTGAAAGAGCTCTCCATTAAAATCATTAAACTTTCTTCCAACATCCCCACGGAAGCTACTTTTGCTGTCAAAAACATTGAGAGTCCCTCTTTCCTGGTAAACTTCCTGGCCTCAAATAGTGAGCTATCCTTGAAACAGAAGCAGGACCTGCTGGAAACCAATAGTGTAGCAAAAAGGGGATTCACGCTGCTGGAGAGTCTTTCAAACGAGGTTCAGATGCTGGAGCTGAAGAATGATATTCAGACCAAGGTAAAAAATGACCTGGATCAACAACAAAGAGAATTCCTGCTGCACCAGCAAATGAAAACCATCCAGGATGAATTGGGGGGATCCCCGCAGGACCAGGAGGTGATTGATTTCAGAGAGAAAGGAAAGAAGAAAAAATGGAGTAAGGAGGTAGCAGTCGCCTTTGAAAAGGAGCTGGACAAGCTACTCAGGTTGAATCCGGCCACCGGTGAGTATTCCGTACAGGTCAACTATATACAGACCCTGGTTGAGCTCCCCTGGAACGAATACACCAAGGACAATTTTAACCTGAATCGTGCCAGCAGGATCCTTGATAAGGACCACTTCGGACTGGAAAAAGTGAAGGATAGGATTCTGGAACACTTAGCAGTGCTAAAACTAAAAGGGGATCTGAAATCACCCATTCTCTGTCTGGTGGGCCCCCCGGGTGTTGGGAAAACTTCCCTTGGAAAATCTATCGCATCGGCCCTGAACAGAAAATATGTCAGAATGTCATTGGGTGGGCTCCATGATGAGGCCGAAATCAGGGGCCACCGGAAAACCTATATAGGTGCCATGCCGGGAAGAGTGATACAGAATTTGAAGAAAGTGAAGTCGTCTAATCCCGTATTTGTACTGGATGAAATAGACAAAGTGGGCAGAGGTGTCCAGGGAAATCCGGAATCCGCTCTTCTGGAGGTACTCGATCCGGAACAGAACAGTGCCTTCCATGACAATTTCCTGGAATTGGACTACGATCTCTCGAAAGTAATGTTTGTAGCCACTGCTAATACCACAGCAGGTATTAATCCTGCACTTCTCGACAGAATGGAGATTATTTATCTATCGGGCTATATTGTGGAAGAGAAGATTCAGATTGCTAAAAGACATTTGATACCAGACCAGATTGAAAACCACGGCTTAACACGCAAACAATTCTCTATCTCTTCTCAGGTACTGGAACAAATCATAGAAGGTTATACCCGGGAATCGGGTGTGAGACAACTGGACAAGCAGATCGCAAAATTAGTACGTGTTATGGCCAGGCATATTGCTTTTGAAGAGAGTTACGATAAGAAACTTTCTGGCAAAATGGCCGCCGAGATATTGGGGCCACCCAGGTTCATCCGTGACAAATATGACGGGAACACGCATGCGGGAGTGGTGACGGGACTGGCCTGGACGGCTACAGGTGGTGAGATCCTGTTTGTTGAGACTTCCCTGAGCCAGGGAGAAGGAAAACTCACCCTGACAGGAAATCTGGGTGATGTGATGAAAGAGTCAGCTGTCCTGGCCCTGGAGTATTTGAAATCACACGCTTCGAAATTCTCTCTCGATACGGCAATATTTAAAAAATACAATGTACACGTCCATGTCCCTGAAGGAGCTATTCCAAAGGATGGCCCATCCGCAGGAGTGGCCATGATGACCTCTATTACTTCGGCTTTTACCCAGAGAAAAGTGAGGGGGAATTGCGCTATGACCGGTGAAATCACACTCCGGGGGAAAGTGCTTCCTGTTGGAGGTATCAAGGAGAAAATTCTCGCCGCCAAAAGAGCGGGCATCACTGATATTGCTATCTCACTTGAGAACAGAAAAGATGTGGAAGAGATCAATGAGATCTATAGGAAAGGACTGAATTTCAACTATGTAAATGACATTTCAGGACTGATGGAATTTGTCCTTCTTCCCGAACTGGTCGACCAAGCGATGGAAATCTCTTAGCAGATTAATAGCTTGGCGGTTTCAATGCCATGCGCTTTCCTGATTTTTACAAAATAGACGCCACACGGTAGTCCCTTACCTTCCAGTTCAGAAACTGCAAAATGATCTGGCTCCTGGGTTCTCATTTTATAAACGGGCATCCCTTCTAGGTTATATACTTCAACCATGGTTTAATCAGCTTAGGTTAGCAGTGAGAATATTTAGTTTCGCCCGACTAAAATATGGTCTGGTACAGTCATTGCAAAGAGAAATCGGACTTATTGTGTGAACTGTGGGTTCTGAGCTTTGAACCCTGTACTATTACGGATAAACTGCTTACCTGGAAAATGTCGCTTCCAGCATCTTAACCTTTTGAGCCGGAATTTTGATACTGCATGATTCACCGGCATACTCAAGGGTACAGGAGCAGCTCTTTCGGTCAACTCTGCTCAGGTACCTCAGGTTCAGCAGGTAAGACCGGCTGGCCCGAAAGAAAGATCTCCCTTCAAGGATCTCTTCAATGGCTCCCAGATTCTGGGTTATCGTTTCAGAGCTTCCCTGGATCATCTTAATGTGAGTATAATTGCCATCGGCCTGACAATATGCCACTTCCACAGGATCGATCAGGATATATCCAGATCGGGTATTGAGTTTGATTTTGGAAGGACCATTCCCCCGCAAAGCTTCCACCAGAAGATTCAGATCTTGATCATGTACTTTTCTGCCTCGTAATCGAAATCGCTCGATGGCAGCGTCCAGTTCTTCCTGATGTATAGGTTTCAGAATATAATCGAAAACTGAATTTCGGATCGCCTGAATGGCATAATGCTCGAAAGCAGTGACGAAAATAATTCCAGGATCTTCGCCCGTTTGGTGCACCTGTTCAATAAAGTGGAATCCATCCTTCTCTGGCATCTGTATATCCAGGAGTACCAGGTGCGGATGTTCTGTGTGCATCAATTTTATAGCCTCATCCACCGTACCGGCAGCACCGATAACCGAAACTCCCTTGTTCCCCAGCAGCATGTAATTAAGCAATTCCCGGGCCTCAGGCTCATCATCAACCAGCAGTATTTTCAACACCTCTTCCATGGAATGAAAGGATTCACATTTCTTTTCTGGGCGCAAGTTAAAAAATTCCACGAAGGACAAAAAACGGGGAAGGCTAAGGGCTTTTCAGTTTTTTTTAGTAACCTTCTGTGTTTTTATGTGGTAAAAAAGGCATGGCGAATTCTCATTTGCATAGGACTACAGCTAAGTTTGGAACCCTGCCGGTCTTCATGATCACCATCTCTACCATTCTCGGTGCCATACTCTTTTTGCGATTTGGCTATGCTGTAGGGCATCTAGGATTTTTAGGGGTCATCGGGATCATATTCCTGGGACATATGGTTACCATCCCCACCGCCATGGCTGTGGCCGAGATCGCCACCAACCAGAAGGTTCAGGGGGGTGGGGCTTACTACATCATCAGCCGTTCCTTTGGGATCAACATTGGTTCAGCCATAGGCATTACACTCTATTTGAGTCAGGCCATCAGCGTTGCTTTTTATGTGATCGCTTTCTCCGAAGCATTTGACCCCCTGATCAGATATCTTCACTACGAAATTGGCACGCCCCTTGTTGATAAACGATGGGTCGGACTGGCCAGCATGAGCCTGCTCTCCATTGTCATTCTTTCCAGGGGGGCAAATTTTGGTATGAAGACCCTTTATCTGGTTGTAGCTATCCTGTTTACCTCCCTGCTCTTCTTTTTCCTTGGACAACCCGATACAGCAGAGCAGCCCTTATTATTAAATGCACATATCCAGAACCCTGATAATTTCTTCTTTGTATTTACTATTATTTTCCCTGCCTTCACTGGTCTGGTAGCAGGACTGGGTCTCTCCGGAGACCTGCGCGATCCCAGCAAGTCCATTCCCAGGGGAACACTCTGGGCCACTGTGGGTGGATTTGTGGTATACATATTAGTAGCCTATAAACTGGCCATCAGTGTTTCTCCAGAAGATCTGGCCTCGGACCAGCTGATAATGGAGAAGATTGCACTCTGGGGCCCCATCATCCCCATTGGATTAGCTGCAGCATCCCTCTCTTCAGCACTGGGTTCCATAATGGTTGCTCCGCGAACCCTCCAGGCCATGAGTTACGACGATGTGTTCCCGGGAGCTGGACTGAACAACTGGCTATCACGAGGAAAGGAGAAAGATAACGAGCCTACCAATGCGGGATTGATCAGCATTATCATAGGATTTGTGTTTGTGGCCTTTGGAGATATTGATTTTGTGGCCCAGATCATCTCCATGTTCTTTATGGTCACCTATGGGGTGATTTGCCTGATCTCCCTGCTGGAGCACTTTGCAGCAGATCCCTCCTACCGGCCAACATTCAAATCAAGATGGTATATCTCCCTGGTGGGAGCAGTAACCTCCTTCTGGCTGATGTTTAAAATGAATGCTCCTTATGCCCTGCTGTCACTTATCGTCATGGGGGGTATCTATACCATGGTCTCCAGCTACAAACAGCAGGAGAAAGGTCTTGTTAACCTTTTCCGCGGTGTGGTATTCCAGGCAAGCAGACAGCTGCAAATACTGGCACAGAGAGCCGACCGGGAGGATCTGGATGTACACTGGCGCCCTTTTACAATCTGCGTATCACAGGATACATTCATGCGCAGAAGTGCCTTTGATATCCTGAGATGGATCTCTTTGAAATATGGATTTGGCACCTACATCCACTATATCAAGGGCTTCCTGACCGAAGAGACCAATAAGGAGTCGAAGGAGATTCTGAACAAGCTGATACATCTGGCAGCAGGAAGCAAAAACCGGGTTTACCTGGATACCATTATCAGCCCCTCTTACACCTCGGCAATCGCCCAGGTGATCCAGCTGTCGGGAATCTCGGGGAAGGGTAATAATATGATCCTCTTCGAATTCTCACAAACCGAACCGGAAGCACTGGAGGAGGCTCTGAACACACACGACATTATATTTGCCACAGGCTTTGACCTGTGCATCCTGAGTACTTCATACAAGGGATTTGGCTACAAAAAACAGATTCATATCTGGATCACACCGGCTGACTTTGACAATGCCAATCTGATGATACTACTTGGGTATATCATTATGGGGCATCCAGAATGGAAAGAGGGCATCATCAAGATATTTGCCATCTACCAGCCCGAAGCGGTTACACACAGAAAAGAGGAATTGAAATTACTAATTAAAGAGGGCCGGCTTCCCATCTCCATGGCCAATATTAACCTGATCAGTGCCGGAGGGGACAGAGAAACACGGGAAATCATCGGGGAAGTCTCGGTGGATTCCGACCTGACCATCATTGGGTTCCGTCATGAACAATTGACCACCGAAGGTTACAAGCTCTATACCGGTTATAACAAACTTGGCAATGTGCTATTCGTCAGTGCCAACAAGAAAAAAGAAATCAAGTAAAACATTACCTTTGAATAAAAAGCAGATGGAAAAAGTCGCTGTCTTTCCTGGATCATTTGATCCTTTTACCGTGGGGCATGAAAATATTGTACTTCGTGCACTTGATCTTTTTGATAAGATCATTGTTGCCATTGGAGTCCACTCCACCAAACAGCCCCTGCTAAAAATTGAATCCAGAGTTGAGATGGTCAGCCAGATTTTTAGCACCAACGACCAGGTAAGTGTAGACTCTTTCAAAGGTTTGACAGTGGATTATTGCAGAAAAGTAAAGGCCACCTATATGCTGCGGGGAATTCGTACATCGGCCGACTTTGAATATGAAAGAGCCATTGCACAGATCAATAAACAGATGCTGCCATCAGTAGAATCCGTGTTTCTTCTAACCACCCCTGAGCATACCCCGGTCAATTCAACCATTATCCGTGACATCATCCGTAACGGGGGGGATGCTTCACTCTTCCTTCCCAAGGGTGTGGATATCAAGAAGTACCTCTAATGCTCTACCGAACACTTATTTTCATCCTTTTGGTGTGGAGCAGTGGGAACATCCTTGGCCAGTCTGCTTCCTTGCATGCCCTCGCTCCGGACTATGCGGGTCAATCCATCCATACAAGCATTACATGGAATCCCTTTATAGACATTGCTGAATATTCAAACACTATGGTGTGCAATGAGAAGGGGGAGATAGAACAGCTTATTCCACTTAAGTCCCCCGGGGTGGTACAATTTGAAACCGGCGTCTACCAGCTTTATCTGTATATGGAACCGGGATTCCACTATGAAGTAGAATTTCCCCAGTACATTAAAAAAAAGTGGGAAGAGCAGATCTCACCCTTCTATCAGCCCCTGTCCATGCCTCTTATGGTCCGCTCACGTACCTCTTTCTCTACGCAGGAGCGTATTGACGGATCGAAAGATGTGAATCATAGCATTACCAGATTCGATTCCCTGTTCATCATTGCCAACAGTGAAGTCATCACACATCGAAAATCAGGGCAGCTGGTGAATACTGATTCCATCATACAACTTTTGGAAACCGAATTCCATAGCGATAGTTCGCAATTTTTTTCAGACTACAGGCGCTTCAGATATGGAGCTTTGAAGCTTAACGAAGGCCGGACCGGACTGGCCCAGTTAAGTCAGGATTATCTTGGATCAACAGTAATGGAGCGGCATCCCGGATTTATTGAGCTCTTCAGAGCCCTGTTTAAAGATTTTATCTTTTACTTCGCTAATTCCGGTGAAGAAGGACAGAAATTCCGGAACCTGGTGAACCGGAACCAGGACTTCCGTCAGGCACGCCAGCTTATATTGAATCACCCTGCTGTATGGAGCGATACCCTGGCCGAAATGATTTTACTCCAGGAATTCTCCGAACTGTTTTACAGTGGAGAATACCATAAGGAGGCGATTTTGATCATGCTCGATTCCATGGCGCATGATCCTGTTACGCCCCAATTTGGGATCTATTCAGCGCAGCTAATGCAGAAACTATCCAGTCTGGTAACCGGGCACACTCCTCCTGCCATTTCACTGGAGGACCTGGATGGTAGATCCTGGTCGCTGAGCGACTTTGAGGGCAAATATACCTACCTGTTTTTTGGTACCACAGATCACTACGGCTGTATGATGGAGTACCCCTTTCTACAATCCTTCATCGAAAAACATGCGGAATACTTGAATGTGATTACCGTGATGACCTCAGAGGACCGGAATAAACTGGATGATTTTATGCATCGGAATAGGTATACCTGGACAGTCCTCCATTACGAAGGGCAGCCAGGGGTGCTGGACGATTACATGGTAAGGGCATATCCCGTAGCTTACCTGATTGACCGGAATGGGAAACTACTCCTCTCCCCTGCCACCTTGCCCTCGGAAGGGTTTGAGCAACAACTATTTCGCATCATGCGTTCGAGGAGGGAAATCTGATCAGAGCAAATCCCTCATATAGAGAACATCGAGGATACTTGCATAGGTATTTTCGCGAATAAATCCGGTCTTGCCAGCTTTGGCCCACCTGTAATCGCTTATCCCTTCTTCAGCTTGTAAAACCGGTTCCGCCTTTCCACTGTACTGCATCACGAACCACTTGGTCCTTTTCAATATCCGTTTTCCTTTCAGGTGATAGGTATGGTAGGTAGACGACAGTGGGTCAAGCATTTTCAGTCCATGCAGTCCGGTCTCTTCCTCCACCTCCCGAAGAGCTGCTGTTGCAAAATCCTCTCCCT
>PVMS01079465.1_pt1 | contig 13225 bp, 16 predicted proteins | sample 1853461 | NCBI WGS metagenome assembly PVMS01 (sample SAMN08582032, study PRJNA380276) | Marine sediment metagenome, whole genome shotgun sequencing project. | isolation source: ocean sediment barecode stripped | collected 2017 | reverse complement strand
GAGTGATCCGGAAGTTAAACAGCTCTCCACAATCTTTATGCAGGGGCCCGTTTACGAAGATCATCTTATGGCGTTGAAGAAACACGAATCGGCGCTATCGGGCATAGGTCTAGTGGTGGAAGGAGGAGCTGGGTCAGAAAGTTTTTATGAAATCCTTTCTATTTGCAGACCAACGTTACTGGTGATAGATGATTTAGGAATCCTTCCGGATCCGGAAGATGGTAGTTGCGTTTCCAATCTGGAACTCCTCTGGGTCGATGGCAACATTTCCGCACTGACAAAACTGGCCTCTTGCTGCACTAACCTGGAATCGTTGATCGTAGCAAGCTGGAAACCTGAACCCGGAGAGCTGCTCCGCCTATCCGCTTTAAAAAAGATGCATAGCCTCACTATTGCAGAATCAGAACTAACTACCCTTGCGTCCATTGAGTTTCCCGAATCGCTCCGTAAGCTTCATTTAATCAGCTGCGATACACTATCTGATATCAGCAGGCTTTACGATCTTCAAAATTTAAAGCACTTAAGCCTGACCCAATGTAGCAGAGTAAAGGATGCGGAGGTTTTGCTGGAGATGGAGTCTCTTCAATGGCTATCCTTTCCTTCAAATATAAGTCAAGACGAATTCGGAGAACTTACAGAAAGGCTCACACAGCTGGAAGTAGCTGAATTAATTGACTGTTCAGAAATCACAGACCTGTCTCCATTGCAAGCTCTCCCCGAATTAAACATCCTGGTGCTTCAACTTGAGAAAGAACAGCTGGGCATGCTTGATTCGCTGGAACAACTGAAATTACTTATACTATCTAGTGAAGTGTTCGATGATAATCCTGAATGGGTCAATGAGTTACGTGCATCGCTTCCCACTACAAAAATTGTGCCTGGAAGCGGACTTTGCCTTGGATCGGGCTGGCTGTTACTGCTGCTTCCCTTCATATTGATTTTCCGGCATTTTTTCCGTCGCAAAATATAAGAAAATGCCAGGACCCAAGAATTCCAGCACTTCCAGGATCAGGCAAGATCCCGGCCGAATACGGGCTGTATTACTTGCATTCACAGGAATCCTCATTTTTGCAGGCTTCACCCACCATTCGTTTCCGCTTCTTCTACTTGCCATCGGGGGTCTGACCGGCACAGCTATGGTGATTGGATATTCTATCAGGCACATGACACTCCGTGAGGCTTTTGGTATCAAAACCTTAAATCGAAAGACCCTTCTTTACTTTCTTCCTGCCCTGGTGCTGGGCCTTATCATGGGCATGCTTACCCGCGAACGCTTCGAACTGACTTTTCTGCCTTCAGGTTTCACCGGGATCGCTTTTGTGGCACCACTGATAGGCGCCACGGAAGAGTTGATATTCAGAGGATACTTCCAGGGACAGCTTCGTCATATCGGCTCAGGCTTCTCTATCCTAACTGCCTCAGCTCTTCATACTTCTTACAAACTACTGGTAATACTCAGCCTTGCCACTCCTCTGCAGTTCGATTTTTTTTACTTGATCTTCTGGACCTTTGTGGGTGGACTCCTAATCGGAATACTTAGGGAGATATCGGGAAGTACAGTTCCGCCGGTGATTGCTCATGCAGCTTTTGATATAGTGTTGTATGGAGGGCTGGCTTCAGCACCGGTGTGGGTATGGAGTTAGTTTGAATCTAAAGGATTCTAAAAGTATATTTATATCATGAGAAATATATTATGTGTCACCGCAGGCCTGGCACTGACATTACTTTTGAGTTGCAGCCAGGAGTCAGAACAGATCATTATGACCGTTAACGGCCCAATCCCCGCTTCAGCTCTGGGCACTACCCTGAGTCATGAACATGTTCTTGTGGATTTTATTGGAGCCGATAGCACCGGTTACCACCGATGGGACAAGCAAGAGGTGGTAAAGATAGTAACACCCTACCTGCAAGAAATCCGGGCCCACCAGGTATCAACACTGGTGGAATGCACTCCGGCCTATCTGGGAAGGGATCCCTGGCTGTTAAAAACACTTTCCAAAGAGACCGGCATGCACCTGATCACCAACACAGGCTACTACGGTGCACATAGCAACCGGTTTATCCCTCGGGAATTCATTGAATTAACAGCAGCAGAACTGTCCCAAATCTGGGTGGATGAGTTTGAGAATGGCATCGAGGACAGTGGTGTTAAACCGGGATTTATAAAGATTGCTGTGGATGGCGATGATGTACTTTCCACAGAGCATGTCAAGCTTATTACCGCTGCAGCTCTTACACATCAACAAACCGGACTGGTCATTGCCTCACACACCGGACCGGATGCCCCGGCATTTGAACAGATAAAAATTCTTCAATCCCTTAATCTGAATCCATCCTGTTTTATCTGGGTTCATGCCCAGAATGGAAGCCTGGAAGGGAACATCAGGGCGGCTAAGATGGGAGCCTGGATTTCGCTGGACAACGTGAATCTCAACCAGGAACCCGGTAGCGAATACAGCATCGCCTGGTATGTTAATCGCATTCTGAAATTAAAAGAGGCCGGTTTCCTGAACCAGATTCTGATCTCACACGATGCGGGCTGGTATAAACCCGGTGAGGAAAATGGGGGTTCTTTCAGGGGATTTACCGGAATTTTTACTGCCCTGGTTCCTGCTCTCATGGAGCAGGGATTTTCTCAGGAGGAAATTAATCTCTTACTAGAGATAAATCCTCGTAATACATTTTCTATTAGAAATTGATACCGGGAATGAATTGAGAAGAAAGGATATGTTCAATATCATCTGTCCCGATTGTATGCGGTTTGTCCTTATTCAATATATTTATATCCTAAAACAACTAGATATGCCCAACAATTATTCATGTCCCGAATGCAAGAGCAAGATGAACGTAGGTAGTTCACTGGTCTTTTCCGCCAAATCGCCCGATAACGAAAGAGGTCTCGTTTTCCTTGATACCGAACTGGGAAATTATACCAAAACCACCCACCCGGCTTTCCAGTTACAGGAAGGGGTGGAGTACAAATTCTATTGCCCCGTTTGTCACTTCAAGCTAAATAAGGAGGAGAATTTCAACCTCGTCAAAGTACACATGACCGATGAAAATGGAAAGGAAGTTGAAATCAATATTTCAAATATCATTGGTGAATACTGCACCTACAAGATCCAGGAAAAGAAGGTAGAGGCTTTTGGTCCCGATGCCAGGCGATACTCAAAATATCTGGATCTTCCTTCCGAATATCATAAGTACCTATAAAGAAATGTTCTTTTTTAGCCCGGTAAATGCCTTATTTATTGATATTTACGCATTATTCTGATAGAATTGTATGGGGGAATAATCATATTTATATCTTACATTCGTTAATATTGCAGAGCCAGGGTAAATTAATCTACAAGCATGAAAAGAACATTTCTTAAATACACCGCGATCCTGCTGTTTTCAGGCCTTATTACTTCTATGATGCAAACTGTTGATGCACAATCAGGTGCCTCGGCCGTTCTGGACTCCGCCTTGCTGGAGGCCCAACTGGATTATATTCACGAAAACACACGGGTTTACAATGATTACCGGGCCATCCGCGCTGATATCTTTTTGAAGATAAAGCGGAATGTGATCGATACCCTCAATGCAAGCAAACTTGATGTTGAGGAGTTGAACAGCAGATTAACGGAGCGGAATTTCCTGATCGAGACCCTGAATACAGATCTCACCAGAACTAAAAATGAAAAGGATGAAGCAATCAATAGCCAGAACAGCTTATCCTTTTTTGGGATCGAGATGAATAAAGCCCTTTACAATTCTATGGTGTGGTTTATCATTCTGGGGCTGGTGGCACTGGCTATCATGCTGCTCATACTACACAGACGATCTCACCAGGTAACCAAACAGGTGAAAAAAGAGCTTCAGTCTAACCAGGACGAATTTGACCTTTACAGAAAAAGTTCCAGGGAGAAGTACGAAAAACTGGTGGTCTCCCATCATAAAGAAATTCTGAGGCTGAAGAACAGCTGATTTTTCCATGACTTCATCACTTACCATTGACCAGTTCAGGAGAATGGATGCTCTGGCCATTCAAAATTATACCCTGCCCATTGAATTAATGATGGAAAATGCCGGGCTACAGCTGGCCTACTTTGTTAGCTCCTATGCCACCAGAACAGATGAAATCTGGATTGGTATTGGGCCTGGAAACAATGGAGGGGGTGGACTGGTTGCCGCCCGAAGACTTTCTGGCTGGGGATACCAGGTGAAGCTTGATATTCCCGAAAAGAAGCTGAAACCCCTTCCCACACTCCAGCGGGACAGGGCCCTGGCTGCAGGCGCAGAAATATCTGCTCTTAGCAAGCCTGATGTTTTTGTGGATGCCTATTTTGGCTTCTCCCAAAAACTCCCATTACCCGGTTCATACCTGGCCTCCATCGAAAAAGCCAATAAAGATTCCTCTCTCAGAATTTCCCTGGATCTACCTTCAGGATTTAATAAGGATAATGGAGAATTGCTTTTCAAACCAGATCTCATTCTGACCATGGCTGCTCCCAAAACCGAACTGATCAAATTCGGATTCGGTCCGGACCTCTTCATTGCCGATATTGGAATCCCCGGGGATCTGTATGAACACTTTGGAATTCCTCAACCCGATTTTGGTCATTCGGGAATAGTTAAATACACGAAGTTATAGAGGAAAGATCATTTATTGAACAATCTATTAACATCACTGGGCTTTAGCTGGTTTGATCCATATCTTTAGGAAAACCCTGAGCTCATGAATAACATTCCCGTTCTATCCGTTACTGGCAAAACCCTTGCGCTTACTTATGAAGCCGCCCTTGTAAGCTTATATAAGGAAGGAGCCCGCTTTAAAACGCAGTATGACAAACCCGGCGATCCCTTGAGTCTTGACTGTACCCTCAATGCCACCGTTCTGAATCCCGAACTTGATCCAATGATTCACCAGGCTTTTCCTGGTGGTATTGATGAACTTAAGGAGTATGTCATGGAGCTAAAGGGCTTCAAAGATCATTGGGTGAAAAACATGAATGATCCCGACGACACCCGCTGGGAATACACTTACCATGGCAGGTTGCAACGTTATGGATCCTGGATGGAGCGCGTGGAAGAGGATGGGAAGATGATCAGGAAGGCTGTGGGATTCCAGGTTGACCAGGTGGAGCATGTGATTCAGAAACTGGTTGATCAACCCTATACCAGGCAAGCACAGATGATAACCTGGATGCCCAACCACGACCTCCAGGTGTATGATCCCCCCTGTCTGCAATCCTTATGGTATCGAATTATGGAAGATGAAGCAGGGATTCAATGGCTTAATTGCAACATTCGCTTCAGGAGTAATGATGCCTGGGGAGCCAGTTTTATGAATATGTTCGGCTTTATCCGCTTCAACCGCGAAGTGATAGCCGATGAGCTAGTGCGAAGAAGCGGAAAGGAGGTTCGCCTGGGAAGAATGAACTGGCAGGCAGACTCTTACCACATTTATGGAAGAGATATTGCACAGGCCAAAGCCATGCTATTTGACCGAATCGACAGCATGAGCCTGGAAGAGCGCACTTTTAATTTTGGAGATGATTTTATCCGGGAGATGTATGACATGGCCGAGCAGGCGGCCCTGATGAAGATTAAGAAGTACGATGAGGAGCATGCGTACTAAAGAATGCCTCAAACAAATCCTTAACTTCTTCCACTCTCTTATAATACTTCATTTCTACGCTGTCACTTCCAGCAATCATTGCAGAGATGGTATATTCTGAATCTTGTTTAATAAGACAAAGTATCGGTTTACCCATTTCAATGGCTCGCCCAATCTCATAACCTACCCCCAGGCTGGGTACCGTCACATCGGCAACCAGTAAATCCGATTCTACTATCCATTGCAGATCACGGTCATGAATTTCCTTATCTGTAAGCACCCGGTCGTTGCTTTCAATTTCTTCATCACTACCCAGATGCTCGGTAAGAACCTTCCCATAGGATCCAAGCATGTCAATCATCTTTTCATAAGTTACTGCCAGATCCCGGCCTCCTCTGATCGATCCACAAAAGTAGATATTCATATACCCTCCGCTATTAAATTTCTTCTTGATGCTTATTAATTCTAAAAATAGTAAATTAGGTCACCTTTATACCTGAATTTAAAACTATTATCATGGCAAAAGATTCTCAAAGCAACGCCCCCGCAGGTGCCGTATACGGATTGGGCCTGATTGGAGCAGCCATTTATTACATCGGTGCAGCTACGAGCTTTGGGATGGGTTTGCTCGGTTTTCTAAAAGCAGTGGTTTGGCCAGTTTTCCTTGTGATGGAAGCATTAAAATCGCTGGGGGCCTAATCACTTTTCCTTTTCAAAGCTCCATATCACTCAGGTGAAGGTCCAGTGCCTTCACTGATATTTGTATTTCCCTCATAGAAATGGCCAGTGAGATAATCAGCATCACCAGAGCGATACCAAAAATGATCTCCGCTGCAAGCTGCTGGTCTATATAAACCAGGAACATACATAGCACACACAGCAGTAGACTTCCTATTCCGAGTAGCTGCATGGTGCGCGTAAGAACGAGCCTTTTTCTCAGGTTCTGGATCTGGCCTACTATGAGCCCATCAGGATGGGTGTTGCCATGCTCCGCTTCACCCTGGTTCTCTTTGTAGCGGGCATGCAGGTTTCTAACCACCGTTGCATAAGCCAGAAAACGATTGGTATAGGCTAGAAGCAAAAGAGAGATGGCCGAAAATAGCAGTGCCGGCGTGGTAAGGGTAAGTTGATCCATGTTTGTGTGCTTTAGGCCCTCGTGCTTGCTTCGGGTAGTCTCTTTTGAATATCCTTAAGTTGTTCAATGCTCTCAAATCCCATGGTGAAGGCATCCGCAATTCCTGTCCCGGTCTGGAATTGCAAGCACTCATCTTTCATATGGAGCAGCTCACCACAACCATATACTTTCATGGCGATGATCGCTTTACCATTGTCTTTCATGCGTGTAAGCACCTTCTGCACAGTAGGAACATCTGCATCCATTCTGGCACCACCCGGATTGAAACGAGCCAGATCCACCTCCACCCAGGGTTCATCCGCCGCAGTCTCCAGGGCTCCAATGGAGTGACAGGAGACACCATGGGCACGCAATATGCCCTCCTCTTTGGCCTCGGCAAGAGCCTCCATGGCCCCCTTCATGTTTTGGTTCCATTGAGGATCGGTAACTGCATGAAGGAGAATGATATCCAGATAATCTGTTCCAAGTTCAATGCGGAAACGATCCAGGTCTTTTTTTACATCCTCGTAGCTAGAAGAATTGGTCTTGGTCAGAAGAACCACCTCTTCCCGTTTCACCTTCTTCAATGCCTCTCCAACATGAGGGTGTGATCCATATTGATCGGCCGTCTCCCAGAAGTTTATCCCATCATCAAATGCAGCAATAAGCATATCAGATACGCCCTTGATGCCCAGTTGCCGGGTCTGGTTGGATGCTCCCCCAAATCCATGTGTCCCGGTTCCAATGGCCATTCGGGACATTTCAATTCCCGTATTCCCAAGTTTAACTTTGTCGTATGGATATAACTTTTCTTCAAGAGCCAGGGCCTCATATGGAAAGGCAGTCAATAGTGCAGAGCCTGCAAGTGTATTTCGGATAAATGTTCTTCTTTTCATAGTACTTCTCATTTGTTCCAAGAGGTAAGATACCAATTGTTCGAACCAAAATCCAGTACAAAAGCTTATTGGGAATCATGTATAACTTTTTTAACAGCTTCCAGATAGCCAAATTCCCATCGCATATCGGGAAGCAGGTAACCCCCTTCCACCCACTCGTTCCATGAAAAGAGGGTGATCAACTTGGCCTGGTCCGGATGATCCTCTACATAATCCCGTGCCTGTTGAAGATAGGCGGCAAAACTCTGTGGTGACTTGTTATAGTGTATCACATGACTTTGTCCCTTGCCCGGGAACCTGGGTGTATCGTCCCATCCAATGGAAACATTGGGGAAATAGGGAATATCCAGTGCTTTATCCCAGTTTTCTCTGCGTTTCATGGCCTCTTCGCCCCATACAATATAATCCTCCAGCCCCTCACCCTGTCCCCAATTGTACTTAGTAAGGCTGTTGATCCCAAGATAGGAGACAAGTTCGCCATTGCTCCTCCCTTCACTCAGGTCATGCCTTAAAATCCCAGGATTCTTCTCGTTTCCACCAAAGGCAATAATTTGAACATGCAGCCCGGGAAACCCAGCCTTAACAGTCTCCGCCCTGAAATAGTCCAGAGCCTCCTTGGCCCCGTCCAGTCCCTTACAATCTTCTACAAATTTTTGGAAGTTGAAAATTGAGAAGACCGGTAAACCATCAATATTAAAATAGTTGGGTTTGTGAAAATACTGTCGAATCACCCGTTCCACTATGATCCTGTAGTTCTCCTGGTCCACTGAACCTGTCCAGAGCAGGGAATCAGAATCATACTTATAGTGGTTCCAGTAATTCTTCTTCACATCATGGTTGGCCCACATCAGGTAAAAGTGCATCTTCTCATTGTTCTTTGCCTGAAGAAAGCCATTGTTTATAGAGCTCTCCAGAAAAGGTCCCCCATCAAACCAGTACCAGTCGAATATAAAAACATTCACTCCGTGATCTGTGGCAGCATCAATCCACTTCTCCATAACTCTGGGATCATCGTCCATTTCATATCCCCATAACGGAACCTTGGGTTGATAATGACCTGCGAATCGGGGAGTTCCTTTCCGGATTACTTCCCATTCGCCCATCCCTTCAGGCCACAACATCTCAGCATTCCTCTCTTCATAATGGCAGGAGGGCCATACATAGGCGGCCACAAATATTTCATCTTTGGCAGACCCTGATTTCTTCTCCTGTTTGCAGGAAAGGAATAAAAGGAAGCCCATCAATACTATAAGCATCATGCTCCAGGACCGGTAATCTCTTTTCATAACACATCCCTTTGATTGATCCAATGCTAATTTAAGCATATCTTGTGTCTATGATTGAACAGGGCAAAGAGATTGAACTAAAAATTGCAAAGCGGGCCACTTTCGGGCTCTACCTGGCAGATGATTCAGGCGAAGAAGTACTGCTTCCCAATAAATATTGTACGGAAGAGATGAAACCCGGGGATACCACCAGGGTCTTTGTGTACAAAGATTCTGAAGGCAAAAAAGTGGCGACCACCCTGACTCCAAAAATCTTCATACATGAGTTTGCGCTGCTAAAGGTGTCAGCGGTGACAGGTGTGGGAGCCTTTCTGGATTGGGGCCTGGAAAAGGAGTTGATGGTTCCTTTCCGTGAGCAGAAACAGAAGATGGAAGTAGATCGCTGGTACATTGTCAACCTGGACCTGGATAAGAAGTCGGACCGCCTCTATGCCAGTAACCGGGTTGAACGCTTCCTTCAAAACGATCAGATCTCTGTAAAAGAGGGTGACGAGGTTGATTTGGTGGTAATGCAGAAGACTGACCTTGGTTATTCCGTCATCGTTAACCATAAGCATAAAGGGCTCATATTTGACAATGAAATTTTCCAGGAGATCCGGGTAGGTGACCGACTCAAAGGGTATGTGAAAAAGGTCCGGGACGACAATAAAATCGATATCTCTATTCAAGCCATCGGATTCCGCAATGTCAACGATTCAAACAGTGAATTGATATACAAAACACTGATAGAGAACAATGGATTCCTGGCAATCACCGATAAGAGTAGTCCGGACGATATCTATACACAATTTGGCATCAGTAAAAAGGCATTTAAGAAATCGCTGGGAGCCCTCTACAAACAGAAAAAAGTTGATATTCAACCAGACGGAATAAAACTCATTTGATCGATCCCCTGTTTCAATCTACTTGCTGCCGAATCCATTCTGACATCATATCAAGGGTCTTTTGATCAAATGTCTCCTCAATGATTCCATATTCATTGGGCAGCCCGGTTTCACAATTTTGAAACAGATGATTCAGGCCGGGTAAGATCATGGTTTTTGCTTCGATATTTCCGGCATCTGCAAGGCCATTTTCAATTGCAGAAATATTTTGCTCCGGCAATACCTGGCAGTCTTTTTCACCATTCAGTGCCAATACCGGACACTTGATCGATTCAAATAAAGGCGTCGGATCAAACATTACAAAATATCGCATCCAGGCATAGGCAGGTTCCGGGATAGAAGCCAACAGGTTTTCCTTACCGCTCTCAATATCCGCTTCGCTATAGTCACCGATTAGCCTCTCTGAATAGAATTTATTGGTGAAATCCAGCGTCTCTTCTTTCCAAACTTCATATGATTCATTGGCAATCATTATCTCATACACCCCACTCATCACATTTCTGTTGTCCTCAAGAATCGCATTATTTGCCCCACTTAACCTGGTAATATGATCACTCTGATCAAGGAGAATTGTTTTCCCATCCACTCCAGGACCCGCCAATGATACAATGTAAGCGATGTCCACATGCGAAGAGGCCAGCATAAAGGCTATCATTCCTCCTTCGCTATGTCCGATTACTCCTATGTTTGAATGATCTATATCACTGCGTTTTAGCAGGTGCTCGATGGCAGACCTGGCATCCCCGGCAAGATCTCTTGTAGTTGATTCTGCGGGATTACCGCCTGATGCTCCTACTCCTCTATCATCGTATCGCAATACAGCAATCCCTCTCCTGGTCAAATGATCGGCAATCACCTTAAATGGCTTATGACCAAAAATCTCCTCATCCCTGTTCTGGCTTCCGGAACCCGAAACAAGTATTGCTGCAGGGAAGGGTCCGTCTCCTTCAGGTAGTGTCAGGGTCCCGCCCAAAGAAAATCCCTGCTCCGAGTTTTGAAAACTCACTTCTTCTTCCATGTAGGGGAAGGGAGGCTCAGGTTCCTGAGGGCGATTCAAAACAATCGCCTCCTCCCGTCTCTCCAGATCAAGTTTCAAACTCAATCCACTTTGATGCCACTCCCCCTCCATGGTCGATTCGGAAGTTATCTTTCCGATATAATATCCATTTACAATGGGTGCTTCTATTCGAAGAGAATCTTCTTTTAAACTGATCTCTCCCAGGGGGATATCCATGGCACCCTGATCGGGGCTGTCGAGGCTTGCTTTTAAGGAGAGATCCTCATTTACTGAAATATTAAAAACAAGCCTTAATTCCCCGTTTCCTGTATTCAGGACTCCCTGCCAGGATCCGGCGATTTGTTCGTTAGTTACCTGACCACTTACCTGAAGTGAGATTGTGACCAAAAGAAATGCAAAGATGGTTTTTGTTGGGAATTTCATGATCCAGATAATAAATAAATAACTTCATACAAAGGTATGCTATATATCTTCAATACCATTCAGACATTTTAACTGCTTGGGCTTGGGTCCGGGTCCTTGAGGGCAATGTATTAAAAGCGGGAAGTTTCGATATTCAGAGGTGACTGATAGCGAAGTGCCTAAGAAGATTATGTTACTTATCCTGTTTTTTGTTGCCGGCTGTACTATTCAAAACAAATCATACCAGAAGGGGGTAATTTTTATTATAAGTAAATGGAGCACCCATATCTGTTAAATGTTTATTGTTTAACATCGAATCATGATTAAAAAGTATTTCCTGCTGACAGCAGCTTTCACATTGGGGCCTTGTGCAGTGCCAGCTCGAATGGAACCTGGCCCGGTTGAAACAGTGTATCGTTGTCCTGTACCACACTGTTCAGTTTCACCCGCACATCAGTGAGGAAACCCGACACGGGGTGTAATGGGAATGATTAGTTCGGTTATCCTTACCTGGTTGGTATAAGGGGTACGCCTGTCGGCCAGGATGTAATCGGCCCATGATACAAGTCTGACTATATTTCCAGCAAAACACAACCAAAGAGCTCACCCTGCTCGATGGCTTCATGTGCCTGGGCTGATTCGGCCAGTGGAAAAGTTTGAGCGATCCGATGCTTCAGGGCATTGGTGCTGAGCAAAGTTGTTATGTCATCTATGGCATCCTTTTTGGCCTGCCAGGGCATGACATAAACCAGGACCGTTCGAAGGGTAATGTCCAGATACATCATCCTGTAAAAAGGAAGCTTTGGTTCTGTATTGGTCCCTGAGGCATAGGTAGCAATGACTCCGTTGTTTCCCATGATATCAAGAAGAGAAGGTAGATTTATTCCAAAATCCCCCTCAATGACGCGGTCCACCTTCCTGCCTTTGGTGTATTCCAGGATGGCTTTATTGGTAGTTTTCGAGGGATGACCAACAACATAATCGGCACCTGCCTCCTCACAATGCTTTTTGGAGCGAGCCGATCCGGCTGTCGCGATGACCTCTGCACCCTTATGTTTTGCAAGTTGTATGGCATAATGGCCCACCCGGCCAGCACCACCTGTTACCAGTATAAGTTTATCTTTTACCGGTCCATCGGCCATTACACAACGGTGTGCTGTCATGGCCGGAATACCCATGCAGGCACCCACGTGGAAATCGGCTTCGTTGGGCAGGAATACTGCCTGCTCCTGTGGTAGGGTAATATATTCAGCAGAAGTACCCATTTTTCTTCCGTGCTGACCATTATACACCCAGACTCTTTCTCCCAATCGCCGCTGATCGACCCCTTCCCCAACGGACTCAATCACACCTGCTCCATCGCTATTGGGGATTACCTTACCCTGAGCAAGAAGTGTTGGACTGGCTCCCATCCTTTTTTTGACATCAGAAGGATTTACTGCGGAGGATTTTAGTTTGACCACTACCTCCCCATTACCAGCTTGTATTAACTCCTGTTCGCCATATTCAAGAACATCATTGGCTTCACCAAACGAAGCGTACCAGACTGCTTTCATAATCAGACTTTAGCATTAAACACAAAAGAAGCTCTGAGGTTCACCCATGTGATATGCAGATAAAGAAACTTGAAAATCAATTCATTGAACAATATCATTGACATTGTGTTTTAAGTTAAACAAATTCAAAGGATTATACCTTCGATTTGTTATCGTTCTTGCTAAGAAGAATATTAGCTCACCCCACAGGAGTTTTTAATATTTTCTGATATGCGCTTTAATCCATGGCGGAATATCCTCTCAAAGGTCGAGAAAATGGGGTTGATCGATGATGAAGACGAACACGTTCGTCTTCAAAAATCGGTGCTGGTGGTAACCGCGATGTGGATAGGCCGGGCAGCACTTATCTGGGGGTTGCTCTATTATTTCTATGGAGAGTATGTGGCAGGATCAATTCCCATATCCTATTCCATCTTAACGCTTCTTTCAGTTGTTGAAAGCCTCAAAAAACCGAAAGTTTTTTGAGG
>PVMS01030431.1_pt1 | contig 13229 bp, 15 predicted proteins | sample 1853461 | NCBI WGS metagenome assembly PVMS01 (sample SAMN08582032, study PRJNA380276) | Marine sediment metagenome, whole genome shotgun sequencing project. | isolation source: ocean sediment barecode stripped | collected 2017 | reverse complement strand
GACAATGATATCCGCGGTTTTGACCGGCATTATGGGTGTCAAATCCACAACCTATTCGATACCAGCATCGCCGCCCGTTTCACCGGCATTACCCAGCTTGGCTTGGCAGCCCTCACCAAAGACCTGCTAGGCAAGCTGGGTAATGCCGGTGAAACGGGCGGCGATGCTGGTATCGAATAGGTTGTGGATTTGAAACCCATAATGCCGGTCAAAGCTGCGGATATCAGTGTCCGCGGCGTGAACGACTTTCCTGAAGGAAACATCTGCCAAGACTTCTCGGAGGGGCGCGAGGTCATGAATAGATATCGTATCAATGATGTAGACTTTATGACGAGAGGCAATCTGTATGAGGCAGAGTTGTTCAGGGTAGTGGTGAAAACTATTGGATTCTGTGTCAAGGGCAATGGTATGTGAGCCACCCATTTCACGAACGGCGATACCGAGTTGAGCGGGCCGACTAATGATCTCGACAGGAAGCGGTAGTGAGCCGATCAGGAGGCTAACTCCCCAACTCTCTGCTTCATGCATCTCCTCTGGCATAGGAAGTGCGCGGACACGTAGTCACAGGGTCGTATCATCTTTCTCTGTCCAATGCCATTTTATCCCCCATTGCGCTATGGTCTCCCGCAACCATATTAGGCTTCCAGTTCAATGCCGTCAATCTTGACTAGTGTGTGCGGTTCATCCAAATAGCGCTTACCTGCGAAGTGACAGGGGCCGACTGGCCCCTGGGATTGATGGGCACTTTGAGATGTTCCTGTGCGTAAGGCTCATTTCTTATCATAGGTCTACAACCAGGGTATTAAGTCATTCTGAAAAGTATTGAAATCTCGTATTTTGTAGCGTAAACAATTTAAGATGTCGCATTACCAGGATTTAGAAGAAGCAGTTCTAAACGGCCAGGACGAAGCTGCGGCACTTCTCGTACATAAGCTGGTAAGCAATAAACCCGATCCAGCCCAAATTATCGAATCCATTTCAGGCGGACTGTTCAGAGCCAGTGAAAACTGGACTAATGGTTCATATTCCTCAGCAAACATACTTCTTTCCATTGACGCTTACAGGGAAGCAAAGGAGATATTGAATAAATCTAATCTTTTTAGTAACGGTAAATCTTTAGGGCGAATAATCATCGCAAATGTAGCCGGCAATATGCACATACTTGGCAAAGCTCTTGCAGGGGCCCTGCTTGAAGCCGCTGGATTCGAAGTCATTGACCTGGGAGAAAACACAGCAAGAGGCGTATTAAAGGAAAGGGGGATATTAGAAGCAAAAAGAATGATGGACTTTAAAAAAGAACACTTGCTTCTCATCGAAGCACTTAAATTCTCAGAAGAAGAATTTTCCGCAGTCTGCAAAACAGTTGATGATCAACAACTCTTCACTTTACTAGAAGCGATAACTAATGCTCGAAACATAATCTTAGATGCAATGATGGCACGAACAATGGAACGGAAACCTAATCCTCTGCGATGGAATGCTGCCGACAATGCCGCATACGTGGTTAAAACAATCGAGGATGAATTGAAAAATAGAATGAAAAAAGAAGAGCCATCCGAGAATTAGCCGCTATCACTGCATATTTCTGATTTCTGTTATTCAGTAAGCGGACTAACAAAACGTCAGCTTGTTCAGTAGTTTTCAGATAGCGTTACTGACAGCCAGGTAGACAGCCGGTAAATGAAGAAACACCCCGAGCAGAACAAAAAGGTGGAATATTTCGTGGAAACCAAAAAAGTTCGGTATGGGGTTGGGTTTCTTCAGCATATAAATAACAGCCCCGGTTGAGTAGGCAAAGCCGCCCAGGAAAAGCAGTATTATTGATGCCGTCGGCATCGCCGCTAGTAGCTGTTTGATAGGGATAATTACCATCCAACTCATGAGCAGATATATTGCCGTGGTAAAAACACGTGGTGCCCTGATGTAGAAGACCTTGAGGAAGAAACCAGCGAACACCAGGATCCACTGCGCTATGATTATGCCCCACTTCAGGTAGCCCTCCAGATAAACGTAGCTCAGCAGAGTAGCGGTGCCTGCAATCATGCAGAAGATGGCGAAGTGATCCATCTTCCTGAGGAAATTAGCCTCGTTTTCCTTTTTCTTGCGGGCGTGATACAGGGCACTACTGAGCAGCATAAAAATAGCGCTGAGCCCGTATACAATGGAGACTATAACCAGGGGCAGACTGGTTCTGGCCTCATAGACAAGCACCAATGCCACCACCAGGACGACTACAGCGCCGCATAGGTGTGAGTAGGAAGAAAATAGCTCCTGTCTCTGTATCTTCATCTGGTTAATAGGATAGTGGTAATAAACCGACAAATCACTGAAGCAATTCCTCTATCATAGCCTGAACCAAAGGATTTGAATGTGTTGGCTTTAATAGTAGCCGTGTTTCCTGTGGGCACTTCATCCGGGGTAACTTGCAGAGAATTCACTTTAAATTCCGCAGCTGGCGGAGGAACATAACCATTGCCGCCGCCATTGTCATCACTCCCGCCATTACACCCAGGTACAACCGAGCCTATTAACAAGACTAATGGTGTTAAGGACAAGGATACCCTTTTCATTCCACCATCCTAACCTTGGATATTGCAAGATTGCCCAGCTTAAAGCTTTCACCTAGTTTATCATAGACAAAACGTAAGCCTCTTGCAGACTGTGTTTCTTCTGCAACATTTAGCCGGCGGCGGGGTTGGATTCGAAGCAACGGCCTTTGGATTACGGACCCAACGAGCAAGTTTGAGTATCCCCAGCCCATCTGTTTATAGTACTATTTAGATTGTGAGACCCCAAATTATCGGGTGGCTCAATAGACACCCACTATTACCAGATCTTTTACTGCCGGCATTATCAGTGCTTTTCGGCCTTCAAGCCATCAGGTTTTTGGTGCCCGGCCTGACCTGGCTGCTCGGTGACCGCTTCGGTCTGGACGCAATTCAACTCGGGTCCGTAGCACTCGTCATCTTTCTGGCTGCCTTCCTGGCCGGGACTCTTCAGCGCCTGCTGGGTAGCTACCGGTCGATAATTATTACGGCCGGTGGTTTAGGACTGCTCCGATTACTCACTCAGATCGGGTGGAGCGAACCACTGATAAACCTGATACTGGCAGCGATGGGAACCGTACTCTTCGTTCTTTTTCTGCCTGTCTACCTGGGCAGGGTGCGCCGCCAAGGCGGCCGCGGCATGGGACTTTTTGTGCTGGGGCTGTTGGCTGGGCTTCTATTCGACACTGCATTGTATGGTGCCTTTTCCACCTATGACCTGGCTTGGAATTCAAATCTATCGGCGTTATTACTGACACTTTCGTTAGTATTGATTCAATGGTTAATGCTCACCGGCCAATCCACAACCACTGACCATGAAACCGTCCGGGTCAGTGGTGGCTTCACCGCAAAAACCATGGCCTGGCTGGCCATCGGACCCTTTCTCTTTCTGGAACTGGTGGTTTTTCAGAATATACCCCGGGTGGCAGCTTTAACGGACTGGCCGCTACCTTTTGCCTTTGGCCTGACATTGCTGGCGCAGTTGGTTGCCCTGGCAGCTGCCGTATGGCTGTTAAGGACAGAGAGAAGAACACTCTGGCCATTGGCATTACTAACTGGAATAGCATTGACAATCACCCTGGCCTCCCCCAACCCACAAGAGGCCTGGCTGGCAGCGCTGATGCTACTGGTAGGCCAGATATCCCTATCACTTCTAATGGTAGTGGTGCTTATCGGTATCAATGACCGGGCCGCCGGGGCCCGTTCTACCGGTGTTTCAGTAGCCAGTGGCGTCGGCATGATACTGCTGGTGATATTACTGCTCGGCTACTACGCTGTCTATCAGATAGACCTACCCTACAGCAATACTATTCTGGGGACTATTGCCGCTGCGGCGATAGCGGGATGTGCGTTGTTCTCGTCGCTCAAGCTTCATAGCTTCATAACGGTGAGCCGGAGGGTTTTTTTGGTGCCGGCACTGGCGGCTGCCCTGCTTATTTTGCCTGTCGCCGGCGCCATCTCCTGGCAGGAGCCAAAGACAGTCACTGGCAATGGCTTCCCCATCAGGATAATGACCTACAACCTTCACAACGGCTTCAACACCAAAGGCTATCTGGATATGGAGGCTCTTGCCCGGGTCATTGAGGAGAACGACCCCGACATTGTCGCTTTGCAGGAGATATCCAGAGGCTGGCTGATTAGCGGCCGGCTTGATATGCTGACCTGGCTGTCGCAGAGGCTGGACATGCCCTACGTTTCCGGACCAACGGCAGACCCTTTCTGGGGAAATGCCATACTGAGCCGTTATCCCATCACGGAATACAAAAGCTATGACTTGCCGCCTGGTGACCTCGTAATAAAGCGGGGCCTAATATCGGTCTCTATCGACCTGGGTGGAGGTGATACGCTTCGGATCATAGCCACTCATTTCCACCATGTCGATGGGGATTCAGATATTCGTCAGCTACAATCCGCCGCGATAATTGATTTCTGGAACGGCACCAGCCAAACGGTCATCCTGGGAGACTTCAATGCTGAGCCCGCTGACCCGGAGATACAGATTCTTAAGCAGGCGGGCCTGGTGGATATCACCGCATCCATTGAACCGCCGCCGGTGTACACCTTTCACTCGGATAATCCTTCTCAACGAATCGACTATATCTGGGTAACCCCGGACCTCACAGCTGGCGAAGTGAGCGTGATACAAAGCACCGCTTCCGACCACTTGCCGGTTATCGCCATTATAGACAACGGTTAGCTCATGTTCTCACGCTGCCACAGGCAACAAAACAAGCACAAATGAAATGTTTATAGCCTAATGTCTGAAATGTATAAATATTCGCCCGAAGTTTTTACTATCCTTTTCCAAACGATGATAGAGCTTTTTAACTTCGGGTTGTGCCAAAAACCTGAGCACCCGTTTCTTGAGTTGCCCCGAACCCTTGCCGGGGATAATTTCCACTAAGGCTATTTTCTTCGCAACCGCTTCTTCTATTACACGGTTAAGCTCAGCGTCAATCATCCCGCCTTTATTGAAACAGCCATGCAAATCAAGCACAAGTTTTGCCATGTATTCCCCGCCTTAATACCTATGAGCTTATATCATACCAGCATTTTCCGGCGCCGGGTAAAGCGGTGTTTATTTGTTCATCATCTCATAGGGAAGGGGATCACGATACCCCCTATTGACACGGCATATCCTTCAGCATTCACTCCCTCTGAAAAGAATCCCCGTTCTCCTGTCTTCGGATGCGAGGAAGTGTTATATAAAGCCTTTGCCTATACCTGCAAGGCGGGGCCTTCTGCCTACCCTTTATCTCATGTCTGTTACATATTTATTCTTGGTATACTGACCGCAGGGCCGTGATAGTGTAATATATACAGGACAGGCATACAGGGAGACACTGAATGGCATCTGTTGTCGGGGCCTTTAAAAGCGTATCCAGGAGAGCGTTCCGGACGATACTAATCAGTTTTATTCTGGCTCTTTCCGTAGCTGTGCTTATCTCTACTATAGCTGGAGTTCAATCAAGCGAGGAAAGCACAAAGCAAATAGTGGACGAGGCCCAGGCTAGCACCGCCGCTTTAATAGCGGATGTTGAAGCCAGCACCGCTGCCCTAACGGCAGATATTGAAACCCGAACCGTAGAAATGGTGGCCAATATAGAAGCGGCCACCCAGGAAATGGTAGCCGGTGTCATAGCAGGGGCCGAGACAACCATAGGACTGGCCGAGCAACTGGATGTGATGATAACAGTCAACCCCGGCAGGCCAGGAATAACTGAAACCGATGTTAGTAACATTCAAGCCATAGAGGGCGTCGCTGCGGTGATTCCCCGGTTTTTCCGCCATGTCGGTCTTGAACCCGGTACCAGAAATTACGACTACTCCGTGTTCGGTGTGTTGGTGGATGCCTCACTGGTTGACGAATATCCGATATTGCCCCCCCGCTATCATCGACGGTCGTCAACTGGAGGAAGGCGACACTGCGGCAATTCTACTGAGTGTCGGCCTCCTGGAATATTTCGAAAACCCGGAAGTCGGTGACACAATAGAGGTCAACTTTAACCAGGTGGAGATTATAGGCATATTCTACTCTACCAATACCGCAGAGCAAAAAAGGATTTACATGAGTTTGGAAGGCGCCCAAAGTGTTTTCGCGGCAGGTGATGAAGTGTCATCGCTGCGAGTCTACGCTGAATTGAAATCTGAGGTTGAATCTATGGCCGCTGAAATTGAAAATCTGCAAAGTGGCTGGAGGGTGCGCACCCCGGACGACAGGCAATCCACGGGAGTTGCCGGGTCAATCACCCAGACACAGGAGGAGCAGATAGAACGAATACAGGACTTGGCCGACCAGCAGATGGCCACACTGCTGCAGAATGCTGAGGTTCAAATAGAGAGCATGTTATCCAGCGCCAAACTGCAGACAGTAAGCATGCAAAGCGATGCCGATATTCAAATCGCCGCCCTGCAAGACGACCTGGTTAATGTGGAGAGTTTGGGTTCTCTAATAATTCGTGTCGTCGCTATCGCCGGGGTGTTGATAATCTTCGGCATCATGTTTTACACCGTTCGGGAGAGGCGAAAAGAGATAGGTATTCTCAAGGCATTAGGCTTCAGCAACCTGAGCGTCATGAAGCGTTTCATGCTGGAGGGATTCTACATTGGTTTACTGGGGGGATTGATTGGAATAGCACTTGGCGTTGTAACATACTCAATGGTGGGCCCCTGGCTCCTTGATATCAACGAGGCTATTTCAGTGTCTCTAGAGCCCTATTACCTGTTGATAGGCCTGGGGGCAGCCGTACTTTTCGGAACATTGGGAAGCCTCTATCCTGCCTGGCAGGCCTCCCGCGTGAGCCCCATGGAAGCTTTGAGGAGCAAGTAATCAGCGCTTTGTTATTGGAGATTAGATAATATGACGGCATCAAACCTGCAGACGGTGGACCTGGATAAGACCTTTAAAGTAGGCGGGCATGCTGTCAGGGCAGTACAAAAGGCAAACCTGGAGGGAGAACCCGGTGAACTGATAGCAATCATGGGCCCTTCAGGTTCAGGCAAGACCACCCTGCTCTCCCTGGTTGGATGCCTGGACAAGCCAAGCGGCGGCAAGGTTATTATAGATGGCGCTGATGTTACTGATATTCCCGAATCGGCTCTCTACAAGATAAGGAGAGGAAAAATAGGCTTCATTTTCCAGACTTTCAATTTGATTGAGAGCCTTAATGCCGTTGAGAATGTAGAACTTCCCATGGAAAACACTATCAAATCAAGGGCGGAAAGAAAAGAGAAGGCCCTGAAACTATTGGCACTGGTGGGGCTGAAAGACAGAGATAAGCACAGGCCTACCCAGTTAAGCGCCGGCGAGCAGCAGAGAGTAGCCATCGCCCGCGCCTTAGCCAACGATCCCGCCATCATCCTGGCTGATGAACCCACGGGCAGTCTGGATTCAGAAACGGGACTGAACATTGTCAAAATGTTGCGCCGGTTGTCCAACGACAAAAAATGCCTGGTAATAATGGTCACCCACGATAGCCTCATGGCTTCACTGGCGAGCAGGACTATTTCTATGCGAGATGGAAAACTAGCCAGCTAGAACCAGCCCCCCAAACAGCAACCCCTTTAGCCGACCCACTTCCTATTAACCACATACAATCAGCATCATTTCTCCATAATTCCTCCATACTGCCCTTCTATAATGATTACAAAGGCTCATAGAGCCAAATGAAAGAAAGGAGATACGATGATGAGGAAAGGAATGAAGATGCTGGTTGCCACTCTGGCGGTAACGGGCCTGCTGGTGGCATCCTTCGCCGGTGTCGCTTTGGCGGCTGACCCAGCCGATACCGATGTCGATGGGGTCTGCCCCTACTTCGGCGAGAGGCTGGGAGAAGGCGGTATGCACGGCTTTTATGGTGAGGGCACTAACGAGGCCGTAAGCGGAATCCTTGGTTTGACAGCCGAGGAAATCCAGGCCCAGCGCTTTGAGGGCAAGAGCCTGGTTGAGATTGCCGCTGCTCAGGGAGTAAGCCAGGATGCCCTGGTGGCAGCCATCATGGCCGTCAAGACAGAGGCCATCCAACAGAGGGTAGCCGACGGCACCTTGACCCAAGAGCAGGCAACCCTGATGCTGCAGAATATGGAGCAGGCGACCATTCTATCGGTCAACCGGACGACAGTTGGCCCCTTCGCTAATGGCGGCCAAGGCGCCAGATGCGCAACGCAGCTTGAACTAGGAACCAGCCTGCACGGCATGCACGGCCGGGGGCGATAACCCCAGCCAGACAATAACCCGTGCCACAGACGAGAGAGAGGCAGATTTGCTCTGCCTCTCTCCGTTTGCCAAATCCATTGCATATGGTAAGATTTGTTTATGCCGCACAGATATCAGGGCGCAACATAATGGCAACAAACATTCTCGTAGTTGATGACGAAAAGAAAATCGTGGAGATTGTCAGGGCCTACCTGGAAAGGGAGGGCTTTAAGGTTACATCTGCCTACGATGGCAGGACCGCCCTTGGCCTGGCCCGCCGCCAGCATCCCGACCTGATAGTTCTAGACCTTATGCTGCCGGAGATGTCTGGTTTCGATGTCTGCCGCGCCTTACGCAAAGAATCAGACGTCCCCATCATCATGCTGACAGCCCGCGATGAAACCACCGACAAGATTGTCGGCCTGGAGCTGGGGGCCGACGATTATGTAACCAAACCCTTCGACCCCAAAGAGCTTGTATCACGCATCAAGGCCGTACTGAGAAGATCACAGGGCCAGACAGCAGCCAGGAATACGCTGCACATCACCGATTTAGAAATTGATGTCAGCAAGCGCCTGGTGAAACGCGGTGAAGAGGCCATTGAGCTTACCCCCATAGAATTTGACCTGCTCAAGGCTATGGCGGAACATCCCGGCCAGGTTTTCAGCCGCCTGCAGCTCCTGGACAGGGTTCAGGGTGAGGCCTATGAAGGATACGACCGCACCATTGACAGCCACATCAAGAACCTGCGCAAAAAGATAGAGCCAAACCCGGAAAAACCGAGATACATAATCACCGTTTACGGGGTGGGTTACAAGCTGGATGAAGGCTAAGATGCGCAGCCTAAGCTGGAAACTGGGTGGCGCCCTTCTCTTTGTGGTGGTGGTTACCGTAGCACTGATGGCCTATCTGACCAATGCCAACACGGCCAGTGAGTTCCGCCTATTTATCTCCGGCGAAAACTCGACCCGCATCCAGAACTTGACCGATAACCTGGAACAGATTTACAGCAACGACGACAGTTGGGATGATATACAGAATAGCCTGAGTATCCTGTTGAAAGCGGCAAATGAGCGGCTGCTAGTGGCCGACGCCGGCGGGGTAATCGTGGGAGATACGGGAGACGACTGGCTGGGCAGGGACACAGACCAGATGGGCCTGGAGAACGGCACGGCTGTCACTGTCTCCAGTGGTAAGGTCGGCGAGTTCTATCTCCTGACCTCCGGGAGCGGAAGTGGCATGGGACACATGGGAATGGGCGGCCAGGGGGGGCAGGGCACCACCGTGCTCACTGTTGCCGAAGAAGATTTCCTGGAACAGATCAATAGCTCTCTGTGGACGACCACCCTCATTGCGGCGGCGGTAGCCATCGTGCTGGGCTTCGTACTTACCCGCCAGTTTACGCGCCCTATAAATGCCCTGGCCGCAGGAGCCCGTCACATAGCGGATGGTGACCTCGGTTTCCGGGTGCAGATCAAATCAAGCGATGAGATTGGCGACCTCGCCCATTCCTTCAATAACATGGCCTCCAACCTGGAGAAAAGCGAACAGGCGCGCCGGCGGCTCGTAGCTGACATTGTCCACGAAGTGCGTACTCCGCTAACGATTATAGAAGGCACCGTGGAAGGCATCGCCGATGGTGTCTTTCCGCCTGACAGCGAGCACCTGGATTCAATACGGGAACAGACCGTCCTATTGAACAGGCTGGTCGGTGACCTGAGGGAACTTTCGCTAGCCGAAACAGGCCAGCTTAAACTGAAACCGGCGCCTACTAATATGGCCGAACTGGTACGCCGTAAACTGTCGCAGATTGAATTGCGGGCTCAGGAAAATAATATCCGGGTTACACTACAAGCAGGCAAAGACATACCGGATGTAAAAGTTGACCCCGTCCGCATGGATCAGGTCATATCCAACCTTTTAACCAACGCCGTGCGTCACACCCCCGATTCCGGCAGTATCACTGTTTCAATTAGAGCAGTACCGGAAGCGGATAGTCACCTGAACCGTCCCTATATAGCTGTCTCCATTGCCAACACCGGTGAGGGAATAGCCGCCGAACATCTTCCCCATATTTTTGACCGCTTCTACCGGGCGGAGCCGTCCCGCGCCAGAAGCGAGGGCGGCGCCGGGCTGGGACTGGCCATTGTGAAACAGCTGGTTGAGGCCCATAACGGCAAGGTGTGGGCGGAAAGCATCCCGGGCAAGGGCAGCACGTTCTACATAGCGCTGCCCGTCTCATAAACTGGCGCACTTTCCTGGTTCTACGCTGGACAACCCTTTCTTAAGCCCCTGTTGCCATGTTAGACTTCCGTTCACCACTGTGCTTAAATTAAGTAGTATGTCTACAAATGGCCATACTTCATCAGCGCCATTAGCCAGGCTTAGCCCGGCGCTGGGAAACTACGTGGGGCGAGTAGTCTGGCGGTGGTTACCCTGAAGTAAAGAGCCATACCGGTTTTGGCGGTAGAGTGGCTCAAAGGGCGGGGTAGAAATGGCAGATAGTGTCGCCGCGGAATTGCATAAGCCAACAGAGACCATAAGGCTAAGGATGGCCGACATCTTGCTCATCCACAGCAAGCACAGCCTCTGGGGCTGGCTGATTCGGCTGGGAACCCGTTGTTACTGGAACCATGCCCTTATGGTCTGTGGCGTGGAAGAGCCAGGGGCCGGTTATGACAAGACCATAGTGGTTGACCCCAAGACGGCCGGCGGTCTGGAGATGGGCTACGCCGCTCAATACCTGGTTAGGCCGGATAGGTTCGATGTAGCCGTAAAGAGGCTGGAGACGGACTGGTTTCAGACCGAAAGTGCATCCGGGGACCTGCCTTTTCCCCGGCGGGTGTGCGATATCGCCGAAAATCAGGCCCGGTTAAAAGCCACCGGCCAAAGATGGAAGATGGCCCGTAAAATCATCAGGCAGGTCACCATCATCTACCGTTCCTTGCGGCGCAAGATACAAGCCCCGCGGGCGGAGATACGCCTGCGGCGGATTATCCGTCCGCTGGATGTACGGGCCTTCACCTGCGGCGGCTTTATTCAATGGTGCTACTATCAGGGAGTATTCCAGGTCCTGGACGAGGGCGGCCAGAGCAAATCCAGGCTGAAAGAGGTTATTTTCAATCCCCGGCTTAAGAGGCGCATCACCCTTTTTGATTTGCTCACCACCACGCCGGCAGACCTAGCCCGCTGCGACAGGCTGTCCTGGAAATACGTGCTGATAGACGGAAAAACACGGCAAGTCTCCGGCGAAGATGAGGTTAGCCGTATCCTGGCACCACAGAAATCCCTGAGTAACGTGCCATCATGAAACTGGAGCTGATAATCCCCCCGCCGGATAAATAAGGGCCAGAGGCCAAAGCGTATTGACCGGCGGCTACCGTAGTGGTTTAATTGGCAGGCACCGGGCCGGCCAAACAAGATGAGGAGATAATTTTATGTCATCTGATGTGATACTGATTGAGAACGTCAAGGGCACCAGCCGCGATATCCTGGAGGCCAACCTTTCTGATGGCGAGCCGGTATTTGTGTTTATGGAAGGCGTGTGGGGACAGTCCGTAGTGGCCACGGACAGGCGCGTTATGATAATTAAGACCGGCCTCCAGGCCGGCGGCGCCGGCTTCGGTAAGAAATGCAAGACATTCCCCTACGAGCACGTCACCTCCATTGACTGCAACAAGGGTATAGCTATGGGGCGGCTTCAGGTGACTGCCGGCGGTACCACCGAAAACCGGACCGGCTTCTTCTCCGGCGCCCGCTCGGCGGAGAACGTAGTCAGCTTCCGGGCCACGCAGTACCACAAATTCCAGGTAGCTACCAACCGTATCAGAAAGCTGCTGGAGGACCGCCGCGCCAGCCTGGCCAGACCGGTGGTAACGCAGCAGGTTGAGTCCATCCCCGACCAGATCAAGAAGCTTGCCGAACTGAAAGACGCCGGTATCTTAACGCCTGAGGAATTTGAAACCAAGAAAAAAGAGCTGCTGAAAAGACTCTAGCGGCGATGCCTAGAAATTTATGTCGGCGAAGTTGAAAGCGCCAACCATCGCCATGATTGTCCACAGTATCACACCTAGAACGGACAGGACGATACCCACTATCAGCATGGTTCTGGCTTTGCCCGGGTCTTTATCCCTTACCACTGCCCAGGCGATAAGACCGCCCAACCAGCCGAATAAGATAGGTAGCAACCACCAGGCGCCTGAGGTACTGCCGACGGCCCTGGCAGGCTGAGCGCGGCTGCCGGCAACTGCTTCTGCCTTCCCTGCCGAGAGTGCGGCGCCACAGGCCTCGCAAAAGGAGCTGTCCGCCGGATTGGTAACGCCGCACTTGCGGCAGTATTTCTCTTTGGTCTCCGGCCTAGAAGCGGCGCTGCCGGTCAGCGACGGCTGTAGAGTAAGCGCCGCCCCGCAGTTGGCGCAGGCCAGCGCCCCTGCAACATTCTCCGCCTGACAATGACCGCAAATCATCCGAATCACACCTATGATAACAGCAAGCCGGCGGCCAGTCCAGATATTTTTTGGATTTCCGGTAACCCGGCTTGTAAAAGGTAGCATCGTTAAGTAAACTGTATGCCGAAGGGCTGATTAGAGGAGTTACGCTGGTGGATCCATTCGGATTTTTCTTTGGTGGTGTGTTTGGCGTCACCGCTTTTATATTCAGCCTTGCCCTGTATTTCTTGCCGACCATAATTGCCCTGGCCCGGCGCCGGCACAACACGCTGGCCATCTTCCTGCTTAACTTCTTTCTGGGCTGGACTTTCGTGGGCTGGGTGGTATCCCTCGTCTGGTCGGTGAAAACCTAGGGCTAAAATCAAGGCCAGCCGCCAAAGGCCGAAACCCGTATTTTCCGGGAGGATAATTTATTGGACTGTGCCCATTCCAAGGAACGCCTGAAAGAGCTTATCTGCGGGAAGACGCCGCTTATCGAGGGCTATATCGACCTTGACCAGAAGCTCCAGTCAAACGGCTTCGACCTCACCCTGCGCCAGG
>PVMS01154913.1_pt1 | contig 13230 bp, 12 predicted proteins | sample 1853461 | NCBI WGS metagenome assembly PVMS01 (sample SAMN08582032, study PRJNA380276) | Marine sediment metagenome, whole genome shotgun sequencing project. | isolation source: ocean sediment barecode stripped | collected 2017 | reverse complement strand
TAAAAGTACTCATAATTGAACTATAAATCTTTATATATATTCTTTATTAAAACGTTATTAAAAAGTATTTGTATTTTGTGATATAATTATATAACAAAAATGATTAATACCTGGTATGTTATCTTAAATCCCACTTCAGGAAATGGTAAAGCATTAAAAAAATTAGGACTACTAAAAAGCCTTTTTTTAAAATATGATTTACCCGTTAAAATTGTAAAAAGTAAATTTTCAAAACATGAAAAGATATTAACTCAAGATGCAATTAAAAAAGGGTATAATAAGATAATAGCAGTAGGAGGTGATGGAACTCTACATCATATTGTAAATGGTATCATGTCACAATCTAAAGTAAAATATTCGTCTGTAACAATTGGTGTTATTCCATTAGGTACTGGAAATGATTGGGTTAAAACATATAATATTCCATTAAATATTGAAATGGCAATTAAAATTATAAAGTTGAATAAATATATTTATCAGGATGTAGGAAAAATTAAAATATTACAAACAAACAAATATCATTTTTTTAATAATATAGCAGGAATAGGATTCGATGCTTATGTGGTCAATAAAATCAACAATATTAAACGCCTGGGATCTATTGCTTATTTATTGGGAGGCATCATTGGTTTTATTAATTATAAAGAAAGTAGACTAAGTCTTCACTTAGATAATAAAAACAAAACACTCAAAATATTTATGTTAAACATCGGACTTTGTAAATACTCCGGTGGGGGACTTCGATTAACTGATTATGACAATCATAAAGCAGATTATTTTGATGTTACTATAATTGAAAGTATCCAATTAATAAAGATCTTATTAAATATAAATAAGCTCTTTAATGGAAATATAAGAAAATTCAAAGAAGCTAATTTTTCTAATAATAAAATAATTACCATAAAAACAATGGATACACATATTCCTTTTATTCAAGCAGATGGAGAATTAGTTGGGAGAGGTAACGCTGAAATAACTTTAATAGATAAGGCTATAAAATTTATCGTAAACTAAATAAATTAACATTTCTGTAACATTTATAATATTCTCTCGTCATTAATAATATGAAAGCCTATTATAAAATAGTACTTATTTGTATTTTAATTTTTAGTATTGTAGTCTATATAACTAAAAAGAGTATTGATCATACTTTTTATAAGGTTGAAGACACACAAGTACAACAAATATCATCCTCAGATATTCTTAAAAAATTAAAAGAAGTATAATTTATGTTATCAACATCTATATAATATTTATATAATTATTTAAAATTTTAAAAAAGATTTTGGTGTTATATATAGTATGTTAATATATATAATACATTTATATCTTAATATTTGGATTATTAAATTTTAAAAAAGAGTGAACATAAATTAATTATTTAACTACCTAATAATCATAATTAATATAGTACTTATAAACACAATGTTAATTTAATAATTAACATAAATATGTTTATAATTTTTTATTTAAATTATTTAATAAACCCATCAATAACTGTTCATAAATTAGTACTAATAAATAATAAAATTATTTGTTTGTTAATAATATCTTTTTGTATTAAAAAATTAATTGAATAATAAAAAAATACTTATTTTTTTAGGACATAATTTTATTAACAAATGGTAAATTTTATAATAAGTTAGCCTTAAAGTTTTTAGATAATTGTATTAACATTTGATATTATTTGTGTTTATAAGATTCAAAACTGTAATTTTGTAAGACAATTTAAATAAAAAATAATGAGAATAGCTATAGGTAATGATCATGCAGGACCAGATTATAAATTTGAAATAATAAACTTATTAGAATCTAAAAATATTGAAGTGGATAATTACGGAACAAATACAAAAGATAGTGTTGATTATCCTGATTTTGTTCATCCTGTTGCAAGTGCGGTAAACGATAATAATGTTGATCTAGGAATTTTAATTTGTGGAAGTGGAAATGGTGTATGTATGACGGCAAACAAATATAAAAAAGTTAGAGCAGGTTTAGGCTGGAATGAAGAAGTTGTTAAACTTAGTAAACTTCATAATAATGCAAATATTTTATGTATTCCGGCTAGATTTGTTTCCTTGGAAGAAGCTTTGAGCTTTGTTGAAATATTCATAAGTACAAATTTTGAAGGAGGAAGACATCAAAACAGAATTGATAAAATTCCTCTAAGTTGTTAAATTTTAATGAGTCACAAGCACGAATCTTCTAAACACACCCATAATCATAGAGATCTTAAAGGAAGAAATCTGTTTATTTCAATATTGCTCAATATTGCTATTACCATTTCTCAAGTAATTGGTGGATTAGTATCAGGGAGTTTAGCACTTTTATCGGATGCATTACATAATTTTTCAGACGTTCTTTCATTAATAATAAGTTATGCAGCAAATAAATTATCTAGAAAAAAAGCCTCCACAAATAAAACATTTGGTTATAAACGGGCTGAAATAATTGCAGCTTTTATTAATGCGTCCACACTAATTATTGTGGCGGTTCTACTTATAATAGAAGCAATAAAACGTTTTAAACACACTAAAGAAATTGAATCTGATCTGGTAATTTGGTTAGCGTTATTAGGTATTGCAGCCAATGGTTTCAGTGTATTATTGCTAAAGAAAGACGCAGAGAAAAACATGAATATGAGATCTGCCTATCTTCATTTACTCACTGATATGCTCGCTAGTGTAGCGGTACTAATAGGTGGACTCTTAATGAAATTTTATGAGATTTATTGGATAGACAGTGTATTAACTCTGGCAATTGCTATTTACTTAATTTATGTTGGATATAAATTGTTAATTGAATCCGTAAAAGTATTGATGTTGTTCACCCCTACTGATATGTCTGTTAAGGATATAGCGAAAAAGGTTAATCAATTAACAAGTGTAAAAAACATTCACCACATTCATATATGGCAATTAAATGAAGATGAAGTTCATTTAGAGGCTCATATTGATTTTACAAAAGATATAAAACTTTCAGAATTTGATACCATTCTCAATGAAATAGAGGAATTACTGCTTAAAGAATACAGTATTAATCACGTAAATATCCAACCAGAATTTGGAAAATGTGATAAGAAGGATGTCATTGTTCAAGATTAATTATAAAAATGCAATACACAACAGTTAAATCATTTAATGAGCTAACAAAGCAAAACCTATATCAAATACTAAGATTGAGAAGTGAGGTTTTTGTGGTTGAACAAAATTGTGTTTATCAGGATATTGACGATTACGATCAAAAAGCCCTGCATTTATTTGTTACCGACAAGGATGAAATTATTGCTTATACAAGATTGTTCAATACTGGAGATTATCATAAAGAAGCTAGTATAGGAAGGGTGTTGGTAAGTAAGAATTACAGACAAAATAAGTTAGGAAATCTAATAATTGAAAAAAGCATAGAAGCAATAGAATCGCATTTTAATACCTCAGAAATAGCAATAAGTGCACAAACCTATTTAAAAAAGTTTTATGAATTCCATAATTTTCGTCAAAAAGGCGAAGGTTATTTAGAAGATGGAATTCCACACATTAAAATGTATTTAAATAAATAATACATGAAAATGTTTTAAAAAGCAATTACTTTTAACGTTAGCCTGTAAATGTTTTAAAACCAACTTTTTGGCTTTAACTAATTTGTTTTAATAGTGATTAATATCATTAAATAAAATAAAAACATACCGTAAATTTGATAGTATTAAGAAAGAGCTAAAAACTAATAATTATGAAAAATTTAGTTTATCTACTTACATTTTTTTTGTTTGGCTCATTAATTTATGCCCAAGAAGAAGAAAACAGAAAAGTTGTTCCTGTAGGAGACATGTTTGAAGTTACAATTTACTATGATAATGGAAACATTATGCAGCATGGGTTCTTGTCGAAAGATCTTAAATTGCACGCCTCTTGGGAAAGCTATTATGATGATGGAAGAAGAAAGTGTTATGCTACATATAATGAGGGTATTAAGGTGGGAATTTGGTATTATTGGTACGATAATAAAATAACTAAGGTTGAGTATGATAATAATACAGTAATCAGTGTTGAAGACTTTGATTATGAGAATATTAATTTAGACAAAATTTAGATCTATTTATCAATATCAATTTGTTTTATCATATAAATATAAACAGGAAAATGATCACTGTACCCTCCAACAAAGGTTTCGTTATGGAAAGTTCTAAAGGGGTATCCTAAATACCTCCCATTTTGAGTAATTAAATAAGGTGGATTGAAAATTCCAGCCTTATAAAACTTGTAGGATTCGTAATAATTATCAGAACTTATACATGCTTCACTTAATAATATTTGATCAAATAAATTTAAACCATCTCTGTATCCCAGGCTGTTAAACCCTTTAGAATACATCCGCTCCATTGGGTTAAATAATAATGCTGTATCGATGATTTTTATATTTCCAACACTTTTTAAACCCTCTTTTATACTAATGTCTGTAGGATCATCATTAAAATCCCCCATAATTATAATTTTTGGTGATTCATACTCAGCTTTAATAGATTGGATGATTTGTTTTGTAACAAAAGCAGATTTTTCTCGTTTGGAAGAACTTATAAATTGACCTCCACGCCTGGATGGCCAATGATTCACAATTATATGTATAAGCTCATCATCTAATAATCCGGTTACCAATAGTTGATCACGGGTGTAAATTCGTCTACCTACTTCATCCCAAAGCCGAACCTCAAACACTTTTTGATCTAAAGGCTTGAAATATTTTTCTTTGTATAGGAGTGCTACATCAATACCTCTTCTATCAGGAGAGTCAAAGTGAACTATTTTATATCTTCCATTTTTAAGGTTCTTAGAATTTATAAGATCTTCTAGTACATCTCTATTTTCAATTTCTGCCAAACCGACTATCACCGGGCTCGTTCTTGTTCTTATTAATCCAATCTCAGAAATTACTTTGCTTATATTTTCGATTTTCTCCCAGTAAATTTTGGATGTATATCCATATTTTCCATTTTTTGTAAAGTCTTCATCAAAAGTCTCCGGATTGTCAATTGTGTCGAATAAGTTCTCTACATTATAGAAAGAAATCGTTCTTATTTTATAGGTAGTAGTTTGACAATAAGGAGATTGTAGGAGTAAAACAAACAAAAATAAGAACGATAAGAAGATCTTTTTATTTTTTATCAAAACTAATTATATACCCATTGGTTCCTTCTAGTTTAAAAAGTAAACATCAGTAGAAATATAAATCGGTATTATCGAAATAAAAACCATGTATTTTTCATAAACTATAAATTAAAAAAAGAGGTCATTGTGGACCTCTTTTTTTAATTGTATGCCGGAATCAATTAAATATGATCATCTAAACGATGGTGTTCGTCAATAAGTGGTCCGCCGTCCATAATTTCTTGTGAAGCCTGATTGGAAAATTTTTCAAAATTAAGATGGAAGTAATGTGCCAGCTGAATTGATTTACTTACATAAGGCCCTTTCTGTAACCATGTATTCATAGGGTCCAATATTTCTGTAGGAACATTAGGACAATATTTTGGCATATATAATCCAAATATTGGATGTTGTTCGAAATCTACATTTTCTAAATGACCTTCAAGTATTGAAGTGATCATTGCTCTTGTATGTTTAAGTTTAATACGAGAACCGGTACCATAAGGGCCACCACTCCAACCGGTATTTATCAACCAAACATTTACACCGGCATCCTGCATTTTTTTACTTAACATTTCAGCATAAACCGTTGGGTGCAACGGCATGAATGGAGCACCGAAACAGGCAGAAAATGAAGGAACAGGCTCTGTAATTCCAGCCTCAGTTCCGGCAACTTTAGCAGTATATCCAGAAATAAAATGATATGCAGCCTGACCAGGAGTTAATTTAGATACCGGAGGTAAAACACCAAAAGCATCACAGGTTAAAAAGAATATATTTTTAGGATTGCCGGCAACAGAAGGTGTTTGAATGTTGTCTATGTGATAGATAGGATAACTTACCCGGGTATTTTGAGTAATAGTACTATCCTCATAATCAACTTCTTTTGTTCCTTCTTTAAAAACAACATTTTCCAAAAGAGCACCAGGTCTGATAGCTCTATAAATATCAGGTTCTTTTTCTTCGGTCAGATCAATTACTTTGGCATAACACCCTCCTTCAAAATTGAATATTTTATTTTCTTTGGTCCAACCGTGTTCATCATCACCAATTAATTTACGATCGGGATCGGCAGACAAGGTTGTCTTTCCTGTACCCGATAATCCAAAGAAAATTGCGGTGTCACCATCTTCACCAACGTTCGCTGAACAATGCATTGGCAACACATTTTTATCCGTAGGTAAGATCATGTTTAATGCAGAGAAAACTCCTTTTTTAATTTCACCGGTATAAGCAGAACCACCTACTAATGCCACCTTTCTTGTAAAGTTCAATATTGAAAAATTACCTTGGCGAATACCATATTTTTTTGGGTCAGCAGCCTCGTAACCAGGTGCACATAGCACCAACCAATCCTCCTCAAAATTTTCCAATTCTTCAATCTCTGGACGTAAAAACATATTAAACACAAACATATTTGACCATGGTAGTTCAGTAACTGTTCGAATATTCATCTTGTACTCCGGATCAGCACAAACAGATCCATCTCTAACATATAATTCTTTTCCTGACAGATAATTTGCAACTTCATTATATAAGTAGTCGAAGTTTTTAGGCGAAATAGGCTTGTTTACATTACCCCACCAAACCCGGTCTTTTGTATACTCATCCTTTACCAAAAAACGATCCAGAGGAGATCTACCAGTAAATTTTCCAGTATCAACAGCAAGAGTGCCGTTCGAGGTTTCTTTACCCATACCCTTTTCAACAGTAATTCGCTGAAGTTCTTCCGGCGATAAATTCCAAAGTGCTTTAACATCTTTTAATCCATATTTTTCTAGATCGGCGTTTTTAGGCATAACTAATGATTTTTTCATGTTGTATAGTTTAAAATTTGTAATCTTCTTTTTAAAATTTAAATTATAGTGAGAATCAAATTTAAGAAATATTTAAATGTATTTAAAAATTAATCCTTCATTTTATTTGAAAAGTCAAGTATTTCATCTCTCAATCTTTCGACGCAAAAATACAGTAACAATTGTTGCAAAAATATGACTTTTATTATGTTTTATTAGTGAAATTTTATATTGAAAAGCCCAAAAGGTGAATTCAAAATAGCTAGTTGAACCCGCCTTGTGGGCGTGGCAGGCTAATCCCGCTTTTTCAGCGGGATTTTGGGTTAATACCTCCACCCTTAGGTCGATTCCTATTATTGAGTTCAGTCCCGATAGCTATACGGGATGCCTTGATGTTAATACCTTTTATTCAATAATAGTTTTCTTTTAAAATCCTTACAGGGTGTCAAACTTAGACCTAATTATCCCACCCAATCACCTATTTACTAGAAGCCTATTCCTTTTTAAAATAAAACTTCAAACATGTTAACTAATATTTATTGTGACACCAATAAGTATCAAATTAAAGTTTTAGTCCCAAAAAAGACATGAAAGAGGTTGTTAGTTTTATTATTGTTTACTTACTCGCAACAAGTATTTCAAATTGTCAGGTTTCTTATTCTGTAAGCGGAAAAATAATAGATATGCAAACAGAACAGGAATTAAAAGGAGCGCAGATTATAATATTGTATTCAACAATTCAAGTGCAAACAGATCTGAATGGGAATTTTGTATTGACAAACATAGTTGATAAAGAAATAGTTTTAAAAATAGTTTTGGAGGGATATGAAATAAAAAATATTCCTGTGACAATACAAAATGATACCGATAAATTAAATTTAGGTATTATACGTCTCACTAAGAAAATTATTGATAACGATAATGACTTTATAGAACTCTCTGATCAGGAATTGCAAGGCGATATAAAAGCGGAATCAAATACCATTTCCGGCTTCCTGGTTTCATCAAAAGACGTGTTTTTAAAAACTGTCGCTTATGAATTCAGTCCAACATTTTTCAGACCGAGATCGTTGGGCTCAGAGTATACAAATGTATTGCTAAATGGTGTTACCATGAATAAATTGTATAATGGCAGACCACAGTGGGCCAATTGGGGAGGTTTAAATGATGTTATGCGAAACCAGCAATTCTCAGCAAACCTATTTACTTCTCCAGTTACGTTTGGCTTGATAGGCGGGACATTAAATATTACCACGCAAGCATCAAATTATAGAAAAGGGGTTAAAATATCCTATGCCATGTCTAATAGAAGTTATAAAGGTAGAATAATGGCGACTTACAGTTCCGGACTTTCTAACAATGGATGGGCCTATACGATTTCCGCATCCAAAAGATTCGCAAACCAAGGATTTAGAGAAGGCACACTTTATAACGCAAATTCATTTTTTACAACCATTGAAAAACAATTCAACTCAAGAAACCGATTGAATTTTACTGTCGTTTACGCATCGAATAATAGAGGGAAATCATCACCTGTCACACAAGAGGTTTTTGATTTGAAAAATATTAAATACAATTCTTATTGGGGAAATCAAGAAGGTGAAATTAGGAATTCTCGCGTTCGAAAGGTTTTAGAACCAATTTTTCAATTGAATTATTTTTGGAGAAAAAAGAGTAACATCAGTATTCAAACAAACATAACCTATCAATATGGAAGTATAAGTAATAGCAGGTTAGACTATGGAGGCTCAAGAATTGTGAAAGATGGAGACGAAAGCGAAAGTATAATCGGTGGAGGTGTAAATCCAGATCCGACATACTATCAAAAACTGCCTAGTTATTTTTTAAAAAACAAAGGCAATCCCAACTATACAAAAGCGTATTTGGCAGAACAAGAATTTTTGACAAACGGCCAAATTAATTGGCAGGATCTGTATGCGGCAAATCAAAACATAGTAGCACATGGAGGTAATACAGTATATGCTTTATACGAAGATAGAACGGATGATAATCAATTAACCATAAACTCTATTTTATTTTTGAAAATTGATCAAAATATTTCTTTAAATGGATCGGTTGGATACAGGAAATTAAAGTCTGAAAATTATGCAAAAATGCTTGACCTTCTTGGGGGTAATGGTTTTTTAGATGTTGATGTATATGGCGATAATTTGAAAGATGCACAGAACGATCTGCAAAACCCGAATAGAATAGTTTATAATAACGAGAAATATAAATACAATTATAATTTAAATGTCTCGCTAATTGATGGTTTTGTTCAAAGTCAATACAATAGCAGGCAAATAGAGGCCTTTTTATCATTTAATTTTTCATCATCAAAATATCAAAGAACAGGATTGTATGAAAAAGGAACATATCAAGGAAATAGGTCACTGGGTAAAAGTGATGCAATAAAATTTACCAATTATGGTGTTAAGGGAGGCTTAACCTATAAACTAAGCGGACGACATTTGTTTACCTTCAATATGGCATATTTATTAAGAGCACCCAGCACAAGGAATTCATTTTCAAATGTTCGGGAAAACAATGATATAGTTATAGGTTTAGAAAACGAAACAATTGGTGTTTTAGATTTGGGGTATTTATTAAGACATCCAAAAGCGAAAATAAAGTTTAACACTTATTGGATAAAACTTGATAATAAGACCCATATTTCATTCTATTTTGCAGATGGTCTTACAGGATTTGATACTGCGGAAAACACGGCATTCGTTCAAGAGGTAATGACCGATATTGACCAAGAAAATATTGGGGTGGAACTTGGCATTGAAATACCACTGACCCCTGGGCTAAAACTAAAAGGAGTTGCTGCGATTGGTCAATCAGTTTATAAGAACAACCCAAATCTTTATTTGACATCCGACGCTTTCTCGGAAACACGGCATTATGGCAAAACGAATCTAAAGAACTATTTTACAGCTGGAGGACCACAAAGAGCCTATTCTTTTGGGTTCGAATATAATGATCCAAAATACTGGTGGTTTGGTGCTACCACAAATTATTTTTCAAATGCCCATATCAATGTTGCACCAATTACCAGAACTAAGAATTTTTATACAGATAAGGATGGTTTACCATTTAACAATTATGATCCAAATATTGCAAGAGAACTTCTTAAACAAGAGGTATTTGATCCATATTTTTTGGTAAATATAGTAGGAGGGAAGTCATGGAAAATTGATCAATATTACTTTGGTTTTTTTGTAAATGTAAGTAACCTGCTGAATACAATATACAATACCGGAGGATATGAGCAATCAAGAAATGTTAATTATGAAACCCTATTAGAAGATAAAAGCAGGGATTATCCTTTGTTCGGTCCAAAATACTGGTTTGGTTACGGAACATCTTTTTATACATCAGTTTATTTTAGATTTTGAATTATAATAAAAATGAAAACAAAAAAAATCAATTATATTATTACATATTTTACTCTCATTATAAGTTTATTTTCATGTGTACGTTCCGAAGATTTTAATCTGCCCGATGTAGAGATTGAAGAGCCAAATATAATTCCAAATTCAGATATTCTTGCTGTAAAAAGTGTATATGATCAATCCGGCGAAAAAATCTATGCTTTCAAAAGGGATGATACTACAATTATTGAAGCTTATGTGATTTCGAGTGATGAAGCTTCAAATTTTTATAAAACTCTGATCATTCAAGACAAAAATGAAAACCCTTCTTCAGGTATTGAAGTATTGATCGATTTAAGAGCATATTATACAAAGTTTAATTTTGGAAGAAAGATTTATATAAAAATGGCCGGATTAAGTGTTATAAATGATGAAGGAAAATACAAGATCGGCTATAATTCGAGAAATGAAATCGAAGGGATACCTGAACCTTTAATTGACGATTTTATTTTTCGTTCTGCAGTAACGGCTGAAATTATTCCAAAACGCATCGATCTTTCAGGTTTTTCAGATAATTTGATAGGCATTTATATCCAAATAAATAATGTACAGTTTAGAAATGATGAAATAGGCAAGACTTATGCAGGTGAAGAATTTGATAAATTTGATGGAGAACGAGTCTTAATTCAATGCGATAACGACTTAGAAACAATACTTAGTACGAGTACTTTTTCAGATTTCAAATCGAATTTGCTTCCAAATAAAAAGGGAGATTTAAGCGCAGTATTTACCAAGGACTATTCGTCAAAAAAATTTATTTTAGTGTTGAATAATATATCGTTTGTTGATTTTGTGGAGGAGGACAGGTGCGATCCTAAGTTTTTCTATTGTGATGGAAATTATGAAAATAACACAAAATTAATCTTTATCGAGGACTTCGAAAGCATTAATAAAACGGGAGATTTGGAAGAACTGGGATGGAAAAATGAGAACACTAATTTTGGTAAGGAAAAATACAAAAAAGGCACTTTTAATAATAATAATTATATGAGGATCTCTGCCTATAATTCAGAAGAAAACCCCCTGGAAGCATGGTTGGTTACCCCACCTATAAATTTAGATGATTCTATGGATGAAATATTAACTTTTGAAACTAAAGCATCTTATGATAAGGGCATCATACTAACTATTTGGGTTGCCACTGATTTATCTGAAAATATAAAAGAAGCAAATTGGCAACAGCTGGATGTTAAAATTTCGGTTGGGCCTTCAGGCACCTATGGAACCGAATATGTTTCTTCAGGCGAAATTAATTTGAATTGCCTAGGCGGAAATGTGTATATCGGTTTTAGATATATAGGTAGCGACCAGGGAATTACAACAACTTATGAAATTGATAATGTGAAGATTACAGGGAAGTGATTTTTTATAGTTTAATTATTTTTTTAAAATTCACAAATACTGGAAAATGATCGCTATATCCACCCTGGTGCCATTTACCAATATAGGTTCTCTTAGGTGCGCCTTTTCTTTTACCAGCCTTTTCCGTTAAAAAATAAGCGTCATAAATTTCTGCTTTATTAAATTTCATTTTCTTAGAACCGCCAATTATGAAAGAATTGCTCAAAATTATCTGATCAAACATATACCATTTACCATTGTATTTTACAGACCCTCTTTTGTTTTGTTTTAATGGCAGCATTGGGTTAAACAGACCCTCGGATATTAAATAGTTCTGAATACTATTATTATTCGGCTCATCATTGAAATCTCCCATAATTATAATATGAGGATTTTCATTTTCTTTTTGAAGACCCATGATAATTTTCCTAACCAATTTCGCAGCTTTTATCCGTTTCCCATCCGAAAAATTTTTTCCTTTATTTCGAGATGGCCAATGATTTACAATAACAAATACTTCCTCATCAAACAGTTTGCCAGAAATCAATAAAATATCTCTGGTAAAATCTCTATTGTTTTTGTCATCGGTAAGAAATAGGGTATAGGGTTCAGAATAAGTAAGTTCAAAATATTTTTTCTGATATAAAAAGGCAACACCGATTCCTCTTTCATCAGGAGAATCATAATGCACAAAATCATATCCGTAAGGCAATAATTTTTTTGAAGTTACCAGATCTAACAGACAGGTTTTATTTTCAACCTCCGAAACACCCAGTAGCACAGGAGGCAATTCCGCGTTTTTAATCCCGATTTTTGAGATGACCTTGCTTAAATTTTCAATTTTTCGCAAGTACCTGTCACGACTCCACTCGAGATTGCCACCTGAAGTAAAATCTTTATCCAAAGTGAATTTGTTATTTTCAGTATCAAATAGGTTTTCTAAATTATAAAATGCAATGGAAAAGTTATTTAACATAAAAGGATAGATATTTTATCGAAAATAAAAAATATTAAGCTCATACCATAATAAAAAAGGATTGTAAATTTACAGTATGATAGAAAAAAGAAAAACAGAAATTGAAGATGTTGCGCTAATTGGGATAATAACCAGTCAGCAGGATGAGGATAAATCAAAGGAATATTTAGATGAGTTAGAATTTTTAACTTATACTGCGGGAGGACATGTAGTGAAAAGATTTACTCAAAAGTTGGATTTTCCAAACCCTAAGACCTTTGTTGGATCAGGAAAATTAGAGGAGGTTAAAGAATTTGTAGAGAGTAATCAAATTGAAACCGTCATCTTTGATGATGAACTGAACCCGTCTCAGCTTAGAAATATTGAGAAGATATTAGACTGTAAAGTTTTAGACAGAACAAACCTGATACTGGATATTTTTGCACAAAGAGCACAAACTTCGTACGCCAGAACACAGGTAGAGTAAGCACAATGTCAATATTTACTTCCCAGATTAACCAGGATGTGGACACACTTGGAGAGGCAAAAAGGGGGAATTG